>OKUO01000639.1_pt1 | contig 10958 bp, 14 predicted proteins | sample 1606481 | NCBI WGS metagenome assembly OKUO01 (sample SAMEA3882503, study PRJEB24775) | human gut metagenome | biome: human-associated habitat; feature: intestine environment; material: feces | place: Netherlands | collected 2009/2010
TTATCTATGCCGATCCGCCCTATGTCAAAACAGAGCGACTCTACCGAGTCGCTGGGAAGCTGGGACGTTTCCGCAGATTCCATGTCCGGCTCTGGCAGGTACTAACTGACCGTGACAGTTATGTGGTACTGTCCTACAACGACTGTCCCTTTATCCGTAAGCTCTATCAGGATTGGTACATCTTATCCTTCCAGCGCAGCAATCCGCTCTCTCAGAAAAAGGGCTCGTCCTTCGGCGAACTCATCATCACCAACTACGATCCCCGTAAAGCCTGCTGGCAGCTGACTTTAGACTGCTTGCTGGATGGCAGCAGCGATACCCGATACGAGCTGATGCACGAACCTACCCATGCCATCAAAACACCAATCAAAGAAAAATGAGGAGGAACCATACTATGAACTTTATTCTTACCAGAGACAAGGCCACCACCATCCCGCCTGTGGCAATGAAGCTGAGTGGCATCCCCGACAACGCAAAGCTGGAGCTGACCACGCTGGACGGAGCTGTGATCCTGACGAAATCCAAAATGACCACAATGGAATATGTCAAGTTGCTCACGGCGTTGACCGCCCATGTTGGTCAGATCCTCCTGTCCTTGCGGGACACCTGTGGCCACTGTGACGAGTGCGATGAAGACGGTTGTGTTTACAGTAATCTGTCAATCGAAGAACTTTGCCGACCTTCTGTCACCGTTCCCGATTGGGCCCGAGAGGAGGCGGACATCGCGCCCGACGCCAAGCTGGACTGCTATGTGGATGAGGACTCCGGCGTGATTACCGTCTGCGAGGCAGACAATGACTTCGACCTCTCCGATGTATCGCCCGTAATCCTGTACGCTCTGCGCAAGTCCGGCTGTTGTTTGTCCGCTCTGGAAGATGCTCTGATGGAGAATGATATTATCTACGATAAGTGATACCGTAGGCATTCAAAGAAGAAGCGAGGTGAGATATCCAAAATGAATGAAACCTATCCCTACCCGTATTCCGCTACTGAAGCCCGTAAGCGGAATGAGCTTTCCCTTTGGTGGGAGAGCCATAAGGCAAACATCGCCTGCCGAAATGCTATCGAGGACGCCATTCGCCAGAACTTTGATGGCATGAACCTTCAGACAGATTGTTTAAAGACCGTGCTGGACGAATATGGCTTCAAGCGCACCGCGTGGGTGCTTGCCAATACCTTGCATGAGCTCAAGTGGGACGGGCGTTTCAGCTATGCCAACAAGCATTGGGCAGAGAAGATATATATTCCCACAGATCTCATCCACAACAGCGATTTTGTTGTCCGAAGCCATCCGGCTGTGCTGGATGGCTTCGTCAGTTTCTACCGCAAGGCGGTGCAGGCTCTGAATCTCTTCGGCGCGGAGCACTGCGTCGGTGACCGCGCCGAGCAGGACTATACCGGCAAGGTGTTGGTGCTGTCACCGGATACCCTCAAGGAATCCTGCTGGAGTCAGGAAAACCAGCTCTGGTATGCCCATGACGGCTTTGGCTGTTCGCCTCACACCATTGGCCGCTCGGTGCGCTGCACCTGCCTGGGTGACGGTGAGATGACCCGCTGGAATCGACATGAGTTCATCGGTGTGCTGGATGAAAAGTATCTTCCCGACTGGGCGCGTGAGAAGCTCATGGAGCTGACTGCGCCACAGCAGGAGGCACCGGCCACAGGTGAGATGAAGCTGGAATGATCGGAGGTGAACCAAGTGCAGCGCATCTGCATTGATAACCACAACCGCATCTTCTATTACAGCAATCCTGCCGGATACATCGCAGAAAAGGAGGCGGTGGTGGATACCATGTTCCAAACGCAGGAACTGGAGAGTTTTCTGCAAAAGCAGGCTCTCACCATCCGCTGGGAGGACGGCGTCTATGACCGTCTCCTGCTGGGGCAGCGCAGCGGCCGCTTCGACCCAGAGGCTCTGCCCCTGAAGAACTGCCGTGTATGGCAGCTCTCGCGGGACAGCCCCATCAATATGCGCTTCATCCCGTATGAAGCCCTGCTGGAGCGTTTCGGACAGACCGACCGTAAGCACTACGAAACCGTCTATGACGGTCTGGTCGGGACCAATGACCCGGAGGAGATCTACATGCTCTTCCGCGACCCGGTTCCCGGCTACGACAGCAGACCCATCGGCATCTCGGATGTGCTGGAACTATACGATGAAGGCGGCAGTGAGTTCTATTACTGCGACCGCATCGGCTTCCAGCAGATCGAGTTTGCACCCCAGCAGGAAATGGATCTGTGTCCGTGAACTGAGCACCCGGCCGGGTGCTTTTTTCATATCAACATCAGAAATGGAGGAAAGGAAAATGCCCAAGAACCAGACCAAAGCAAGCACTCCTGTCCCCGCGCAGGAAAGCCAGGCCCCCGTGTCCTTCGATGTCCGAGTCTATCCCGTGAAGGACAGCAAGTACACCCTCGCCAACGCCAATGTGGACATCAACGGCGTATTTGCCATTCGCGGCGTGAAGGTCATCCGCGGCGAGAAAGGGCCCTTTGTCGCCATGCCTCAGTACAAGGACAGCCGCGGCGACTATCACGACATCTGCTTCCCCTGCACGAAGGAGGCTCGCCAGCAGTTCAACGATGCGGTGCTGAACGCCTACGAGCAGTCGCTCCGGCAGGCCCGGCAGCCGGACAATGCTCCCGCCACGGAGCAGACCATGTAAGTCACCCACAACACGAAACATATAACTTGTAGGAGGAAATTATCACATGAAGAAGTTTATCAAGAACACCGTCAATTCCATCCGCGCCAACGCCATCCGCCTTGCCGCGACCTATCGCTCTGGCGAGGGCTACATCGACACCGCCGTCAAGATCCTCATCGCCGTGGTGCTGGGTGCTCTGTTGCTGGCAGGCCTCTATGCTCTGTTCGGCGATGTGGTCATGCCCACGCTGAACAAGCGCATCACGGAGATGTTCAACTACGCTGGTTAATCGTGATGTCTGTCCTACAGGGGACACTGTTCCTCACCGGACTTATGAGCGCAGCATGGACGGATCTCCGGCACAGGCAGATCTATGACCTTTCCAGTATCATTATCGCAGGGGCGGGGCTGATTTCCTTCAGCCCCGCCCACCTTTTGGGTCTACTGCTGTCCGTTCCGTTCCTACTGGCAAGTAACAGAGGGCGTGGCGGCATGGGAGATGCGCTGCTCATCGCCGCCTCCGGTTTTCTGCTGGGCTTTCTGCGCGGAGTCGCCGGACTGGTGCTGGCACTGGTGCTGTACTGCCTTTTCTACCTTGCAATAGCCGCCCTGCACAAGATCCGCAGGCAAGAGCGTCCACCGGAGAGCTATCCATTCGCGCCATTTCTTGCAGTGGGCTTCTTTACCGCATATATCATCTAAAACGAAGGAGGACTTGCTCCATGAGTATTTTCAAAAACCGCACGGTCATCGGCGTCATCTGCATTCTGCTGGCACTGGTGATCTGCTTCGGCATCACGCCGCTGTTCAATCAGAGCATCAGCCAGAAGGCGGAGATCGTCCGTGTGACGAAGGACATTCACGCCGGTGAACTTATCACCAAGGATATGGTCACCACGGCCGAGGTCGGTTCCTACAATCTCCCATCCGGCCTTATGACCACAAAAAACAATGTAGTGGGCAAATACGCCAAGGCGGATCTTGCCGTTGGCGATTATATTCTCGCTGCCAAGCTCTCGGAAGCGCCCGCCGCCGAAAATGCTTATCTCTATAATCTGGACGGCACGAAGCAGGCCATCTCCGTCACCATCAAGAGCTTCGCCACCGGACTCTCCGGTAAGCTCCAGAGCGGCGACATCGTATCGGTTATCGTGGCAGACTACCCAGAGGATGGTGAAACCTGCATCCCCGCTGAACTGCAGTACGTGGAGATCATCTCTGTCACCGCCAGCACCGGCTATGACGCCAATACCGGTGAAGCGAAGAGTGACGAGAAGGAACTGCCCTCTACTGTAACTTTCCTTGTCCTGCCGGAGCAGGCCAAAGTGCTGGCAGAGTTAGAGCAGGACGCCAAGCTCCATTTGTCTCTCGTCTATCGCGGTACGGTGGACGGCGCAAAGCAGTTTATCGAAACGCAGGACGAACTCATTGAGGAGCTGTACGCCGAGCCGGAGGAGTCTTCCTCAGAGAGCGAAAATGCTGATTCTGTTGCTGCTAAGCCCGATAACGAGGTGATGGAATGAATTTCAAGAAAGCCGGTATCTTTCGACGCAGCTCCGAGGGATCGGAACAGCCAGAAGTACAGAACGACAGCGGCGGTATGCTGGCGGTCTGGGGCAGTCCCGGCAGCGGAAAGACAATAACGGCGGTGAAAATCGCAAAAATGCTTTCCGCCAAAAAGAAGAATGTTATTCTTCTTCTCTGCGACATGACTGCCCCTATGCTTCCCTGCATCTGTTCTCCAGATGAACTGGAATGTGAGAGATCCCTCGGCAATATCCTTGCTGCTGCCCGCATTGGAGAAAATCTCATCAAGCATAACCTTGTCACCCTCAAGCGCAGCAACTATCTCACTGTGTTGGGATTACTCAAGGGTGAAAATGAGTACAGCATTCCGCCTTTTACCGAAAAGCAGGCAATAGAGCTGCTGGATGGGCTGCGACAGATCGCACCCTATGTCATTGTGGACTGTGGCAGCTATATTGCAAACGATATTCTCTCCGCTGTAGCGTTGATGGAGGCTGACAGTGTTTTGCGTCTTGCTAACTGCGATCTCAAAAGCATCAGCTACTTTTCCAGTCAACTTCCATTGTTGAAGGATGCCAAGTGGGATGCAGACAAACAGTATAAAGTGGCGGCAAATGTTAAGCCTTTTCAAGCGGCGGACCATATTGGCAAAGTGCTCGGCAGTGTGACCTTCAAATTGCCTTATTCGCAGGAATTGGAGGAGCAGTATCTCGCCGGCAATCTGTTTTCTGACCTTTCTCTCAAGGACAGTCGCGCCTTCCGCAAAGAGCTGGAAAAGATCATTGAGGAGGTGTTTTGACATGGCCCTTGGAACAAAGAGAAGTGCTTCGCTCTTTGCGGCAAACGCAGAAAAAAGAGATGCTTTAGAGTTCCATGACAGCTCAGAGTTAGATGTCGTTCCGGTTGTGGTGGACGACACGCCGCAGCGGACTCTGAACACCGACATTGGCACCCTCGGACGGGCGCACAACCTGTTCTTTACCCCGTCGGCAGAGGGCAGGGACTTCAATTCCGTGCTGCAGGAGGTGCAGGAGTACATCTCCGGCGCCTACGCCGCACTCATCACCGAAGGCGGCGAGGACTCCAAGGAACAGCTCATGCGCTATATCACCAAGTACCTGCAGGATCAACGTATCGCCGTAGCAGGCATGACGCAGACGGAGCTGGTGGACGCCATCTATTCCGAGATGGCGGAGTTCGGCTTCCTGACCCGCTATATCTACGCCGACGGCATTGAGGAGATCAACATCAACTCGTGGCGGGATATCGAAGTGCAGTATTCGGATGGCAGAAATGAGAAATTGGAAGAGCATTTCGATTCGCCGGAACATGCGCTCGCCGTCATCCGTCGTATGCTCCACGCTTCCGGCATGGTACTGGACAACGCCAGTCCTCTGGTCACGGGACACCTGACCCGCAACACCCGTATTGCCGCTATGAAGTCCCCTGTGGTGGATGAGGATGTGGGCGTCGCCGCCTCCATCCGAATCGTCAACCGCCACAATCTCAGCCGTGAGGATCTGCTCCGCAGCGGCACAGCCACAGAGGAAATGCTGGACTGGCTTTCCGTATTTTTGCGCTACGGGATCTCCATTTGTGTGGCTGGTGCCACCTCTTCCGGCAAGACCACGGCGGCAGGCTGGCTGCTGACCACCATACCCGACAGTAAACGTATCTTCACCATCGAGAACGGCTCCCGTGAGCTGGAGCTGGTGCGGGAGGAAAACGGTAAGGTGGTCAACTCGGTGGTCCACACCCTGACCCGCGACAGTGAAAATGAGCGTCAGCGGATCGATCAGATCGCGTTGGTGGATATCTGCCTGCGCTTCAACCCGGACATCCTGGTGGTGGGTGAGATGCGCGGCGCCGAGGCCAATGCCGCGCAGGAGGCCGCCCGCGTGGGCGTGGCGGTGCTGACCACCATCCACTCCAACTCCTGCGAGGCGACCTACCGCCGCATGGTGTCCCTGTGCAAACGAGCCGTGGATATGTCCGATGAAACGCTTCTCAGCTATGTGACGGAGGCATACCCCATCGTGGTCTTCTGCAAGCAGCTGGAGAACAAGCAGCGCCGCATGATGGAGATCATGGAATGTGAGATCCTGCCCAATGGGGATCGCCGCTACAACACGCTGTTCCGCTATGTTATCACGGAAAACCACATGGAAGACGGCAAATTCGTCATCGAAGGACATCACACGCAGGTGAACGAGATCTCCGTGAGTCTGCGCAAACGCCTGCTGGAAAACGGTATGCCCAACGAGGAACTACAGGCACTTTTGAACCCCAAGAAGGAGGTGAACGCCACTTGACAGCCCTGCTGCTGACTGCGTGCGTTGGCATGATTGCCGGCGCATTTCTTATCTTTCGCATCTCGCCCATAAATTTCACGCTGGGTGTATTTCACCGGTTGACCGTCGGTCCTAGGAGCATCCGTGATGAAATCAACGAAGCCACCCAGCGCAAGAAACCGAACTTTATGCGTCGTGAGATATTAGAAGTGCAGACGATCCTGAAAGCCACCGGCAAGGAGGATCGATTTCCTATGCTGTGCGCGGCATCGCTGCTGTTCTTTGCAATGGGGGCAGGCATAGCTATCGTACTGAATAACTTTCTGCTCATTCCGGTTTTAGCAACGGGTATGATGTTTTTACCGTTCTGGTACATCAAGCTCACGGCCGGACATTACAAGAAAGACATCGCCGCCGAGCTGGAAACAGCACTTTCCATCATCACCACGGCCTACCTCCGCAGTGAGGATCTGCAGACCGCCGTGGAGGAGAACATCAATTATCTGAACCCGCCCGTGCACGGCGTGTTCCGCAGCTTCCTCACCCGCATCAAGCACATTGACCCGGATATGAATGCGGCGTTGGCGGAACTGAAGTCTGCTATTGATAATGAGGTGTGGCAAGAATGGTGTGAGGCTCTCGCTGCTTGTCAGTACGACCACAGCCTAAAAAGTACCCTCAACCCCATTGTGGGAAAGCTCTCAGATATGCGCATCATCAATGGGGAACTGGAGAATCTCGTGTTCGCTCCTCGCAAGGAATTCATCTCCATGGCGGCACTGGTGGTGCTGAATATCCCACTGCTGTACTTTCTCAACAAGGACTGGTATGCAACCTTGATGACCACTGTTCCCGGCAAAGCGGTGCTGGCGGTCTGCGCCGCCGCTATCTTTCTCTCTTTTGCCAGAGTGGTCAAGCTAACCCAGCCCATTGAATATCGGAGGTGACGGACATGACGATCTTACTGTTCCTTTTCGGCGTGGCTGTTGCCGCGGGACTGTTCTTCATCTTGGCAGATATTCTGAAGCTGCCCCGTCTCTCCACGGAGAAGGCGCTCCTGTCCGCAGGGCGAACCGAGAAAACGCGGATGAAGTCGCTGGACGCCCTCTTCCTTGGCTGGGCTATCAAGCTCTCCAAGTATATCCGAATGGATGAATACAAGAGGCATCGGCTAGAGCGCACGCTCAATGCTGCCGGCATGGATATGACGCCGGAGGTCTACTTGGCCTATACCATTCTCAAGCCTGCCGCCGCACTGCTGGCGGTCATTCCGTGTCTGCTGATCTTCCCTCTGCTCTCGCCCATCGTGGTGCTGCTGTCGATATTGCTTTACTTCAAGGAGAGCCGCAAGGCGGAGGAAAAGGTCACCGAACGCCGCGAGAAGATCGAGGGAGAGCTGCCCCGCTTTGTTGCCACAGTGGAGCAGGAATTGGGCGCAAGCCGCGACGTGCTGACGATCCTTGAAAACTATAAGCGTCACGCCGGTCCCGACTTTGCCCGTGAGCTGGATGTGGTGACGGCGGATATGCGCTCGTCCTCTTACGAAGCGGCACTGGTTCGTTTCGAGGGCAGGCTGGCGTCGCCCATGCTCTCCGACATCGTGCGCGGGCTCATCGGCGTCCTGCGCGGCGATGACGGGCGAATCTATTTCCAGATGCTCTCCCACGATATGAAACAGCTGGAGCTCCAACGACTCAAGGCGCAGGCAGCGAAGATCCCGCCCAAGATCCGTGTGTACTCCTTCGTCATGCTGGTCTGCTTTATGCTCATCTACATTGTGGTCATCCTCATGCAGATCCTCACCTCGATGGGAGGGCTGTTCGGATGAAAAACAAATGGAAGAAACGCTCCGGCGAGGGCTATATCGATACCTGCGTCCTCGTCCTCTGCGCCATGCTGGTGATCGCATTGGCGGTGAAGGTACTTCCTGTGTATGTTGCCAAGCAGCAGCTTGACACCTTCGCCGCCGAGCTGGTGCGGGAAGCCGAGATCACCGGCAGAGTCGGCAACGAAACGACCTCCCGCGCACAGGTGCTGTCTGAGCGGTTGGAGATCGACCCGGACATCCGCTGGTCCCGTACCGGCCGCATCCAGCTTAACGAGGAGGTGACGGTGACGCTGACCATGGATGTGGACATCGGCTTCGGTGGGCTTGGCAGCTTCCCCATTGAGCTGACGGCACAGGCCAGCGGCAGATCGGAGGTGTACTGGAAGTGAGAAAACGACTCTTGCGCTCTCGCTCCGGTGAGGGCTATCCCATGGTCATCGCCGTGACACTCTGCCTTCTCATGCTCTTTATGCTCATCTCCGAGTATTTTCGAGTCAACATCATCGTGCAGGGTGTGCGGGACGCGGTGCAGCAGGCGGTCATTGCCACGGTCAATGAGAACTATGACGATGTGTACCATTCTGTGCGGGAGGGCTATGCCGCAGGCTGGTTCCCAGAGGGGGACGGCGAGTGGTTCGAGTCCATCGATGCCGGTGACATCTATGGCAACCTGTCCTATATCCTCGGCCTTACCACAGATGGCGAAGGCTACATGAAATACGCCGGAAACGAGCTGGAGTATACGCTCTCCGACCTGTCCGTTCATATCTCCAACAACGCCATCGCATCAGGCCGGAGCGAGGGGTATCTCGCAACCGCCACCCTCCATCTGGAGATCCCCACCCGCTTTGCCGGACGTTTGCTGCCGCCCGTGAGCCTAAATCTGCAGGTGCAGGCCAAGTATATCCCGAAGTTTTAGTTCTTTTCACTTCTTGCAGTAGACTTCCGAAGAAAGCTGTGGTATGTTCGGGATAAGAAGAAAAATCACTGACCCCAACAAAGGAGGAGTTCGACCTATGACAGACAAAACAAAACGCATCATCCTCATTGCGGCAGGCGTCCTGCTCTGCGCGGCACTGGTGGTGGGGATCGTCAGCCGCCTTGCTGCGGTACCCATGCCCATTGACCCCGCCATCTCGGACGATGTGCCGGACACGAAAGATCCGGTAGTGAACATCAGCGATCCGGAGGTAAAGGTGGATATCAAGATGGATGGCGAACAGCATGATCTCGGCAGGGATGCGGACAACTCCGGCACAGAGCAGACCATTCAGGGTACGCCCACCAAGCCGGATGCACCGGAGCATCCCAGCAAGACGGAAAAGGACCATGTGCCGGATGATGTGCCGGAAGCGGACCGCAACAAGGAAACGCCGCCCACCTACAAACCGGAGCAGACTGAGGTGAAGCCCCAGCCCACTGAGCCTGCAGGCGGTAGCACCAATGATTCCGGACAGGTATATGTTCCGGGCTTCGGCTATGTGACACCCAGTGGTCCAAACGATGGCGGAACGCTGGACGACATGTATGAAAACGGCAACAAAATTGGAATCATGGGCGGCTAAGCCCGCACAATCACAGGAAAGACACGGCTAAGAAGAAGCCGTGTCTTTCTTTATCTTCATGACAAGGAGAAATGCACATGAAAAGGCTTTTGCCCCTGCTGCTGGCGCTTGTGCTGGCAATATCCGCCATCGTTCCCGCCTATGCCACAGGCGATGGCAACTTTGATGGCGGTGGCGGCGGCATGGGGAATGGATCAAAGACAAACTACTGGAATCCTGGCATGGATGGCGTAAGAGTGTCTATCGTGGATGTAGGTTCCCATTCTGTAGTGCGAATCCCCATCGACTTAACCAACAAGGTTCCTGTAGCAAATGTTGCTCACTTCGGAAAGGTGTCCAAGTTGTCTTACAATGCGGGACGAGGATTGTCCGTATCGGTCAGCGGATATTCATATCGAAATCCGAGTCAAAGCTTGCCCAAGATCATCTCTACGAGCAGCAGCAAGGCCAGCATCGCTGCCATCCGAAGCTATTTTACCGATGAACAGGTTATCCGTTCCATTGCTGGATACGCAGGAATGGACTTCGATACGCTCATTGGCGGAGACTACAAACTGGTGGTGGAGCCGCTGGCCTATCTCTGCTATAACGGTCAGCAGTTCGCCATGACCGCCACGGAAGCGGCTCTGTATGACCAGATCGTCAACGGCGATCTCAGAAAGAAGCTGGGCACGCTCACCCATAAAAATCTGCCGCTGGCGATTTTTCTGGAGGAAGCGGATCTCGGCTACACTGCATGGTCCGGTAGCCGCACGGAGAAGGCATCCAACGGTGACATCATCTCATCTCTTGGCATCGGCATCGTCCGCTTCAACGAGGTGACCACGCCGCCTGAAATCAATGACTTTGATTATGAATACCGTGTCAACACAGAAGTCATCACCTCCGTGGAGGTGCGCGGCGGACAGTCCGACCCGGACAACCCCGTATCGGTACGCTTTAACATTCAGGGCAGGACTTACACTGTCAGTAATGTTTACTACCCGGACGGCGACAGCCAGCTGGCGTGGGTGCGCTGGCGTACTCCCGCGGAACCCTGCGTCATAACGATTTCTGTCAGCGTGTCTGGCGGCGGCTCGGCACAGGGTACCATCACCTG
>OKUO01000640.1_pt1 | contig 10939 bp, 11 predicted proteins | sample 1606481 | NCBI WGS metagenome assembly OKUO01 (sample SAMEA3882503, study PRJEB24775) | human gut metagenome | biome: human-associated habitat; feature: intestine environment; material: feces | place: Netherlands | collected 2009/2010
CCGCAACAGCGTGAACGTCCCCATCACCCGCCATGTGGAGGTGAGGCTGGACGGCCAGGACAAGACCGAGACCACGCCGTTCACGGCGCCCCAGCCCGCCAAGGACCATTACCAGTTCGTCGTCTGGACCACCAATCCGGACGGCACCGGCGACTCCTACAAGCCGGGCGACACCGTGTCCGACGTGCCGAAGGGCACCGTCTTATACCCGCAATGGGAGGCCAAGCATGTGCTCCGCTATGACGTGAACGGCGGCGACGGCGAGTACGAGGACTCCGACCTGCCGGCCGACGTGACCGACGGGACCCCCACCCGCGAGGGCTACGAATTCGACGGCTGGACCATCAACGGCGCTAAGGTCGGTTCCGGCGACTCCGTCGGGGACGACGGCTCCGATGTGACCGCGGTCGCCCAATGGACCCCGGTCAGGCAGGACGTGACCCCGACGAAGCCGGAGGCTCCGAAGGACGACAAGACCGACACCCCGTCGAAGGGCGACAGTTCCGGTAAGGCCGACACGGACAAGCCGTCCGACACCGACACGCCATCCAAGGATGACGGCAAGGATGACAACAAGGGCGATGACAAGGGCGATGTCACCAACCCCGACGATAAGGGCGACAACAAGGGTGACAATACCGGCGACAGCGGCACCACCACTCCCGATGACAAGGGCGACGTAGTGGCCCCCGATAAGGACAACACCGGTAAGGACAACACTTCTACCGGCTCCAACAAGGGCAACGGTACTACCACCACTACTCCGACCGCTCCTCGCAAAAACGTTGAGGTTTCTGAACATGGTGAAATTGCCGCCGCTATTGCCAATGGCACCTGGGGCAATGAGTACACCGTCTGCACCAGCTGTGGCTATCACAACTGGACCCGCAAGGGTAACGTTTACGTCTGTGACCATTGTGGTCATGAAGTCCTGACTGTTAAGGGCGCTGATGGCGTCAAGGGCTATGCTGGCACTCTGGCTGGCAACGAGCCCCAGTACGCTTCCACCTCTGAAGCTCAGGCTGCTGCTGAAAAGCGTGAAGCTGCTTATGCCGCTTCTATCGCTGCTCTGCAGGCACAGGTTGCCGCTCGTGAAGCTGCTTATGCCGCTTCCCTGGGCATCCACTAATTTGCCATCCTCTGACTATATCCGATAATTTTCTCCTTGCATTGGGGCGGGGCTTCGGCTCCGCCCCATCCTTTTTTGGTCAGGTGTCCGAGTCAACAGCCCCGCTTAAACCGGTCTGCCGATTTAGACGAGGCTTGCGGGGCAACCCGTAAGCCCGGTTGATTAGCCTAAGTCTGTTGCTCCGGCAGCAGGAAACTACGTTGTGTACTAATAACATAGGCACCTTATCCATGCTCCACAAGTGGTGAGCTCTGCGGATGTTTGTTAAAAATCTCTGAGGGTAGGAGACGTGCAAACATCATACCGAAAGGTAAAACAGTACAACAACATTGGCGATGTGGACCACAGGGCGCAAGCCCTGACTTATAGTTTCATTACTATTTTACGAAAGGAGTATCTTGCATGAGCACTTGCGTTTGCGTTCTCAGCAACAGTGGTGAACGCTTAATGCCTACCTTCCGTCTTGGCAAGGTACGCCGACTCTTGAAAGACGGAAAAGCAAAAATCGTTAAGCACCATCCCTTTACCATCCAGCTGCTGTATGACAGTAAAACAAACACGCAGCCTATTGAAATCTGTGAGGATGTTGGCTACAACTACATCGGCATCAGCGTAAAAAGCGAATCCCACGAATATGTGTCTGCCCAGTATGATACATTACAGGATGAGAAAGCCTGCCACGACAGTTGTCGTAAGTTGCGCCGAACCCGCAGAAATAGACTGCGCTACCGTAAACCGCGCTTCGATAACCGCAAGCGCGGCGAAGGTTGGCTTGCACCTTCTCTGGAACATAAGAAGCAGCTGAATATCCGTCTTATCGAACGGTATGTATCTGTAATCCCGATTACTCATGCAACGGTTGAAGTTGGTTCTTTTGACACAATGTTGCTGCAAGCCATCCAGAAAGGCAAATCAAAACCGGAAGGTGTAGACTACCAGAAAGGTCCCCGCTACAACTTGGCAACTTTGCGTGAGGCAGTGTTCTACCGTGATAATTACACCTGCCAAGTTTGTGGACGCAAAATCGCGGATGGTGCCATTTTACATATGCACCACATGTTCTACTGGAAAGGAAGACACGGCTACCAGCTTGATGAGTTGGTTACAGCGTGTGAAAAATGCCACACGCCAGCAAATCATCAAAAAGGCGGCAAGCTCTTCGGTTTTGGCGAAGATAAAGAATTTGCCAATCTTTCAGGTGCAGCGTTTATGAACGCTGTTCGCTGGCAGATAGTAGATGCACTGCACGCCACATACGGTAAGGAATTTGTGACCATCACTTATGGTGCGATGACAAAGGAAAAGCGAATCATTCTTGGCATAGAGAAAACCCACAACAACGATGCGTATGCAATGGGAGATTATCATCCGGTACATCGTTGCGTGTTTAGGCATTACCAAAAACGACGCAGAAACAATCGTGTGCTGGAAAAATTCTACGATGCCACTTATATCGACACCCGCACCGGTAACAAAGCAAAAGGTAAAGAACTTTTTAACGGCAGAATTAGCCGTAATCACAAAAAGAATTCTGAAGACCTGCACAAGTACCGCAGCAAAAAGGTGTCGAAGGGGCGTCGCTCTATAAGAAGACAACGCTATGCAATTCAGCCATACGACACTGTGCGTCTCGAAAGTAAAACATACATTACAAGCGGGTGCCATAACAAAGGCACAAGACTTTTGATTCCTGCTAATGGGAAAAGTAAGTCCGTAGCAATTTCCAAAGTTCAAGTTGTTTGCCATGCGGGAGCATGGATACAAATCATTTAAATGTTGAAAGGAGGTAAGCAGGAAATGCTGTATCTTAGTCTTTTCTAAGAAACGCATTCCTCCCCACCTAAGCCTTACGGCTATAGATGGGGTGTCCTGCTCCATAATTATGAAAAGGGCTGAATCAACAGCTTGCCCCTTGCCTGCACGTTCGCCGGAACCCTCACACCCCGCCCACCAATGCATCGTTCAGAACGTCTGCAGTAACCTCGGTGAGCCTGGTTGCTAAATCTTTTGGCAGATACTTGTATTCCATTGCGAATCCCGTACACTGTGAAGTATCGTGAATACCCACAAACTTGAAAGGCGGTTTTTATCATGCTGAAAAATATTCTTGCCGTGATTGGTGCTGTGACGGTTGCTGCTGTTGCTTATGTGGCTTTCAGCGACCACGTGATTGTGAAAATCGAGCCTGATGAAAAATACCCTGAGGACCCCGAGAAGCCGGAAGAGCCGAAAGAAGTTGCTAAGCCTTCCGAACCCAAAAAAAAAGACCACAAGTTGACCTTCGATGAGCTTGTTCGCAAGATGGATGAATCCGAGGAACGCTTGGCTGAAGCGGAAGCAGCAGCCACCGCCAAAGACGATGACAATGATGAGGATGACGAGGACGATGAGCCCGAATCCAAAGTCGAAGAAGTCAAAATTCAGGATGACTCGGCTGAAACTGAGTGACAAGGAGTAAAAGCTATGGACACTGATACTCGTATTTCCGTGATTGCTGGACGGCCCGGAGCCGGTAAGACCCGCTGGGCTGCCAGGGAAGTGGTTGAGACGCTTCGCGACGTGAACAACGTCGTCATTTACATCGGCTTTGACCGGGAGTTTGAGCGTATCTGCCGGATGGTTTCGGACACCTATGGCAGCAAACCTCACGGCAAGCTCCTCTTTGCACTGCAGGATGGCGCAGGGGAAGCAATCGGAAAGGCCGTCGATATCGCCAATAACGGGGAGTCCCGCATGTATCTCGGCAATGAGGACGATGACGAGTACCAGAACAATCGGCGGATGGTGTTTGTCTTCTATGACCAGTGCCGCCACGATATCTTCAACGGCCGCCGCGACCTCCTGAGAGCTGCTGCCAGGGCCGGGGTTCATGTCAATGTCCTTTGCCAGATTTTCAGCCAAATTGACCGGGGTGATATCAATTGGCTGAACGAATACTGCACGCCGTTCGTCATTTCGAAGTCCCGTGAACCGCGCCTGGCAACGCAGGAAGAGATTCAGGAAAAGTACCGTTAAGCCATCTGAACCATCTGTTGCCGGAGAACGGAAACCTATTTTCGCTGTTGCGGGAAGTTTTGCTGGCGTATATTACAAGCTGTACGGGCGGCCGATACAGGATGTCAGCCGGTATGAGACAGTCATCAATGGCTTAGACTAGAGAGGACGACAATGGCAAAGACACTGGTTATTGCTGAGAAGCCTTCGCTTGGACGCAGCATTGCGTCGGGACTCACCTGGTGGAAGAACGAACAGTTCACACGACAGGGAAAAGACCGGAATACATGGCTGGAAAGCCAGAATTATATCGTGGCTTCCTCCGTTGGACATCTGTACGAACTCATTGACCTGGATGCGTATTTTCCGGATTATGAGCCGGGGAAAAAACATTCCTGGACGATGGAACGGCTTCCGTTCTTTCCCGACAACTGGAATTTTAAGTTCGAGGGGAAGGACAATGTCAAGGGCCTGATTCGAACTATCAATAGCCTGATGAACCGCACAGACGTTGATAAGATTTATAATGCCGGAGACCCTGACCGGGAAGGTCAGCGGTTGGTTGATGAAATCATCCATTACGGCCTCAAAAAGCCGAAACCTATCTATCGACTTTGGCTGCCTGATACGACCAATAAGACCGTCAAGCAGGCGTTTGAGACGGCAAAACCCAATGACGGGTATGCGGATTTTTCCTCCTCCGCAGAGACCCGCAGCGAGATGGACTGGCTCTTGGGAATTGAGCTGACTCGGTATGTGTCCGTCAAGGCAGGCACTTTTATCCGCATCGGACGCTGCGTCTGCCCGATTGTTGCCCATGTCATCGAACGCGAGAAGGCAATTCGGGATTTTGTTCCGAAACCGTACTCCGCCGTGTCCAGCAAGGAGAAGACGAACGGTGAGGACATTGAACTGACCAGTAAACGGACGTTCGAGGAAGGCCATGAAGCCGAAGCTCAGGCGTTGGCGGATGCCTTCAACCAGGCGGGCGCAACCGTGACGAGCGTTAAGACGGAGCGCAAGACTGTCAATCCAGGTAAGCTCTTCTCGATGAGCAACTTGCAGAGCTTCGCCTGTAAGGCCGATAAGACCCTGTCTCCGGCAGATGTTCTCGCCGCAACGCAGGCACTCTATGAAGGCGGATTCGTCACCTATCCGCGTACTAACAGCAGCTACCTTGCCACGAATGAAACCGTCAAGGTGGACGCAGCCATCAAAGGTTTAGCGCAGAACGGAATTACGGGCCTTGTCAATAAGCCGGGCCTTAAATCGATTTATGACGACAGTAAAATCGAGGCTCACTCTGCTATCACCCCGACCGGTAAATGGCCTGGAGCATTGGCTGGAGCACAGAAAACGGTTTTTGAATGTATCTTGAATCGATTCTGTGCCGTCTTCTGTGCGGAGGATTGCACCGTGGACCGGACCACGATTGTCATTCATTGCTACGATGAAGATTTCACGCTGAAAGGCGATGTGCAAGTCACTCCCGGATGGCGGAAATTTGAGAAACCGTCAAATGGCGACAAGATGCTCCCGAAGCTCAACAAGGGTGATGCGGTAAACATCAATTTCCAGCTGGTCGGAAAGATGACGACACCGCCAAAACGGTATACGGTCGAGGCTCTCAATAACTGGATGGTCGCCCCGATGCGCGGTGCAGAGAAAGAAGATACCGAGTACACGGACGCTGAATGGAAAGAGATTCTTTCTGACGCTACCATCTGCACCGAAGCAACCCGTGCTGATACGGTAGACCGATGCGTCAAGAGTCAGTACATTTCCCTCAAAAAGGGCGTGTATTACGGTGAACCTGCAGGATTCCAGCTGGTCGATATCATGGATAAGCTCGGCATTGTTTTGGACGTTCCTGTGACCGTTAACCTTTCCAAGCAGCTGCACTCCATCAAGGACGGAAACCTGACCCGCGTTCAGGTTTTGGAGTACACCAAACAGACCCTTGAGAGCATCATGTCAAAGGATGTGACGATTGAAGCTGCACAGGGAGCCAGCAGCAAGTATCCAGTTCTCTGCCAGTGCCCAAAATGCGGCAAGGATGTTGTGGAAACAAAGCTTGCCTATGCATGTACCGGGAAAGACTCTGATGGGAAACGATGCCCGGTCGCAATCTGGAAGAAGAACAAGTTCCTTGAAGCGCTCGGCAAAGAAATGACCAAAACAACAGCAAAGGCTCTGCTCACAAAAGGCAAAGCTCCGCTCAAAGGATGCATAAGCGCCAAGACCGGCAAAAAATACGACTGCATTCTGACATGCGACTTTTCCGGAGACCGACTAGCCTATCACATCAAATTTGACGGCGCTCCAGTATCGTTTGGCAGCAAAGTCGGAAAATGCCCGTTCTGCGGAAAGCCTGTGGCAGAGACGGCAAAAGCCTTCACCTGCACGAACAAGTCTTGCGGCGCGGCGCTCTGGAAGGAATCGAAGCTGTATGGCAATGAGCTTGATGTTGATGCCGATATTGCCAAGACTCTTCTCTCCGGGAAAACCGTCGAAGCCACGATTCAGAACAAAGAGAGAACCGGCACACAGGATGTTGAGGTTGGGATTGAACCGTATACGGCACCCAATGGCAGAAAATATATCGGCCTTTGCATCATGAAAACCAAATAGTTAATTTGCCTCATCGCCTGCCCATTTTGGGTGGGCGTTTTTTGTTGCCAAGCTGTGCGAATTGCGTATGATTAAGAACAGTGATAAGAAACTAAAAATCAACGGTAGAAGGACAAACACATTGAAGCTATATTTTATGAAAGTCGGGTATTTCCTGATATTTATTTTCGCAATCCTCAATTTTTCGGGGCTGAAGCAAACGGAATTCGAAATCCGGCAGCTGGATAGCACGGCAAGAATCCTGACAACTCATGCGGAAGCGGTACAGGCAGCACAAGAACAACCAACGTTGAACGCAGCGGCCGCCGCCGCTCTAACGAGAGCCGATACCCAAATCGCGATTGCTTCGTTCTCAAATGAGAATGTAGCGGGGGAAGCAAAACGACTCGCGTCTCTCTGCAACGCAAACATCAAAGAGAAGTCCATTACGGCATCGGTGTCGAATGACGCGGTTCTGGAAGAGATGGCGAGAAGACCGAATATGTATGGGCGGCTCGTGATTCCTTCCGTGGGAGTCAATGTGGCGTTGTTTGCAGTCGTCAGCCAGGCAGCAGCGGATGCACAGGACAGCGCTGCATATTTTCCGTTCAAAAACTATATGCTGGTTGCGGACCACTGGAATCAGGGGTTCTGGAAAATCAAGCGTTGCTCGGTTGGAACGAAAGCTTATATTTATCGCGGAACTTCGATACAAACGCTTACATGTACCGGCATCTGTCGCGGCGTGAACGCTGGTTATGATTTGCTGTATGAGGATGGGTCGAGCGCTACGACAGGCAGCGGAACCATCATGTATACCTGCAACGGTTCGAATTATCACGATATCACATTGACTTTTTGGAGCTGAGTTTTATGCAGAAGAATAATAAAAAGATGACATGCCTTGCGGCGATTCTCATGGCAGCACTTGCTGCATTGCTGATTTTCGCTATCGTTGACGCGAACCGCATCAATCGTAGTCTTTCTAAGCTGCAGCAAACGGTGAATTATGAAGAGCGGCTGGAACCTTTGCTGTTCTATGGCGCAACCGCTGAAACTGCCGAGACGGCTGCAACAGCCGAAACCGCAAAGACTCTGGAGCCGGAGCTGAACTTCACCGTGACGAAAAGCGGCATTGTTCCAGATGACGGCTCCTATGTTCCGGTCACGTTGGACGACGTGACTGTCTGCATTCCTGTCGCCGCTGCCGGGCAGGGCGGATGCACGGTGACCTATTGCTCCGGTAATTCCACTGCCGCAATCGGGGATTACAAAATTGCGTTGGTGGAAGGGAATACGGAAGACTCCGTTGTGACTTTCCAAAACGACGACAAGGAAATCCTGTCGGGGACAAGGACGATGGGAGAAGGATTGACTTTGACCGTTGCTGCTGAAGCCGAGGAAGGGCAGGAGACGGAACAAGAGGCAGTGATTGAAAAGCTGCTTGCTGATGCAGTAATCACCGATACAGCTCCTGCGACAACCGTGTTTGGAGAAACCATAAAAGACGATGTTGTAATCGAAGCGGACGATGGCTATTTGCAGCTGCAACTGAATGACAACACCGTTTTGGTATCGACTTTCTCTTTCAATTATGACAAAAACGTATTCTCTAAAACTCTGAATCTTCCCGGTGGACTCACCGTTCGATACGGGAACGTGCAGGACAAAGAGACCGGGTATATCCCGTTTGTCTCTACGGTAAATAACCGCAATATCAAAATTCTTGCAACCAGTGTAGAAGCGCTGCAGGGATTCTTCCAGGGCTAATACGTTCTGAACCAATCTTTCACTGAGCCATCTGCCCGTTTCGGGGGGTGGCTTTTGTGTTGACACTTTGCTTGCCAGTTCTTGCGATGCTCGTATCATTAGAAACTGAATCAGTATTTTTTGCGTGGAATCGGGTGAGGAGAACCATGAAAAACAACGGAGAAAAGCTTGAAGGGCTGATGATTGCGGCGATGCTGCTGATTTTTGTCACAAGCATCTGGGCGTTCAGGGACGCTCAAAGAATGCACGAAAAGTTGGCGGAGAAGGTACAGCAGACGCCGGAAACGGCTGAATTTGCAGAGTTTGTATCTCATTTATTGCCAGCAACGCCGGAAACGGCAGAAATCACTCCATTTGATGCAAGTGACCCGCACATGAATTTTGTTGCAAGCAAAGAAAGACTCAAATTGACTCTCAATTCCTGTGTGCCGCTCTCTTTGGATGATACAACGGTCTGCATTCCGATACAGAGCATCGGTGAAAGGAGCCTGGTATCGTATCAGACGCAAGACCATACGGCCTGCGTTGGGGCCTATCATATGACTCTTGTGAATGGGCACAAGGAAGAAGGCATCAACTTTCTTCTGATAAATGATTCCGCCTTGATATCCGGAACAAGGAATATCAATGAGGATACCAGCCTTGTCGTCACGGCACTTGTCAAGGTGAATGAAGAACAGCAGCAAACCAAAGTGATACAACAGCTTTTGGATGGAGCGGTTCTTTGCGATGTCGCACCGACCATCACAATCTTTGGCGTTCCAGTTAAGAACAATTCGATGATTGAAGTGGATAACGCTCTTGCCAAAATCGAAACGAATCAGGGCAGGGTATTTATCACAAGCTCGGCCGCTATCAAGGAATCCAAGCCTCTCGATGAATCTGTGGTTCTGCCATCCGGCATTGAAGCCAAATACAACAGCACTGCCCGAACCGGGTCTGGGGATATTGTTTTCGTGATTGAGCAGGATGGCTGCAGATATTATCTGCTGGCTCCGAGCGTGGAGCAACTGCTCGGCGTGTTTGGCAATTCTGAATCTTAATCAAGGCTTTTGCGGTTGCAACTGACATCAAGGAGGGTATCAATCAAATGTGCAATTACAGTGACTTTGTCGAGCAGCAGGGACTCAAAAAAGGCCGCGAAGAAGGGCATCTCGAATCTCTTTCTGAGAGCGTTGCGAACCTCGTTCGTTCGGGACATTTTTCCATTGAAGCAGCGCTGGACATTTTGAAGGTGTCTGCTGATATTCGCTCGACGGTCAAAGAAAACGCTGAGAAAGCGCTCAGTAAATAACAATAAGCCGTTGCCTATGCTGGGGGCAGCGGCTTCTTCTTTTTGCTACGCAGTGCTGTCGGCCTCACCAATCTCTTGCAATATTGTGCGAACAGCATATCATAAAAAATGTACGATAGATAACAGCCTTTTGGCCCAATGCGTACAATTCATATTCTGCAGCTAAATTAGCAGACTCACCAATTCGGTGGGCCTGCTTTTTTATTTGCAAGAAAGGAGTGCCGACAGTTTTCTGCCAACCATTTTCGAAAAAACAAATATCAATCAAAAGAAAGGACAAATTGTATGTTTAACGCAACCTGCCTAATCAAGACCGACATCGATACCGTGAACAAATGTATGGGGCAAAATCCCTACAATCCTGAGACTTTTCTTCAGAACTTTGCGTCTCGTCTGACATCTTTCGACGACCCTCTCCTCAATATTTACCCAACATCCGAGATTGCAGGAAACATCGAAGACGAGGATGTTATTCTGGGCCTTCGCGAACCGCAAAAACTCATTGAATGGGCAAAAACCATGAAGGAACGTGCGCAGTGCATGGCAATGGCTGAGTTCAGTGCAGCATTGCAGAAACATAAAGCAGAAGGCATCGATATCACAAAGCCGATGTATACCTGCCTGCGCTCCATTGAAATGGATTCCAACGAATCTTATCTTCTTCGCTACGCCGCTGAACTGCTCGACAACCATCCAAACCCGGAATGCGGTGAGCTGTTTTATGACGGCGACTCCTGGAAGTGTTTCCCAAACGGTTTTCAGCTGAAAGACATCGAAGCTCATGCTGAGGACTACATCATCATTCCGGGGCTGTTCTATGACGACTGATTGAAAACGAAAGGAATTTTATGGACTGGAAATTTATCATGTGTCTGCTCGTCATGTGCTCCACCACCATCTGGAAACTTCTGGAAATCCTCACCTACGGTGAGATTCAGGTCCGGCAGGTGGATGACATCATGATGATGTATATGACCTTTACCATCTACGCCGCCTATAAGGCTGGCATGGCAGTACAGGCTAAAAGGCAGAAGCAAACCGAAGAAAAAATCGCAACCACCTCTGATAAGCAAAAAGGAGAATGACTCTATGTATCAGCTGCAAAACATCGATTATCTGTACCGTATCTCGACTATGACCGG
>OKUO01000642.1_pt1 | contig 10928 bp, 8 predicted proteins | sample 1606481 | NCBI WGS metagenome assembly OKUO01 (sample SAMEA3882503, study PRJEB24775) | human gut metagenome | biome: human-associated habitat; feature: intestine environment; material: feces | place: Netherlands | collected 2009/2010
GCCGACAAGCATCGCCAATCCGGCAAACAACAGATCAGCCGTGGCATGCCGCACGGATTCCACCATGTGCACATGCGCGGCGACATAGATCGCATATGCGGAGAAGATAAGCGCGATGCCGCCGAGCATCGTCCACAGCTGGCCTTCCTCCGCATTGAACCGCAGCCAGGAAACACCGATGCCGACCATGCCGAGCAGCAACGGCAACACCAGCGAACCCGGCATGCCTCCGGCCAGCATGATGCCGCATATGGCAAGTGCAGCCAGTCCGCTTAAGGCCAGCAATGCAGGTTTCGGCGCCTGCCTGAGCATCTGCTCCAGGCTTTCGGACGATGACGGGTTGCCTCCGGACGTAGCTGTATCCGCGGCATTCCCGGTGGCAGGCGATGGTATTCCGCCGCTCTGTGCGCTTCCTGCGTTGCCGCGTGACAGTGGCGCATCGCTTACGGATTGGCTGCCGGCAATAGCGTACGCCCGCTGCACCGGGTCACCGACCGGAACAGTGATCCACAGGAAGATATAGGTGATTGCGCCGGAGCCGAAGAAGAACGTGGCGATGATGAAGATCAGGCGGATCAGATGAACGGAGATACCCAGATGCATGCTGATGGCTTTGGATACGCCGGCCACCATACGGCCATATGCGGGGCGCAGCAATGGCAGACGTGCCTGCTTGGATGGCGTCGCGCGGCCTTCGCGCCACGCCTGGTCACGGCACCAATACATATAGACCGCACTGGCCTGCTCGTACTGTTCCTGCGTGTAGCGTGGTTTGGCTAAGGACTTCATGATTCCATTGTGCCTTGCCAGGGTCATGGATTCAGGGCTTTGAGCCAGTGTTCAGGGCAGATTCAGGGTGTTCCCTGATACGGCTGACGGTTGAGGGTTGCTGTAATGGAAGCATGAGCAATGCAAACAATAATCCTCAGGATGGTTGGTGGAACGCGGGGTCTGCCGGGCCGTCGCCACAGCCGCAGTCCCAATCGTCACCCCAATCACAGGCGCAATCCCCGGCATATCAGCCGCAGCCGAATCGTGGCAGCCGGTTCTTCTTCTGGATCCGCTCCAGCCGCATCATACGCGGCCGTGACCGTTGGATCGCAGGCGTATGCGATGGCATGGCCCGCAGGTTGGGATGGAGCACGACTTTGGTGCGTGCGTTGGTAATCCTTACCTCGCTGCTGTTCGGCGCCGGAGCCGCGTTCTACGCATTGGCTTGGCTTCTGCTTCCGGACGAGACGGACGACAGGATCCTGTGCGAGGACGCTACGGTCGAATCCAACCTGGACGGACTGGAACGGCTACCGCGAGAACCTCGCCAAGACCGGCGTGGCCGTTATCGGTGTGGTTCTTGCCATGCTTGCCTGCGTTGCGGCCGGCATCGCCATCATCGGCATGCGCCGCAAGACGAAGGAGTAGGCCCAATGGAGAACGGCCGGGGGAGTGGGGCCAGCAGACCCTGTTCCCGCCGGCCGTTTCTTTTCTAGAATCGTGGTTCCCGGCGCTGTTGTTTATGGTCAAATAAACGTGTACGGCGTCACCACCAAATCTGAACGGCATAAGCGTTCATATTGGACACGGACGGCGGACGGAAATGGCATCGGCGGAAGAAAAGCGCCGGTGCCGTACGGTTCCTGATAGATTCCCGAGTGCTAACAACCAACACATGGTCCTCGGGAGGAAAGGAATGACGACACCGGTGCGTATTCAACAGAGTATCAGGCAGCTCGAGACGAAAGAGGCCTGACGCATACGCAGATAGCTAGGGAACTGGGCGTTTCGCGGACGACCGTGGTCAAGTACGCGACCCGCGATTATTCGCCCGTTCCGCCGACCGGGGAACTGCGAGCCGTTCCCTGGTCGCGGGCGAGTACACGCGCAAGGCCGACGAATGGCTCGAGGCCGACCGGCGCATGCCACGCAAACAGCGGCACACCGCCCGGCGCGTACACGAGCGGCTCGTGGAGGAATGCGGCTTCGAGGGCAGTTATTCGTCGGTGCAGCGATGGGTCAAGCGCTGGCGCCAACGCCACCGCGGCGAGGCCGAGGGGTTCAGTGAGCTGGAATGGGCGCCGGGCAGCGCGCAGGTCGATTTCGGCCAGGCCCTGGCCGTGGTCGCCGGCGTGGAACGGACCGTGCATTTCCTGGTGGTCTCGTTCCCGTACTCGAACATGAGATACGTGGCCGCGCTGCCGGGAGAGACCGCGGAATGCGTGTGCCATGGTCTGAACAAGGTGTTCTCCCATGCCGGCATGGTCCCCCGCGTGCTAGTGTTCGACAACGCCACCGGGGTCGGCCACCGCAGGGCCGACGGGACCGTCACCCAGACGAGGCTGTTCTCGCTGTTCTGCGCGCACTACGGCTTCGAGACGAGGTTCTGCAACCCCTATTCCGGCTGGGAGAAGGGAAGCACGGAGAACGCGGTCGGTTTCCTGCGCCGCAACCTGATGGTGCCGACGCCGTCCGCGGAGGGATGGGACCGGCTCACGGACGCGTGGTTGGAACGCTGCGACGAGATCGCGCGCGGCGTCCACTACCGCGAGGACGTGCCGATCCGGGACCTGTTCGAGACGGACCTCGACCACATGCTCCCGCTGCCGCCGTCCATGTTCGACGCGTGCGACTGGCGCGGGGTGAAGGCCGACAGGACCGGAACGGTCACGATCGACTCGAACCGCTACCTCGCGGGCCCGAAATGGCATTCCATGCGTCTCATGGCCGGCGTGCGGGCCCTGCGGGTCGAGCTGCGGGGGCGCAGCCCCGACACCGCGATGGACCCGCTGTCGCTGCTCGCCATCATCGCACGCAAGCCGCGTTCGTGGGGCGAGAGTCCCATACGCTCCGACTTCCCGGAGGAGACGCGCGTGCTGCTCGACCGGATGGAGCCGCGCGAACGCGGCCTGCTGGTCGACGACATCCGCCACGCGGCCGTGGTGAGTGGCTTCCGTGCGGCCGTCATGGCCGTCGTCGAGATCGTCGCCGCGGGCAGAAGGCCCGACAGGGCCGCGATCGACCAGACGGCCAGGCGGATCGCGCAGGGCGACGGTCCCGAATCGAGGGCCAGGCTCGACACGTACAGCAGGTTCATGAGGGAGGACGGCGATGAGTGAGTCGACGGACGCCGCGGCGGGCGGACGCAGGGGCGGGCGGACCGTGAGCAAGTCCACCCCGGACGAGGTCATGGAGCTCGCATGCGGGCTGCCGTTGACCAGGAGCGTGCTGCGTTCCGTGGTCGCGGGCGCCACGCCCGGCCAGCTCGGCGTGCTGGCCGACCTGTTCAGGGCCGAGAACGCCAGCCGGACGGAATCCAGGCGCGCCAGGCTGATCAGGAACGCGGGATTCCCGTGCGTCAAGGGCTTCGACGGATACGACTGGGGCATGGCGTCGTTCCCCGCCGACTGGGGGCGCGAGCAGCTCATGGACCTCGGTTTCGTGGACCGGGCCGAGGACCTCGTGCTCTACGGCGACGTGGGATGCGGCAAGACGCACATGGCGATCGCCACGGGCATGCTGGCGTGCGAGAGGGGCATGCCGGTGAGGTTCTTCACCGCGTCGTCGCTGGTGATGCGTTTGCGGCGGGCGAGGGACGAGAACCGGCTCGACGCGGAACTGCGCGCGATAGGCCGCGCCAGGCTGCTGGTCATCGACGAGCTGGGCTACCTGCCGATCGACATCGACGGGGCCAGGCTCCTGTTCCAGGTCGTCGCGGATTCCTACGAGAAGCGGAGCGTGGTGTTCACCACGAACCTGGAGTTCGGACGGTGGGGCGAGGTGTTCGGAGACGGCGACATGGCCGCCGCGGTCATCGACCGCATCGTGCATCATGGCAGAACGTCAGGCTCAATAGCGAGCCGAACCACGACGGTTATGTTCTGGTAGGTAATCGAAAAACGGGACTGTTCCGTCCGTTGGGAACGTTGTCCATTTTGAACGCCGATAGTATTCAGATTAACTGGTGACGACAAGTGGATTTAGTTGATGAAAGGCATCGTGGATCAGAGGCCGTCCTCAAAGTCGGGCAGGGACACTGGCTCAACCACGGCCATGGGTTCACCCTGGTCAGCGCAGATGTGATGAATAACGCCGCCGTCAAGGCGAACAAGGCCGCTCGGTTGGGCACTATGGACGTTGACGCCGTCAAGGTCATGGTGTTCGCCATGGTTCTCGCCACTGCCGCGGGCACGACCATGGGCTGCGTCGTTGAGGACAAGGACTCTATGACGGCATGGCATGCGCGTCGACGCGCATGCCATGGAAATCCGCTTGTCTTGCGTTGAGCGTCTGGATGCGCCGTCATGCGTGCCAGGCGGGCAGCAGGTCCAGCCATTCATCCAGGTCGGCGCGGCGGATGCGCATGGTCGTGCTGTCTGCCATGCGGGCGGCAAGTCTTCCGGAGCGTATGTTGGCGCGGATTATTTTGGCGGGGATTCCGGTCAACGCTTCCGCTTCGGTCACGCCAAGCAGTGGACGGTGCTCAATGGGTACGTATGGTTTTTCGTTGTTCATGATGCCGTCTATGCACGGTATCTGTGTCGATGCCGGCGTATGGTGCGTCACTTGGGTGATGATGACGGAGTGGGGACGAATCGGGCCACCGTTACTGAAGTCATTGTCTTCTTCGGAAGGAATCCGGTTCGGATTGTTCCGCGGAACGCGGTGACTTCGGTAACGATTGATTAGGCCTGTCAATCGACGGGCTGGAGCACAATGGCTACCGCGCCGCCAAGGCAGGACACGATATGGCAGCCCGTTGTGTTGACGATGTTCTGCGCAAGAACACCCATGAAGATGTCATTCGTCCATGAATCGTGCGGCGGGAGATCGAACGCCGCACACGCTTTGCGTGGGGTGAGCGTTCCAATCACTTTGAAGCGTCCGCCTTTATGGAGGACAATTTCATCATTGTCGTCGATGTTGTCGTTGCTTTGCATGTTGATGTTATCCATGGTCCTTTCATGCGTCCTCGACATGCTGCCGGTGGCCACCTTAATACAGATCCGGGTCACGCCGGTCGACGTCCATGCCTTCGGCTGGTGTGAGCAGTTGGATGGCGTCGAGTCGGCCGTCGCTGATGGAGAGCGACAACGCTCCCGGTTCCGAGTATTCGCCGGACGTGCGTTCCACCCACATGGAGCCGTTCTCCAGGCTCGGGCAGCCGATGATCGTGCGGCCGCGCGATGCTTCGATACGCAGATGGTGGAAGTGTCCATGCAGCACGAGCCGCGCGTCGGTAAACGCGGTCGGCTGTGTTCCGCCTGCCTGCTGCGCGACCCACAATGGGATTTTGTTTTCGTTTTTCGCATAGTGTCCGTGGAACGCGGCGATTTTCAATCCGCTGACGGTGACCTGCACGCCGGTTTCCAATGCGTTCTGCGTGACGATTTCAACGCGTTCCGAAAGTGGACCGGGAATCATGCTGATGGCTTCGCCGATGATGCGGGCCGTCATGATGCCGAAATCGCCGCGGCCGATGCTTTGGCCATTCTTGCGTTCCTCGCCGTGGTTGCTGCGCACGCTCACGACCTTCAAACGCGGCGCAAATGGAGCCAATGCGATAATCGCCTCGAGCAGGAGCCTTGCGCACACCTGCAGCTGCTCGGCCTGCGCTATGTCGTTCGCGGCGAGCTGCGATTGACTGGTGCTGTTCGCGTTGCCTTCGCAGATGTCGCCAAGCTCGAAGACGACGATTTCCTCGGGCCTCAACCGTTCGGCCTGCGCGACCGCCTGCCGTATGATGCTGCGTACCCGAGCCACCAGCTGACTTGTGCCGCCGCGTGCTTCCGTCGCCTTGCCGGTCTGCAGATCGGCAAGGCACAGGCAGTAGGAGCCTGTGCGCGCCTCTACGCTGACGGATGGTTCGAATCGGGGAATGGGGGAGACGAGCAGTTCGGCGATTGCGCGCGTATCGACATCGGGCTCGTGCGCGACCAGCGCGACGCGCTGACGATGTCCGTCGGGCATGGTCATATATCCAGACTGCCGGCCGGCCAGCGACCATCTGTCGGGATTCCATCCGGCGGCGTCGACCAGATCGGTGTCGGACTGAAGTGCCGATTTCGGTTCCTCGCCGTTCGCGTAAGCGTTGGCATTCTGCACGATGCCGCCGCTGGTACGTACTCCGAAACGGCGCATGCAAGAGGCGAGATTGCGTGCGCGCGTTCTGCTGACCGGAATGCCGGCATCGTGCAGTTCATCGAGCCGATCGTTCCATGGGCGGGACGAATCCAGCAGGACGGCGGCTAGATACCGTGGGTTGTCCGAGAGCTTTTCGAGCGTTGACGCGAGCACCATCCTCGGAACGGGACGATGCGAAGGATATTGAAGCATGTCGGTCATCCTTTCTTGGTTTGGTTCCTTGGTCTAAGCTATTTGGCGTTGCTCCAGCGTTTTCATGCGTCCTCACAGCGGCCCGTATCCGTTTTTAGTTGGACTTTATGTTTGTCTTGCTTTCCGATACCACGATGGTTCATGAAAAAGGGCGGTTGTTTTAGCGGTGATGGATACTCGGCTTTGTCCATGGCCGACGGATGCGAGAACATGGACCATCCGCATTGGCCGCTCTGTTGAGGCTAACGGAGTAGGAGCATGGGTCACGCGTGGAAGCAAAAACGAATGCGTATGCCCGATTGGATAATACCGACTGCCATCTGTCATGGGAGGTTCGGTTAGGGATTTTTCCTATGACATGAGGGAACAAGGTCCAGCCTGTTTCCTGAAGTGCAAATCGGCTACTGGATGGGCCTGCGCGGAAACGTAGGCTCCACCGCGTTTTGGGGTATCCGGGACGGTTTTGTTTTCCCCGAATGGGTCAACGTTGTTTTCATCTGGAATCGTCGGCGGCGGGCGCTTGATCTGTCGCATCGGATATGCCGTCGATGTCCTGATCGGATGCTGGCCGTGCCTACACGCCACGGGAACGGAATGCTTGCGGAATGTCTGGAAGGGTCCCCCTGTACTGCTGTGTGACTTGGGGAAGGTATTGGGGAACTGGGGAACTGGGGAACAGGGGAAGTGTTTACGGACTGTCTGTGGATATTTTCGTCTTTCCTGTTTTCCCAGAAAATGAAATGAATTCCCTGTTCCCCGGATGGTGTTGGATTCCGGTAGGGAGTAAAGGGGAAGTGCCATTGGTACTTCCCCTCTGGTTCCCCGTTCCCACAAGGGGCATCAGCCTCTGCCTATTCGGAGCGGATGATGCCCCCGCCGTTCAGTTGTGGCATCATACGTCCATGCCGTCGAATGCTCGTTGGTCGGGAACTACCAATTGGTCTGGCGGCAGTTCCAGCACGCCGGCTGCGAGCCGGAACTGCCACTTGCGTCCCTTGTGTCCGCCACCTGGAATAAGGGTCACGTCGATGCCCGCGGATGCCAATACGGGCAGTACGCGGGCCATGGACGCGCTCAACGACCTTGCCGATCCGGGCACGACCCGTTGTGTGCCCGCGTTCCCGCTGGCCAGCAACGTGAACGTAGGACGAAGCTCCGCGTACAGTTCCTCGCCGGTGAAAGTCTTGTCCTTCAGCTTGTCCCAGCGATGGACGATGGCCATGTACACCGGATCGTCGGAGCCCTGCTCATGCTGCTCCATGTCCAACGTGCTTAGCCATGTGCTCTCGCCATTCGTGTTGAAGATCATATCCACGGCGCGCAGCGTCATTTCGTAGTCGCGCAGTCGCGCGCCCAGGTTGTCCGACGGGATTTCGTCGTCATGCTCCATACGAAGCACGCGCTGGCAGGTCCGCCACAGCATCATCCGCAAGGCCGGGGACGATTCGTCCCAGATCCGCCAGAGCTTGGCTTCGGTCATGGACCGTGCGCTCGGCATGAGATCGATGTGGATCATCCTGGAGACGATGTCTTCGGGCAGGCGGCCTATCGAGATGCCGGTCAGGATCGCTTGGCAGTGGAGCCTCCAACTGGCCATCTCGGTCTGCGAATACAGTTTCCTTGTGGTGCTGACGCCGCCCGTGACCATGACGCAAAGAGTGTCAAATACCTTCTTGTCCATCTTGGATGCGTTGCCCAATACGATTTGCATGTGCATGGAGGCGAGCATCTGCAACGTTTCGACGGTCAGGCACGCGGCGCTGATCTCCACGCGATTCGTCTCCGGGTCGGTCAGATCATGCAGCAGCAGACTTGTAGTGCTCTTACCGGATCCCTGCGGGCCTTCAAGCAGTACCAGCGGCGGTTGCGAACTTGGTCCGGCCGGATGGATGAGGCAGTGCACGGCAACCGCGATCAGCTGGGCTGCAGTGTTGTCGTCCTGGCGGATCAGATCGGCGAAGCGCCGGAATTGCGATTTGGGGTCGATGATGGGCAGAGGGTCCGGCATTTCGATTTTTTTCATCGTGGAACCGCGTAGCCAGCATACGGAATCGGGCGTCCGTTCCATGGACAGGTTCGTCCGGTCGGCGCTGATGCGCAACGCGTTGCCGTCATCGTCTTTCAGGTCGTACCACACGTCATCGCCGATGCGGCATGCCCGCTGCGACAGGATGAGGGGATTCTTGGAAGCGATCTGCATCGCGTGCTGCAGGGCTGCGATCAAGTTGCGTTGCGTCGGCAACGTGTCCCTGTCCAATCGCGACGCCAATTGGAGCTCGCGATACAGTTCGCTGTTCGTGCTTGGCTCGAGCGGCTTCGCGATGCGGGACTTTTTGTCTACCGCGTAGTACCTGTCTTCGGTCTGCGCGTCGTAGCCGAGGTCGTAATCTTTTTCCAACCGGGCGAGCAGTTCGATATCGTTTTCCGGCGGTATGGCATTATCCTTCATGCCAGAACCTCCTTCCTGAGTGCGGAGACGAGCCTGGCGACGTCATCATCCGTCACGGTCGAAGGCCGTAGTTCGTGCCGCAGCCGTTCGGCGATGCCGGATTCCATCCTCGACCGGCAGGGATCTGGCATATCCGACTGGGGCGGTGGACAGTGGCCGATTGCCCATACGGCGATGGACTTGGCTTCTTGTTCCGCGGTCTCGATGCCGCCGGCACGGTCGCCGGCCACGAGCCGGACGAAACGTGGCATGGCCGACCGGATCAGTTTCATGCCGCCTGTGTGGCCCTTTGCCATGGCGTGCAGCGCGGCAACGGAAAGTTCCACGAACCCGTCATGCCTGCAGGATTGGTGGAGACAGGGGTTGGAAGCCCAGTTATGCGCGAGCCCCCTCATATACGGGCATGGCGCGCGGTCGTCGGTGAGGGACAGCCACTCTTCGGGGTCCGTCGCCATCATGTCATTGTGAACGGCGGAGTGGGATGCGGTCAGCCGCGCGACCCATTTGTTCGGCAGCATTGGCAGTTCCTGCGGGCGTGGTGGTTCGCATGGCCGTCCGTCCGGGCCTGCCATGAAATACCTTTCCCCGCAAGGGTGGACGCTTCCCGGTGCGACGATGTACCGGTTCCCTGGCCAGATCAGGTCCAGTCCGGCTCCCGGCGCGGTCAGATGCGGCACGTTGGGCATGCGGTAGAGCAGATGACGGTATGGCGGGTCGGTATGCCCGTTGGTCCAGGTGGCGGGAAGCGGGCCGAGTTCCCGTTCGAGCGCGGTGAGAACGACGGCGCCGTCCTCCTTGCGTTGATGGCCTGCCGCGGAGTCGACGTCGATCGCCATGACCATCATGTCGCCGGCATCGAGCGTCGGTAGCACGATGCCCACGTTCGCGTTCGGATATAAGGACTGCCATTCGTCAAGGTCGAATCCGCTGACGTGCTTGCGTGCCGTGCCATGGCGGCGGCTGACGAGCGGCCGCTTGCCTTCCAGTGGGATGGTGTCCATCCATCCGAGGGAACGCAGACGATCCGCCAATGCGCGGAAAGTGCCGTTCCCGGTGTGCATAGAGACAGGACAAGGTTCCATGTGAAGACCTCCTTCACTTGTGAATCCAGACCCGCAGGGTGCTGTCCACGCCCCGCGGGCCGTCCTTTGTCGAAAAGGACTGCCCGCGTCTATGCGGACATCTCAAATAGAGATATCGATTGGAAGGACGAATGTTTTCCCGAATGGTTCGTTCGAGCCGCCGCAATCCAGACCCGATGGAAGAATCGGGATGTGTGCTTGAAGACATTGAGGAACAAGGCTCATATAAGCCAACGGGAATTGGGTGAGCTCGTGCACTTGAGTCAAGGGAACATCAGCGACTACGAAAGGGGTTCCAGAAAGATCGAAACCATGCCGGCCGGCAAGTTCGTCGAGATCCTGCGCGCTTTGGGAGGCGTCGATCCGTCCGTGCTGCTGGGACAGAAAGAGCCCGTCGTAAAAACGAATGCCGACGACCGTATCAAGATCGAGGCGGAGGATCGTTTGAAGTACGGTAACGATAACGGGAGCCCCGTTCTTGATACAACCGAAATTCGCGAGAAGGAGCAATACGACAGACGAATCGAGAAATTGGAAAGACGGTTGAAGCACCTGCAGCAACGGTTGGATGACGAGAAGGCGGAGCGTGAGAAATTCATATCCCAGTGCATTTCGTCAAGATCCATTTGACGATGTCCTGACGGGCTTATTTGCATAATCCTGCGATTTGTTTCCCGGGCACATCCTTAGTCGCTTTGGCTGCCGTCGGCGTTCCTGACGGTTCCCACGTATATTTCTATTGCCGGATGACATTTTAAAAGATGCGAGCACGCGTAAGCTGGATGCACCGTACAGTGAATCCACGGGAAGGAAGCGATCATGGGAGTTCCGGTCGTATACACGGATTTCGACGGCGTATTGAACGCATTCCCGGACGACAAGGTGCTGCGGCGCGGAGGCGTCGGCCACACCGGTTGGATGAAGGCGGACGATCCACGCAAGCCGTTGTACGACGCCGCCCGCGCGTTCCGCCTGGACGGCAACAGGCAGGCACGCACCCCGGTCGGACGTTTCCGCATCCACTGGTCCACCGAACTGGCCGGCGCCATGCACGCGCTGGCCGTGTCGGG
>OKUO01000645.1_pt1 | contig 10910 bp, 10 predicted proteins | sample 1606481 | NCBI WGS metagenome assembly OKUO01 (sample SAMEA3882503, study PRJEB24775) | human gut metagenome | biome: human-associated habitat; feature: intestine environment; material: feces | place: Netherlands | collected 2009/2010
AAGCTCGCTGTGATTCAAGCATATATCATCATCGGTACGCTGGTACTGATTGGCTTTATCGGTGGTCTTGTCGTAGGACGAGCTACCGCTCCGAAGAAACAAGTTACCGTAACGGAGACGGTTGAAGTTCCTTCCTACGAAGCCGATTCCCTCCCGGTTGCCGAAGAAGTTACATACTTCGATGTACCACTTTCACACAGCTTGCAGAGATACATCTACGAGGTGTGTGCGGACGAAAATGTTCCAGTGTCACTCGTTATCGCAATGATAGACCAAGAGAGCAAGTTCAACCCGGAAGTGGTTAGTAAGACCGGGGATTACGGTCTCATGCAGATTAACACCATCAATCACGAATGGCTGGCAGAGGAATACAGAACAGCAGATATTCTCGACCCTTATCAGAATGTCTTCTGCGGAATCAAAGTAATTGGTTCGTATATTCAGAACTACAATGACTACGGTTTAGCTCTGATGGCATACAACATGGGTGACTACGGTGCTAAGAAAGCATGGGAAAACGGTATCAAATCCACCTCATACAGTGAGAGTATTCTTGCTCTCATGCAACAGTATGAACAGGAGGTGAATGTAAATGCCACAAATGCTGACGCTAAGTAACGGCAGACCCGAAACAATCCTATCCCCGAAGGATTTTGAGGATTTGATTGACACGCACATGGGTATGGACTGTGCCAATTACTATCAGAATCAGATAGAACAGCTTTCAGAACTCATTCGAGACCTTGACAGTTATGTGGACGATAAAGACGTTCACTCGACCGTCAAGGAGGTGCTGAAAGAACATGGCTACTAACCGAAAAATCGGTAACAGTTTTGAGACCGAGTTCTGTGAGTTACTGTTCCAGCACGGATTTTGGTGTCACAACATGGCGCAGAACGCCGCCGGGCAACCAGCAGATGTTATCGCTGTCAAAGGCAAAACGGCGTACCTCATTGACTGTAAGGTGTGTTCAAACAACCGATTCCCTCTCTCGAGAGTGGAAGAAAATCAGCACTTTGCTATGGAAACATGGAAAGCCTGTGGAAATGGCGAGGGCTGGTTCGCACTCAAGGTTGAGGACGAAATCATTATGATTCCGCACTTTTCAATGGTGGCTCTCTCCTATGAGAAGTCAGCTCTGAATCTGACAGATATTCGAGAGTATGGAACGCCACTGGAAAGGTGGTTGAAGAAATGCTGATTGAAGTCTCAAACACACTGACGGTCGAGAACCCTACCCCGGAAATGGTGCTGTGGTGCAAGAGAAATCTCACCATACCAAACCCGGAATATGCGAAGAAATCTCGCATGAACCTATGGCTCGGCAATACGCCGAAAGTCCTGTCACTCTATGAGACCCGAGGAACAACGCTAGTGCTTCCGTTTGGAACACTCCGGCTACTCCCGAAGGACATATCCGATAAGGCACTATTCTTGAGCGAATTTGCCGTCCCTGTGGAGGTGAATTACAACGCTGATGTTCCACTCTATGACTACCAAGAAACCGCCGTACAAGCGATGGTAGCCGCCCAGTATGGGATATTACAGAGTGCCGCCGGAAGCGGTAAAACGCAGATGGGAATTGCCCTCGCCGCAAGGCTGGGACGGCGTACATTATGGCTCTGCCACACTCTCGACCTTATTAAACAGAGTAAGGAACGAGCCAAGCTCTATATGAGCGAAGACCTCATGGGTACTATCACGGAAGGAAAAGTCAATCTCGGTGAGGGAATCACCTTCGCCACGATTCAGACCATGTGCAAGCTCGACCTCGCACAGTACCGGGACTACTGGGATTGCATTATCACAGACGGGGTCAGCGGCAGTCCTACCGCCGTGACACAGTATCAAAAAGTGCTGAACAGTTTGTCGGCACGACACAAATACGGTCTGTCAGCAACGGTACACAGGTCAGACGGAATGATTAAAGCTACCTACGCCCTCGTTGGTGAGGTTGCCTACAAAGTCCCGGACGAAGCTGTGGCTGACAAGATTATGAAGGTGGGTATCTACCCTGTGGGTACAGGAGTGCAGATAAGCCGGGAAGCCCTTAACACGGACGGAACGCTGAACTACACAAAGCTCATTACCTATCTTACCGAAAACGCCGCTCGGAATCAGCTCATTGCAGATTCCATTGAGCAGAGACCTTCTCTGATTCTGTCGGACAGGTTAAACCACCTCGAGGAGCTTATAAGTCTTCTCCCGGCTGATATGCAGAAGGACGCTGTGATGATAAGCGGCAAAATGACTACCAAAAAGGGCAAGGCTGAACGAGAACAGGCTCTTGAGGACATGAGGAGCGGCAAGAAGAAATACCTCTTTGCTACCTACTCACTGGCGAAGGAAGGACTGGACGTACCACGGTTGGAGCGTCTGTACCTCACCACCCCAAAGAAGGACTACGCTGTGGTGACACAGAGTATCGGGCGTATCGCTCGCACCTTCGATGGAAAGTCAGACCCTATTGCCTACGATTTCGTGGACGATATAGCTTACCTCGTGAAGTCCTATAAGAAGCGATGTACGACCTATCGAAAGAACGGTTGTTACTTCGTGAAGGAAGGAGGGACAAGCCCATGCGATTGATTTCTTATGACTGTGAGGTCTTCGCCCATGACTGGCTCGTAACCCTCAAGGATAAGGAAACAGGCGTTTACACCTGTATTTGGAACGATAACGAAGCTCTGAAAATGGCATTGTCTGATGATTGTATTTATGTCGGTTTCAACTCGAAACACTACGACCAGTACATCATCAAAGCGATTGCCGCCGGGTTATCCCCGGAGGAAATTAAAAGGGTCAACGATTTCATTATTGCCGGAGGGCAAGGCTGGCAGTGTCCGCTTCTCGATGGTATCTACTTCCGTTTCAGCAACGTGGATATTCGAGACGATACGCAACAGGGTCTATCCCTTAAAGCTATTGAAGGACACCTCGGTATGTCGGTTAAAGAATCCAGCGTACCGTTTGACATTGACCGTCCTCTCACCCCGGAGGAAAAAGCCGAGACGGAGTTCTACTGTAAACATGACGTTGATACCGCCGAGAGACTGATTGACATTCGTAAGGACTACTTGAAGAACAAAATCAACCTCGGTCGGCTGGCTGGTCTTGATGAAGTCAAGGCAATGGGTATGACGAACGCCAAACTGACTGCGGCAATGCTGAAAGCAACCAAGAAGCCACACGATGATGAACGCAAGTATGTGTACCCGGACAATCTGCGAAAAGAGTACATACCGCCGGAGGTCTTCGCTTTCTTCGATAGAATGTATGACCTCTCCATTTCGGACAGCGAGCTTTTCAAGGGCAAGTTCAATCTGAATATCGGTGAGTGTCCTGTGACACTCGGGTATGGTGGTATTCATGGTGCAATCCCGAACTTCTTTTGGGAGGAAACCGAGGATAGAGGGATTTGGAATGAGGACGTAGGAAGCTACTACCCACACCTCTGTACCATCAATGGGTACACGAGCAGAAACATTCCGTCTCCGCAGATTTACGAGGACATTCTCGACCGCCGTATGAAAGCGAAAGCCGCTGGCGATAAGCACACGGCGAACGCTCTGAAACTGGTTTGCAACACCACCTACGGTTGCTTGCTGAATCAGTACAACGACCTTTACGACCCTCTTATGGGAAGGTCGGTCTGCATTTCCGGGCAGTTGTATCTACTGGAACTTGCAGAGCATTGTTACCAAGAGATTGAAGGACTGCGAATTGTCCAGCTCAATACGGACGGTATCATGGTCGAGTGCGATAAGAAGGACTATGACACACTGACCGCTATCTGTGCTGAATGGCAATCTCGTACAGGCTTTGACCTCGAGGAAGATACCGTTATCAAGATAGCACAGAAAGACGTAAACAACTACGTTGAGGTTCAGCCGAGCGGCAAAGCAAAAGCCAAAGGCGGCTATCTCGTGAAGGGTATCGCTCCGGCTGGTGCTTTCAATATCAATAACTCCTGTGTGATTGTGGCTACTGCCCTCAAGGAGTTCTTTGTAAACGGAACACCTGTCGAAGACACCATCAATAGTTGCGATGATATTTTCCAGTTTCAGATTATCGCCAAAGCCGGGGCGAAGTACCGAGAAGCCTATCATGTGGTGGACGGTGAAAAGCAGTCCGTTCAGAAGGTGAACAGAGTGTACGCCACAGCGGACGAGAGATACGGAAAAATCTTCAAGGTGAAAGCCGAGGACGATTCCGAAGCGAAAATAGATTCTCTCCCGGAACACTGTATCATCGACAACGATAACGAGCTTTCCATTGACGAAGTAGACAGAAGTTTCTATATCGCAATGGCGAAAAAGCGAGTTGACGATTTCAAGGGTATCAAACCCGAAAAAACTAAAAAGCCAAGGAGGACAAAGAAAATGGCAACTACTACCAAGACCGCAAATGTATATCAGAAGCTCCTTACTGCAAGGGCAAAGTTCCTTGAAGCGAACGTGGAGAAGACAGGAAAGAATATGCACCTGTCCTTCAAATACTTCGAGCTTGAGGACATTGTACCGACCGCTATCCGTATTTTCAATGAGGTTGGTCTTATCCCTGTGGTGAACTTCACCGCTGATGTTGCGACCATGAACATCATCAACACTGACAACCCGGAGGAATCCGTACCGTTCGTTGCTCCGTTCAATCAGATTGCTCCTATCGTGAGCAACGCTGGTAAACAGGCTACGAACGAAATGCAAGCTCTCGGTTCTTCCATCACCTATATGCGCCGCTACCTGTATATGATTGCGCTGGACATTTGCGAGAGCGATTCCATTGACGCAAATCTCGGCAAGGGTGAGACTGCTTCCGCTCCGGCGGCAGAAAAGAAAGCTCCGGCTACTCCCGAGCAGAGACAGGAAGTGAAGGAGAATCTGACTGCTCCGGCTGACAATGCTTCTGCTTTACAGATTAAGGGTCTGAAAGCTGTTCTCAAGAAGCTCAAGGACGCTGACCCGAGCAAGGAGGAAATGATTGCGAACATCGCAGTACAGACCAACGGTTTCACCGTGATTTCCAAGTCGGATTGCGAGACGCTGATTCAGAAGATTACCGCAATGCTGGAAGGAGGGGCTAAGTAATGGCAGACATTAAGTGGCTCGAGGGCAATCGTATTCAGATTGCCCCTCCCAAGAGAACCAAGAAAATCACTGGTACTCGCTTCGCTACTATCCTCGGTCTGAATCCGTGGAGTACCGCATTTGAAATGTGGTGTGCAATTACCAAGACCTATGAGAAGCCCTTCGAGGACACTATCTACACGGTCGCTGGTAAGACCATTGAGCCGAAACAGGCTCGCTATATGGAGCAGTCCTACGGCATGGACATTGTTCGCCCTTCCGATGTGTGGGGTGAGGACTACTTCAATAAGACATGGGGTGATTTCTTCCCGGAGAGCAAGCACCTCGGCGGTATGTGGGACTATCTGATGAAGGGTGAGGACGGCAAGACCATCGAAGCTGTTCTCGAAATGAAGACCACTAAACGTGCGGAGGACTGGCAGAACGATGTTCCCGAGTATTACGCATTACAGGCGGCGTTATACGCTTACCTGTACGGTGTGGACGATGTGATTATGGTTGCTTCCTTCCTTGACGAGAAGGACTACAAAGACCCGGCGGCATATCAGCCGACCGCAAGCAACACTATCACGGTTGAGTTCAAGGTCTCCGAGCGTTACCCGGACTTCGCAGACAAGGTAGCCGCTGTTGAGCAGTGGTGGGCTGATTATGTCGATACTGGTATCTCCCCGGAGTATGACGAGAAGAAGGACGCTGAAATCCTTGCGGCACTCCGCACCAACACCCTGTCTCCCGAGACGGACATTGAAGCTCTGATTGCAGAAGCCGAAGGTCTCAAGAAGGAGCTGGACGAGATTTCCGCTTCCACCGCAGACAAGGAGAAGCGTCTCAAGACCATCAACGACATTATCAAGGAACACGCTATGGGGCAGTTTCGTGACGGTGACAAGAAGGTCGAGGTCAAGGGTTCTACCTATGTGTGGACTGTCTCTCGTTCCGAGACCACCAGCGTTGATAAGGACGCTCTGAAAGCTGACGGCTTGCTGGATAAGTACAGCAAGAAATCTGAAACCTACCGTATGACGGTTAAATAAGGAGGATAAATTCATGGCAAACAGTAAAGAACTGACCGAACAGGTCATGGAACTGCATAAGAAGCAGACCGAGGAAATGAAAGCTCTCGAGGAACAGCGTGAGGAAGCTCTCAAGGTTGAGAAGTACGATGAAGCCGCTGTTGAGCTTCACAATATGTATGACAGCTATATCAAGGCTGGTTTCACCGAGGAACAGGCATGGAAGTTGACGGAAATCATCTTCACCAACAGTACGAAAAAAGGAATTTTTTAAGGAGGACACTACAATGGCAAGAATCCCTATGACGAGCGGTTTTGTAATTATCCCGGAGGGAGAATACGTTTTCCGCATTTATGACGCAACCTATGACGAGGATTTCGGTCGTATCGAAATCAAGCTGATAAACGCACAGGGCGCTACTCACACCGAGCGTTTCTCTATCAAGGATAAGAATGACGAGTACAACGAAAAGGCTCTGAACGCTTTCTCCTACTTCGCTAAGACGGCTATGAACGACTACACGATGGAGGACATTGACCCGGAACAACTTATCAATCACTACATTCGTGCAGAGGTTGTTCACACCAAAGTTCCGAGCAACAAAGACCCGAACAAGGAAGTCACTTTCGCAAACCTCGGGGACAAGTCTCCGGCAGATGGTTTCGACACCGAGCCTGTCGCTCGTGCGCTCACTCTCGGTAGTGGTAATAACGCCGCTCCGAAAGCCGCACCTAAGACACAGACCGCTTCTGCTCCGGCTAAGACTGGGCTGGATATTGACGCACTGTTAGGTTAAGCAATCAGCCGGGAGGGGTAAGCTCCTCTCCCGGATTTTTAATAGGAGGTGTCGTATGACAGATAATGTCAATCACCCGGCACATTATGAGACCGGGAAATTCGAGTGCATTGAGGTAATGCTCGAGACACAGGGCGTGGAAGCTACGAAGGACTTCTGTGTATGCAATGCTCTCAAGTACATCTACCGACACAGGAATAAGAACGGTGTCGAGGACATTAAGAAAGCAAACGATATGGGAGTCATCTGTGGAGTTACAACAAACCCGTCTCTGATCGCCAAAGAAGGAAGAGACTTCAACGAGGTGATCAAAGAGATCACAACGATCGTTGACGGACCGATCAGCGGTGAGGTTAAAGCTACCACAACAGATGCTGAGGGAATGATCCGTGAGGGACGTGAGATCGCAGCCATCCATCCGAACATGGTTGTTAAGATTCCTATGACAACAGAGGGACTGAAGGCAGTTAAGGTTCTTTCCTCTGAGGGGATCAAGACAAACGTTACTCTGATCTTTTCTGCTAACCAGGCACTTCTTGCAGCAAGAGCAGGTGCTACATATGTATCTCCGTTCCTTGGAAGACTGGATGACATCTCCACAGATGGCGTTGAGTTGATCCAGCAGATCGCTGAGATGTTTGCAGTTGCAGATATCCCGACAGAGATCATCGCAGCAAGCGTTCGTCATCCAATGCATGTAACTGCATGTGCACTTGCAGGCGCAGATATCGCTACGGTACCGTTCAAGGTAATTGAGCAGATGACACATCATCCGCTGACAGATGCAGGTATCGCTAAATTCCAGGCTGATTACAAGGCAGTATTCGGTGAGTGATCGAAACCTCTTTTATATACAAATTCCCTGTGAACAGCAGGGCACTAAAAAGGAGACATTAATAACATGGATAAGTTAGAACTTCAGAAAGTTGCCAACGAAGTCCGCAAGGATATCGTAACAGCAGTCCATGCAGCAAAGGCCGGCCATCCGGGCGGATCCCTTTCTGCAGCAGATGTGTTCACCTATTTATATTTTGAAGAGATGAACATCGATCCGAAGGATCCTAAGAAGGCAGACCGTGACCGTTTTGTCCTTTCCAAAGGACATACAGCACCGGGACTCTATTCTGTACTTGCAGAGAGAGGATATTTTCCAAAAGAGGATCTGAAAACACTTCGTCATCTGGGCTCCTATCTTCAGGGACATCCGGATATGAAGCATATTCCTGGTGTGGACATGTCATCCGGTTCTCTCGGACAGGGACTTTCCGCAGCAGTCGGTATGGCACTGGCAGCGAAGATGTCCGGTAAGGAATACAGAACCTACTGTCTGTGTGGAGACGGAGAGATCCAGGAGGGACAGATCTGGGAGGCTGCTATGTTTGCAGGTCACAGAAAGCTGGATAACCTTTTAGTGATCGTAGATAATAATAACCTTCAGATCGACGGAACCGTTGAGGATGTATGTTCCCCATATCCGATCGATAAGAAGTTTGAAGCATTTAATTTCCATGTAATTAATATCGACGGAAATGATTTTGATCAGATCGATGCAGCATTCAAGGAAGCAAAGGCAACCAAGGGAATGCCGACAGCGATCATCGCCCATACCGTAAAAGGTAAGGGAGTATCCTTCATGGAGAACAATGTGGGATGGCATGGTAAAGCTCCGAATGACGAGGAGTATGCGATTGCAATGGAAGAACTGGAAAAGGCAGGTGACGTGTTATGTCAGAAGTAAAGAAGATCGCAACAAGAGCAAGCTACGGTGCTGCACTGGTTGAATTAGGTAAGAAACATGAGAACCTGGTCGTTCTGGACGCTGACCTTGCTGCAGCTACTCAGACTGGCGTATTCAAAAAAGAATTTCCGGAGCGTCATATTGACTGTGGTATTGCCGAGTGTAATATGATGGGCATTGCCGCAGGTCTGGCTACTACAGGAAAAGTTCCATTTGCCAGCACATTTGCAATGTTTGCAGCAGGACGTGCTTTTGAGCAGGTTCGTAACTCTATTGCATATCCGAAGATCAATGTAAAAATTGGCGCTACTCATGGCGGAATTTCTGTAGGTGAAGATGGTGCTACCCATCAGTGCTGCGAGGATTTTGCTCTTATGAGAGTAATTCCGGGAATGGTTGTTGCCTGCCCTTCTGATGATATTGAAGCAAAAGCTATGGTAGAAGCAGCTTATGAGCATGTTGGTCCTGTATATATGAGATTTGGACGTCTGGCAGTTCCGGTTATCAATGACAGACCGGACTATAAATTTGAATTAGGCAAAGGTATTGTCCTTCGTGAAGGAAAAGACCTTACGATCATTGCAAACGGTCTCTGCGTAGCTCCTGCTCTTGAAGCTGCAGAGAAGCTTGCGGCAGACGGCGTAGATGCAAAAGTAATCAATATCCATACGATTAAGCCTCTGGATGAAGAACTTGTAGTTGCAGCAGCCAAAGAAACAGGCAAGGTTGTAACTGTAGAAGAGCATTCAGTAATCGGCGGACTTGGCGGAGCAGTATGCGAATGCCTGTCTGAGAAAGCACCTGTACCTGTAAAACGTATCGGTGTAAATGATGTATTCGGAGAATCCGGTCCGGCAGTAGAGTTGATCAAAAAATACGGACTGGATGCAGAAAGCATCTACAAAAAAGTAAAAGCATTTACAAAATAAATGAAATATGGAAAAAAACATGGGACTGTCTTGTAAAAGGGGCAGTCTTTTTGTATGATCCTGCCGAAAGAAAATTTTTTACTCCGACACAAGCTGTCAAAAACTGAAAAAGGAATATGCTATGATACCCCTAACAATACTGCCACAGGCAAAGGGGGTCACCATGATAGAGATCATACAGGATGGACAAGCGACACCAAGGATAAAGCTTCCAAGAAACTTAAGACAAATTGGTAATCCGAGTGGAGAACATAAAATCTATGTGGAAGACTTTGTGTATACCTTTTTGCATCCGAGCAGCAGGGAAGAAGCAGGGAATCCGAAAGTTGCGATCATTGTGGGAACGCAGGAAGAAGAACATGATACGCAATACTATTTCGTAAGAGGTGCTTTTTACATAGATGATATGACATTTGAAAAAGGGCTGCCGCAGTTTAGCGAGGAGCACTGGGGATTTGCCTATAAGCAGATGAAAGAGTATTTTGACGATGAAGACCCGGATAAGGCATTGCAGATCTTAGGCTGGGCGTTCGTCACGGGAGGCATGCCTGCAAGACTGACGAGCGATATGGAGCGGGTGCACCGGATGAATTTCAAAGAGCCGCACTCGCTGTTGCTGTTGTTAGATGATGTGGAGCGTGAAGAGAATTTTTATGTCTATGAAAAGGGCAGTCTGCGGAAAAAAGAAGGCTATTATATTTTTTATGAGCAGAATCCGAAAATGCAGGAATACATGGTGCAGTATAAAGAGGCAAAAAATCCTGCAGGAGTGACGGAAACAGTGCTTGATGAGCCGACCGGAAGCTATCGGGAACGGATCGCCACACAGGCAAGGCCGGGCAGGGGACGCTGGAGCATGGTAGGCTATGCAGCCTGTGCCGTGCTGGTGTTAAGTACGTTAGTAATGGGTGTGAACAGTATCGGAAGCTATGAAAAGATCAATGAGCTTCAGGAGGCGGTCTCTTTGATCGCAGGCAACTTCACACAAAATGAAGCAAAGCAGGCAAAGGATAACGACAAGACGATCGTTACGACCGTGGATGGAAAAGTGGAGCCGTTAGAAGACACTGCGAAGGAAGATACTGCCAGGGACAATCAATCCAAGGACAAGTCCGAAACAGACAAGAAAAAAGCCAAAGACGGTGAAAACAGCGAAAACAAACAGGACGTGGCGCAGAACGATAAAAAAGAAAGTCAAAATGCCGGGGAATCTTCTGAGCAATCTTCTGAGGAAGTGCAGGAAACCGCAGCACAGCCACAGAGTGAAGCAGAAAAGATACTTGCACAGGGCTATTATATCGTACAGAGCGGAGATTCTTTAGAATCCATCAGTACAAAAATTTAT
>OKUO01000654.1_pt1 | contig 10776 bp, 8 predicted proteins | sample 1606481 | NCBI WGS metagenome assembly OKUO01 (sample SAMEA3882503, study PRJEB24775) | human gut metagenome | biome: human-associated habitat; feature: intestine environment; material: feces | place: Netherlands | collected 2009/2010
TTCCTACTTTCTCAAAGTCTCTGAATTCTGATTATACCCTATTTTTATCTTCCATGCTACGTTTTCTTATAAGTTCAGAAAATTCTAAGAATTCTCCGCCAGTCTGTCCTCTGCGGGAAGCTTTTCCACTTTTACCGCACAGACTTTGTATTCCGGGATTCTCGCATATTTATCCAATGCCGCATTCGTCAGGATATTGGCATTGCCATCCGGGAAATGGAACGGCATCCAGGTCTCCTTCGGGGATACTTTATCTCCCACTCTCGCAGTCGTGATCAGGGTACCTCTTCTGGATGTAACTTTTACCTTTTCTCCATTTTCAATGCCAAGGCGCACTGCATCCTCCGTATTCATCTCGATGAAGGAATGACCTTCCTTCTCCATCAGTCCCGGAGTTTTTCCGGTCATGGCTCTGGTATTGTAATGGTACAGGATACGTCCCGTCATCATGATAAACGGATATTCCTCATCCGGCAGTTCCGCACTGGGCACATATTCTGCAGGGTAGAACCATCCCAGACCTCTGGAGAACTTACCCACATGCAAAATCGGTGTGCCGGGATGTTTCTTATCCGGGCAGGGCCACTGGATACTCTCACCCTTATCCAGTCTTCTATGGCTGATACCTGCAAAGCTGGGAGTCAGGGACGCGATCTCATCCATGATCTCTTCGGAAGTAAGCTGGGCTTGCGGATATCCCATACGGTTCATCAGGTCGATAAAAATATCGGTATCCAGGCGCATCTCGCCTTCCAGTGTCACCGCTTTACGGACACGCTGTACTCTTCTCTCCGTATTGCTGAAGGTGCCTTCCTTCTCCGCATAACTGGTACCGGGCAGAATCACATCCGCATACTGCGCGGTCTCTGTCATGAACAGATCGGACAACACCAGGAAATCCAGGCTTTCCAGTGCCTTGCGGATATGATGCTGGTCTGCATCCGTTACGACCGGGTCTTCGCCGAAGATAAAGAGTCCGCGGATCTCCTTACGGATTGCCGCAGGGAATACATCCGTTGCATGTACGCCGGGTTTTTTGTTCAGCTCCACGCCCCATGCTTTTTCAAATTTGGCAATAACCTCAGGATTTGTCACTTTCTGATAACCGGGGAGATCACCGGGCAGTGCACCCATATCGCAGGCACCCTGCACGTTATTCTGTCCACGTAAGGGATTCACACCACAGCCGCTGCGTCCTAACTTTCCTACTAACATCGCCATGTTGGACATGGACATAACACCTTCGGTTCCGGTGGAATGTTCCGTTACACCCAGGCAATAGATGATCGGAGCCTTCTTCGCCTTGGCATACATCAGTGCCGCCTCCCGCAGGTGGTCCGCATCGATATGACAGATCTCGGCTACACGCTCCGGAGTATATTCTTCTACAATCTTTTTCAATTCTTCAAAGCCTTCGGTCCTGGTACGGATGAATTCTTCGTCTGCCAGTCCCTCATGGATGATCACATTCATCATACCGTTGGCAAATGCAACGTTCGTACCGGGCTTTAATTTCAGATGAATATCTGCCTGTCTGGACAGACCGATATCTCTGGGATCTACCACGATCAACCGGGTACCCCGTTCCACTGCCTGACGGATCTGCATACCGATGACAGGATGTGCTTCCTCCGGGTTGGAACCTACCAGCATGATCACATCCACATCATTCGTAATATCACTGATGGGATTGGTCATGGCTCCGCTTCCCAGTGTCATGGCAAGTCCGGCTACAGTTGCGGAATGACAGACTCTGGCACAGTTATCTACATTATTGGTACCAAACGCACAGCGGACCATCTTCTGCAGCATATAGCAGTCCTCGTTCGGAGAACGGGAGCAGGCGAAGCCTGCCAGTGCATCGGAACCATACTTTTTCTTGATCTCTGTAAATTTCGCTGCAATGAGATCCAGTGCCTCATCCCAGGTAGCACGCTCAAACTCTCCGGTCTCATGGTTCTTGATCAGAGGATATTTTAATCTCTCCGGCGAATGTACGAAATGAAACGAGCCAAATCTGCCCTTAACACACAACAGTCCCTTGTTGGAAGGGCCGTTTGCCGGTTCCACATCCACGATCTCGTTATCCTTTACCACCAGATAATACTGACAGCCGGTAGCACAGTGGGGACAGGTCGTCAGAACCTTTTTCACCTTGCCGACCTGGTACTTTTTACGGTTTTTGGCTACCAGTGCTCCGGTAGGACATACTGCCGCGCAGTTACCGCAGGACTCGCAGTCTGTCTCCTTCCAGTCCGGTCCGAACGGAGCATCGATCAGCGTTCTCGTACCGATCTTGCTGTTATGCAGGGTGCCGTTACAGGACACCTTGTTACAGGTGCTGACACATCTCTGACAATTGATGCACAGCTCCGGATAATACGTCAGAAAAGGATTCTCTTTTTTCGCTTCAAATTTGGCTGCACTTCCGGGATAGCAGGATTTCGTAATGCCGTATTCATTGGACAGATCCTGCAGTCGGCAGTCGCCGGATTTGCTACAGGAGAAGCATCTGACATCATGATTGGCAAGCAGCATGTTCAATACCTGCTTTCTGCTGTTCACCACTCTCTCGGAATGAGTGTTCACCACCATTCCCTCTTTTACTTTTGTATTGCAGGAGGTTACCAGATGTCTGCTGCCTTCTACTTCAACCACGCACATCTTGCAGGCTCCTACCTCATTGACATCCTTCAGGTAGCAGAGTGTGGGAATCTTGACGTCCGCCTCCTGTGCAGCTTCCAGTATGGATAAATTCTCATCTACGGAAATCTGTTTTCCATCTATGGTGATCGTTACCATTATACTCTGCCTCCTTCTACCACTCCGCATCCAAAGTGATCACATCTTAAGCACTTACCGCATTCCTGCATCGCCTCATCGTAGGACATTCCGTTTTCCACCGGTTCGAAATTGTTCTTACGCTCTCTTGCGGAACGGTCTGTCAGATGCACTCTGCCGTAATGGGTTCTGTCATTTTCTCTGGGCTCCGGGATCTTAATATCCTCCAGATATTTATGATGATACCCAAGGTATTCATCAATGTTCAGCGCTGCTACTTTGCCGGCACCAATAGCCTTAATTACGGTTGCCGGACCGAATACACAGTCACCGCCGGAGAAAATCTTGTCATAGCTCTTAAGTCTGGTGGTATCTAATGTCTCAAATGTCTTTCTTCGGGGATTCACATCATACTCTGCAAAAGGTGCAGAGACAATATCCTGACCGATGGCCATAAGTACCACTTCACAGGGCACCTCGATCTCGGGTTTATTTGCCACCGTTACGGAAGGCTTTCCCTGTTTGTCATACACACTGATGATCTGTGGCTGTGCCACAAATCCACAGACATTTCCCTCCGCATCCGCATTGATCTTCACCGGTGCATTCAGTGTCAACAGTTCCACGCCCTCTTCAATGGCTCCCTGGATCTCGGAAGGCAGTGCTGTCATGTCGATCTGACGTCTGCGGTAGATCACCGTTACCTCTTTTGCATGGCACCGGATGGCAGAACGGGCACAGTCCATGGCTACGTTTCCGCCGCCTACGACCACCACACGTTTGCCGGTATAATCCGGGATGTTGCCTCTACCGATCTCGCCCAACATTTCCACTGCGGAATAGACTCCGTTGCTGTTCACGCCGTCTACGTTTACAGATTTACCTACCTGGGCACCGATAGCAATATAGATCGCATTGTACTGCTCCTTAAGCTGCTCCATAGTGATATCCCTGCCGATGGCAGTATTGTAATGCACTGTAATATTACCGGTAGACAGGATCGCATTGATATCTTCGTCCAGTCTGTCCTTGGGCAGACGGTAATTGGGGATACCGTATCGCAGCATCCCTCCCAGCGCTTCTCTCTCTTCATATACATCTACCTTATGTCCCATCAGAGACAGATAATAGGCAGTCGTCAGTCCGGAAGGACCTCCTCCTACGATAGCTACTTTTTTACCGGTGGTGACATTACACTCCGGCACCTTTACCTGATCTGCCGCGATCTGATCCACCGCAAATTTCTTCAGTCCACGGATATTGACCGGGCTGTCTATCAGGTCTCTGCGGCATTTTGCCTCACAGGGGTGTTCACAGATAAATGCGCATGCCGTGGGAAAAGGATTGTCCCTGCGGATCAGATTGATGGCATCTGCATAACGATGTTCACCGATCAGCGCAATATACCCCGGAATATCCACATGTGCGGGACAATGGGAAATACAGGGAACCTTCTGTCCCACTTCCGCCTGGCATCTGTGCTGTTCAATATGGCTCATGTATTCATCACGGAACAGCTCCACACTCTGCAATACGATGTTGGCCGCCTCATAACCTATGGCACAGTCTGCCGTATCCTGAATCATTTCCGCCAGGGATACCATATTGTTAAAAGTATCCATATCCGCCTTACCGTCCAGAATGCTGCGCATCATATTCTCTACCTGTTCCAGTCCGTCACGACACGGAACACATTTACCGCAGGTCTGACTTCTGGCACTTTGTAAAAAAGAAAGCTGCACTGCGATCGGGCAGACACCGGGAGGATTTCCCTTCACCCTCTTTACAAATTTATCTAGGAATTTTGTTGTCTTTTCATTCATTTCATTTTTGTAAATAATATTCTCGGAATGCATGAAACCCTCCTGTGTACGTCCTGTCATGATGAGTACTGTATCTCTTCCAACAGGCATAAGATTTTACCGACTACCCCGAATACTTAAAAAGGTATAATGTAAGTGCTTACATTATACCTTCTTGAGAAACATTCTTCAATTAGATTAATTATTTAACAAACCTGTTATTTTTTTAGCGAAGTACCATTACCGCATTCCCCGTCTTCTTCCCGTAAGATACGGATTCCGTGAGCCAGTGTATCCAGTACTGCCTCCAGGCATTCCTTCACTGCTTTCGGACTTCCCGGCAGATTTACGATCAACGTCCGGTTACGGATGACACTGGCAGCTCTGCTTAACATCGCCCGGGGAGTGATCTGCAGACTGTAATAGCGCATTGCCTCTGCGATTCCAGGTGCATTTCTGGTAGCTGCCCGCATAGTAGCTTCCGGGGTATTATCTCTGGGAGAAAAACCGGTTCCTCCGGTAGTGAATACCACATCCACATCCTCTTCATCCGCAAGCCTTACCATTTCCCGGTATAAGCCTTCCGCATCATCAGACAGTACCACCTGACTTACCACTTCATAACCCTGTTTTTCTATGATCCTGCGGATAGCGGGACCACTCTCATCTTCCCGCTCTCCTTTGCTCCCTTTGTCACTGGCAGTAATGATCCCCGCATGGAGTTTTCTGGTACTGATCAGTTTTAAGGTATCACCGACATCGATTCTGCCGCCATGCAGTACCCTGGCGAACACGCCCTCTCTGGGCATGATGCAGTCCCCCACCATATGGAAGATCTCGCATTCCGAATGGCATTTTTTCCCTATCTGCGTGATCTCCAGCACCACCTCATTACATTTGAAAATACTTCCCACCGGGTAAGATTTAAAATCATATCCTTTCACCAGCAGATTTTCACCAAAAGCTCCATCTGCCACGTTCGCGCCTCGTGCGCGGAATTTTTCCACCTCTTCCCAGGATAACAGGCTTACCTGTCTGTGCCAGTTGCCCGCATGGGCATCCTTCTCCAGCCCCCAGTCTTCTATAAAGTTACAGCTTCCGATATTTTGCTTGGCTGTTCCTTTTTTCTCACTGATACATACTGCTGCTACTTCTCCTGCCATAACTGTCAACCTTTCTTTCCCGCCCGGTCCGTTCTGCCTGTCCGCACCGGTCATGTTTTGTATCTATCCGCCGATCTGTACCATCTTGCGCTGTTCTTCCGCTCCATCCGTCAGACCTCCGTCAGCTGCCTTTTCCCGGAAATGATGCTCTGACGGTTTCTCCCGGACAGCAGCAAGAATCCGCTCCCGGATCTCTTCATCCAAAGCTCCGCTTCGAAGCAGTGGTTTCAGCTCCAGTCCCCTGTCATAATGCAGGCAGAGCTTTAATCTTCCTTCGCAGGTCAGGCGGACTCTGTTACATTCCCTGCAGAACTTGTGGGAAATCGGACTGATGAATCCGATCCTGCCGGAAAATCCCGGAAACTGATAATATTCTGCCGGACCGTCCGTTTTTTCGTAAGGATCTGCTGCACGCCCCACCACTGCCAGCGGCGATTTCCCCGGAACTGCTATTGCTGCTCCAAATCTTTTCTCCAGCCGCCTTAAAATCTCCTCCGAGGAAATTCCCGTATAATCTTTTCCACAGCCGATGGGCATCAGCTCGATAAATCGGACATCCACGGACCTGTCCTCTGCCAGTGCGGCAATTCCTTCCATATCCTCTCCATTCATCTCCACGCAGGGGACGCAGTTGATCTTCACCCTAAGCTGCTGCTCCAGCGCCGCATCGATTGCGCGGAGCACACTGTCCACACCTGCTGCACGATCTGCTCTGTCACAGCCTGTGATGCAGCAAAAACGTTCCGGATCCAGCGTGTCCAGGCTGATGTTCACTGCCGTAAGTCCCGCTTTGCGGTACACCTCTGCCTGCGGTGCGAACAGCGTCCCATTGGTAGTCATGGCGATCTCCCGGATTCCCGGCAATCCATGGATCTGCTCCACCAGCCACGGTAGATTTTTCCGTACCATGGGTTCCCCACCGGTCAGACGCACCTTCCGGATTCCCAGTTGTTCCATGATCCCCACCAGCCGGAAGATTTCTTCCAGCGTCAGTATCTCCTCATGGGCTAACGGCGTGATCCCTTGCGGCGGCATGCAGTATCTGCACCGGAGATTACACTTGTCCGTCACCGATATCCTCAAATAATCAATTTCTCTTCCCAGACCGTCCTGCATTATGTACTCCTTTTATTTTTCCAGCCATATGATCTGTTCCGGCGGCATTTTCAGATACAGTGTTTCTGTATTTTTCAGTGCCTGCCATTCCTCCTTCGGCAATTCATAGGTCAACACCTCTGACGCATGTTCCCCTGTCCGGTTACCATTACAAAACAGTACCACTGTGGAAAAGGTATCCTCGATCACCCGCAGGATATGACACTCCAGTACATTCGCTTCCTCCATTGCCGGAACGACCTGAAAATAGTGTGCCCGGAATGCCGCATATTTGTAGCTGCCTTCCCTGGGCGGCGCAGCCAGGCGCATTCCCCAGTCTGTTGCTGCATACCTGCCATCAGGCTCTGTCCGAAGCTCCGATACATTTTTACATCCGGTCAGAAGTGTTGCCGCCAGAGAGGCCGGATTCTGAAAAAGCTCCTCTTTCGGCTGCACATCCAGGAGCTGTCCGTCTTCCATGACTGCGATGCGGTCCGTCATACGATAGGCCTCATTCCGGTCATGGGATACGAACAGTACTGTCTTCCCATAATCTTCCATAACCTTCATCAGTTCCCGCTCCAACTGCATCTTCAGATAATTGTCCAGTGCTGTAAAGGGCTCATCTAACATCAATATCTCCGGCTCCCCTGCCAACATTCTTGCCATGGCGATACGCTGCTTCTGTCCACCGGACAACTGCGCCGGATACAGCTGCTCCTTACCTTCCAGGAAAAAGCGTTTCACATACTCCGATGCTTTCTTCCTGTCACCTGCACCGCACAGGATATTCTGCAGCACCGTCATATTCGGGAAGAGTGCATAATCCTGAAATAAATAGCCTACTCTCCTCTTCTGTACCGGCAGATGGATCCGTTTCTCCGAATCAAAAAACACTTTATCGTCCAGCCGGATCACACCTTTATCCGGCTTTTCGATTCCTGCGATGCATTTGAGTGTCATGCTCTTGCCGCAGCCGGAAGCACCTAACAGCCCCAATACCTCTTTTTCTGCGGTAAACTTTACTTTCAGTAGAAAGTTACCACATTTTTTCTCAATATCCACATACAAAGCCATTATCTCTTTCCACCGCCTCTCCGCTCCTGATACCCCATCCAGTAATTCATCAGGAAAATGGTGAAAAAGGAAATTCCCATGATAATAGCTACCCAGTAATAGGCCAGACTGCGGTCACCGCTCTGCACTGCCGTGTAGATTGCCACCGACATGGTCTGTGTCTTTCCTGGAATATTTCCGGCTAACATGATCGTCGCACCGAATTCCCCCATAGCCCTAGCAAATGCCAGAATCGTGGCAGCCGCCACACCGGGCCATGCCGCCGGCAGCTGAATCCGAAAAAAAATTTTTGTCTCCGACATTCCCAGCGTCCGTGCAGCATAGATCAGATTCACATCCACCTGGGAAAAGATACCACCACTGCCGCAATCACCGCCCCCTGCCAGGTGAACAGCACACTGATTCCCATTTTTAAGAGCAGCCCGCCTAACAGACTGTTTTTCCCGAAGATGATCAGCAGGAAAAATCCGACTACCGTAGGAGGTAATACCATCGGCAGAGAGAAAATGCCGTCAATCAGTGCCTTGCCCGCTCTTAAGGAGAGGACCAGCCTGGCAGAAAGCAGACCTAAAAAAAACGTAAATACCGTCGCACATACTGCGACCTTCAGGGAGATCCATAAGGGTGAAAAATCCATTTCTGCTCCTATTCTGCCGCAGAGAATCCGTAGCCTTCGAATTTCTGCATGGTATGATCGGTCTGAAGATATGCAAGGAACTCTGCCGCCGCATCTGCGTTTTCACTCGCCTTCACGATTCCCACCGGATAGATCACCTGTTTACAGGAACCTACGGGAGCCTCGCAGACGATCTGGATGTTCTCGCCCACATAAGCATCTGTTGCATATACCACGCCACAGTCCACAGCACCGGTTTCTACCCAGGAGAGTACCGTGCGGACATCGGAGCCGTAGTTTGCCTTTGTCTTTACCGTATCCAGAATTCCCAGAGAGGTGAAAATCTCCTCGGAGTACTGACCTACCGGCACACTTCCCGGCTCTCCCAGACCGATCATGCCGACTTTATCTGTTGCCACATCTTCGAAAGAGGTAATGTCCTTATCACTGTCTTCCGGAACGATCAGAACTACCTTATTTTCCAACAGCTTCACAATAGAATCCGGATCCATCAGTCCCTCATCGTTCAAAGCTGTCATCTGTTTGGTCGCTGCGGAGAAAAACAGGTCTGCCGGAGCGCCTTCCTCGATCTGTGTCTGTAAGGCTCCGGATGCTCCATAAGAAAAGTTCAGTGTCATATTTGGGTGCGCTGCTTCATACTCTGTCTTGATCTCGTTACATACATCCGTCAGGGAAGCTGCCGCTAAAATCGTCAATTCCACAGCCGACCCGGTATCTACTGCATTCTTCGTTTCAGATCCACATCCTGCAAGCAGCATTGCTGCCAGGATCGTTGTCATTACTGCTGTCATTTTTTTATTATATTTTTTCAAAATATTCTGTTCTTTGAAAATGTCCGCTCTTGCCACCCATCTTTTCCTCCAGATGGATCTCTCCCATTTCCATGCCGCGGTCCATTGCCTTGCACATATCATAGATGGTAAGCAGTGCCACGTTCACCCCGGTCAGTGCCTCCATCTCCACGCCGGTACGCCCGGATAATTTTGCCGTACAAAAACAACGGATCGTGCAGGTCTCCTCTTCCATAACAAAATCTATGGTGACCTTTGTCAGCATCAGTGGATGACACAGAGGGATCAGCTCCCAGGTCCGTTTGGCCGCCATGATCCCTGCGATCCGCGCAGTTCCCAGAACATCTCCCTTTTTCGCCGTACCGTCCTTCACCGCGTCAAATACTTCACGGCTCACCCGGATACAGCCACTTGCTGTGGCACATCTCTCTGTAATATCCTTGTCTGTTACATCTACCATGATGGCATTTCCCTGCGCATCAAAATGAGTAAAGCCTGACATTTTCGTTTCCTTTCTGTTGTTTACTGCTTCCCAAAACCGCAATTGGGGAAGTGACATACCTCACAGTTCAGGCACAATCCACCCTCTCCGTAGATGTCCAGATCAGCTTTCGTCAATCGTTCTCCTGCCAGTACTCTCGGCAGTACCAGGTCAAATACCGTGCGTCCCGCATACATCACACAGCCCGGCAGTCCCACGATTGGTGTATCGTCTTCAAAGTAAGCCAGACACAACATCGCACCCGGCAGTGTCGGTGCCCCATATGTGACGATTTCCGCTCCGGAAGCCTTGATTGCACCCGGTGTCTTATCATCCGGATCTACACTCATCCCGCCCGTACAGATAATAAGATCCACTCCCGCTTCCTTCATTTCTGCAATTGCGTCCGTGATCATTTTCGTATCATCATTGCATAATACATGCTTTGTCATCTGGATTCCAAATGTCTCCAGCTTCTTTTCCACTATAGGAGTAAACTGGTCTTTGATCAGTCCTTTATAGACTTCACTTCCGGTTGTGATCACACCTGCCGTCTTTAATTTCCACGGTGTTACCTTCAATAACGGTTCCGGACCCGCCTTTTTTTCTGCTTCTTCCAGTCTCTTTTCATCTATGATCAGCGGAATCACCCGCATTCCTGCGAGCTTGTCGCCTTTTTTTACCGCTGTGTTCGTGTGTCTGGTTGCGATCATGATCTCATCCACACTGTTCACATCATATAATCGTTCGACATCCACCTGGAATAATCCGTCGACATCCGCAAGCAGTTCAATTTTGCCTTCTTTTACAACTGACGGATGCATATTTTCATTCTGCGTGATCCTGCGCAGACGTTCCGCACCTTCATCCTCATGAAGCATGCCTTCTGTCTTCTCCCAGACATACAGATGTTCTTTCCCTATGGAAAGAAGCACCGGAATATCTTCTT
>OKUO01000664.1_pt1 | contig 10709 bp, 13 predicted proteins | sample 1606481 | NCBI WGS metagenome assembly OKUO01 (sample SAMEA3882503, study PRJEB24775) | human gut metagenome | biome: human-associated habitat; feature: intestine environment; material: feces | place: Netherlands | collected 2009/2010
AGAATGCTTAGTGATAAGATCGAGGTAAAAAAAGAGATCGAGGCAACGCTGGCCGCAAAGAAATCGGAACAGATGGTTATGAGTATCATGCCGGCCGGTATCATCTGCTATCTGAAACTGACTTCGCCGGGATTTTTGGATGTACTTTATGGGAATCCTTTCGGAATCTGTGCCATGACAGTTTGCATGGTGATCTATGGCTTGTCTTACTGGCTGGGTGTGAAGATTGTAGACATAGAAGTGTAGGTGAGGATAATGTGGATACATATTTTGATATTTATGGTGATCCTTGGGGTGTTTCTGGCAGGAAAAATGGGGCGGCTGCCTCCGGAAGCCGGAAATCCGGAAGAAAAGAAACTGTTTATACGGATAGCGCTTACCGGAAATATCATCGGTATGCTCCTGACATTTCAAAGTGGCGGAGATAAGGTTTATTCATCCGGATACCGTATGGAAAAAGAGGAGACAGGTGCTTATGAAGAGAAATTCAAAGTATCTGTAGACGGAGAAGAAGCCGGTTCCCTGTATGTGCAGGTGCCGGAAAAAGAAACAGAAGGATCCGAAGAAGAACCGGAAACAGAACTTAGCGAAGAACAGCAGCGCGAGAAAGAGCTGCAGGACATGATCGTACAATATAATCAGAAAAAAAACGATCCGCAGTACTATTATCTTCCAGATGAATGGAATGGAAAACATCTTGAATGGGAGCAGCCAAAAGACAAAACAGGAAACCTGCTTTCAGCTCTTGGTCTGGCAGCAGCGGCAGCAGCTGTCATTGCAAAAAAACGGGAAGAACAGAATGCTCAGATAAAAAGAAGAGAACAGATGCTGATGGATTATCCAGGACTGATCATGAAATTTACCCTTCTGGTGCAGGCAGGCTTAACTGCCAGAAAAGCGTTCCAGAAAATAGCACTGGATTACGGAAAGAGAGAAGATGGTAAAAAACGTGAGGCTTACGAAGAAATCCGAGTAGCCTGTTATGAGATGGACAGTGGGATTTCCGAAGCAGAGGCTTACCGGAGATTTGGAGAACGGTGCGGACAGGTAAAGTATAAAACTCTGTCAACACTACTGATCCAGAACCTCCAGAAAGGAAGCAGGTATCTGGCCGATCTGCTGGAAAAGGAATCCGTGGAAGCCTGGGAGGAGCGAAAAAGAAAAGCAAGAGTGCTGGGAGATACAGCAGCAACAAAACTGCTTCTTCCGATGGTCTTGATGCTCCTGGTGGTGATGGCGGTGATCATGCTGCCGGCATGCCTTTCCTTTTACGGAGGGTAGGACTGGAGAACAGAGAAAGGAAATGTGAGGTGACAAATGAAAATATGTGGAAGTATGTAAAAGAATTTGCGATGGAAGAGGATGCGGTGGGTGTTGTGGAGATCATCCTGATTCTGGTGGTTCTGATCAGTCTGGTCATCATCTTTAAGGAACAGCTTACAGCACTTGTTAAAAAAATCCTTACAAAAATCACAAAACAAAGCAATACGATCTGAAAATAAGAAAAAACGGTGATATCTGCTGATATTTCCGTTTTGGAAAGGAGAGGTACCCCTTGGCAGGAAATGTGAAAAAAGGCAGCATTACGATCTTTCTGGCTCTGATCTTGAGCCTGGTTCTTTCTCTTGTGTGTGCCAGCATTGAATCTGTACGCATGGCAGCTGCCAGGACACAGATACTTAACAGTATGGATATTGGCTTATATTCCTTATTTGGACAGTATGACCGAACGCTTTTGGAAGATTATGAGCTGTTTGCACTGTATGCAGGTGGAAAAGAAGAACTGGATATGGCTTCTGTATATGATGATTTTCAGACTTATATGAAACCTGTATTGAAACAGAACAGTCAGAAACTGGAGCTTCTCCAGGGCGGATTCAATGGTTATCAGCTTCTGAGCGACGGAAAAGGCGAGATTTTTTACCAGCAGGCTGTTCAGTATATGCGTGAAACTCTGGGAAGCCAGGGGGTACAGACTCTTCTCGGAAAACTGAAGGATCAGGAAAAGAAGACAGAGGATGCAGAGAAAAAAGGAGAACAGGCAGAAAATAAAGGAACGTTGGATTCCTATGATTCTGCTATTACGGACGCCGCGCAGAAGAGCGAAGAAGCCAAAAAAGAACAGGAACAACAAAAAAACCAGGGAGATTTTTCGGATGCAGGAAATGGGGATGATTTTACCGGCGGTGTTGATGAAAGCGTGGAAAATCCTATTCCGATCATCAGAAGAGTCCGTAAAATGGGACTTCTTGATCTGGTAGTACCATCCGAACGGGGAATATCGGATGCGTTTACAGACAGAAAAAGCCTTACATCCGGAAGAAAGCTCCAGACAGGACTAATGTTGGATACGGATATACGATCCGATAATTCGTATACGTCCGGAATATTGTTTGGACAGTATCTGCTAAAGAAACTGGGAAATTATCGAAGACCGGCAGCGGCGGGGTTGAATTATCAGGTGGAATATATTCTTGGAGGGAAGAACAGTGATCGGGAAAATCTGAAGTCCGTGGCAGGAAAACTTCTGGTGATCCGTCAGGGGGTTAACATGGCGTATCTGCTTTCAGATGGTGGAAAACGGATACAGGTCGAAACACTGGCGCTGGCGATTGCATCAGGTTTTCTGATCCCACCGGCGGCAGCAGTGATCGAAGCGGCACTGATTTTTTGCTGGGCATTTGCGGAGAGTATTCTGGATGTCCGGGAACTTTTTGCAGGAGGACATGTACCTCTTATAAAAAACTCCTCAGACTGGCAGCTGTCTTTGAGTAATCTGCCCAATATCCTGGACAAACTGGATTCTTCAAGAAAGGATGCAGGGAATGGAATGTCTTATGAGGATTATCTTCAGGTTCTGCTTATGGCGAAAGGAAAACAGGATAAAGTTCTGAGAGGAATGGACATGATCGAGTGCTCTGTACGTGAAAAGGGAAAAAGACCGGGTTTTCAGATGGATCACTGCATCACTGCCCTGGAAGCGTCTGTAGATGTAAAAGCAAACAGACGGAAAATATTTACAGTTACACGTCAGTATGCGTATGAATAGAAAGAGAGGTGTACAGGGATGCTTTTTCAGAAAGAAAAAGAAGATAAAAATCAGATAAACAGACTGGATCAAAAAAGAGAAAGGCGCTCTCGAAGAGCTTTTTTCCTGCTTTCCCCGATAAGCCGGAAAACGCTTTCTGGAAAAGTATCCCTGTGCACCTTTCTGAAAAAAGCAAGTCTCACTCTGGAGACTGCGATGGCTTTGCCGCTGTTTTTTTTCGGAGTGCTCACGCTGCTTTCTTTTATGGATATTTACAAGGTACAGACGGAGCATCTGACCGGCTTGTGCCAGAAAGCAAAGGAAGCAGGTATGTATGCGTATGGTGCTGGCGGTTCAGGTACAGAAACGATCACATTGCCGGACTTATATTCCTATCAGCCCATAGGCGGTCTGATCCCGCTTCCTAAAATATGGTTCCATAATACGGTAAAGGTTCATACGTGGAATGGTGTGATATACGAAAATGGAAAGGATACAGTGGAGAGCCAGCCTATGGTGTATGTGACAGAATCAGGAAGTGTGTATCACAGAAAACTGGGGTGCAGTTATCTGAATCTGTCTGTTCAGCAGATATCAGGCTCTTCGGTTAAAGCTTTAAAAAATGCATATGGAGAAAAGTATCAGGCCTGTGAGCTGTGCAGTCGTGGGCAGGAACCGGCCGGAGTGGTATATATCACAAAAAAGAGTAACCGTTTTCATAACAGGGAAAGCTGCAGCGCATTGAAACGATCTGTACGGATGGTGAAAGAAACAGAGGTTTCCGGTGAAATGAGTGCCTGCGGACGATGTGGCTGAAGGGAGAGATCATGAGCAGTGTAAAAATTTGCATGACTGTACTTCTTGTAATTAATACCTGGACAGATATCCGAAAAAAAGAAATCTGTTTACCGGTGCTTTTTATATTTCTGGCAGGCGGGATCCTGTGGCGGATCAGGCAGGGGCTTCTCTGGCCGGCAGGGATTATTTCCATGGGAATCGGAGTATTTATAATTTTGATCGCTTTGATCAGTGGAGGAATGGTCGGATTTGGAGACGGATTGCTGATACTGACAATGGGCTCTGTGCTGGGAGCCGGAGAACTGGCAGGGATCCTCTGTGGTGCATTATTGTTGTGCGGAATCTACTCAGGCATTGAGTATCTTATGCTAAAAAAGAGTCGAAGTGAGGAAATTCCTTTTGTACCGTTTCTGTTGATCGGATATTTGGGAGGGATATTTTTGTGAGAAAAATAAAAAAGGGGAGCTTTACAATAGAAGCTGCATTGCTCATGCCTCTGGTGCTTATGATACTGATCGGAGTGCTGTATCTGGATTTTTTTGTACATGACAGAGCATATCTTACTGCGGCAGCTTATGAGGCAGCAGTCAGCGGCAGTATGGAAGGATATAAAAAGAAAGGGAACATATATGAAAAGGCGGATATACAGGGTAGAATGCTGGGAGATATCGGGCTGCCGGGAGGAGAGAATCTGAGCATGCAGACAAATGCAGGAAAAACTGTGAAAGTAACTTACAGACTGGAAGTACCTGCCGGGTTCCTGGGGCAGAAATGGAAGCTGGAAGTCAGTGGTAAGGCAAAGCCTCTGCGGCCTGTGGGATGGATCCGCAAGGTAAAAGGAACTGTGGATATGCTGGGAGAGGTGACGCCATAAAATGAGAACGGAATATAAAAGAGATATGAATCATAATTATCTGATCCTGACAGGAGATGAGAGAATCGATACAGATTCTTACCAGGTAAGGATGATCGTGGCCAATGCTGTGCCTGATCTTCTTCAGTGTCGGATACAGGGAATCGACGGAAAATTCATGGTGTATTATGATATAACTTCCAGGCATTCCATGACTGCGTTTTTTGAGGAAAAAAAGATGGATCTGGAGTCGCTTCAGGTGATACTGGGAGGCTTTATACAGATCATGGAAGAAATGTCCGAGTATCTTTTGAATCCCTGTCAGCTGATCCTGGAACCGGAATATATCTATCTGGATGCGGAAAGAAAAAGTGTCCGATTTTGTTATCTTCCGGGATTTCATGGGGAAATACAGAAACAGTTTCAGAGTCTTGCGGAGTATATCCTTCCAAAGCTAGATCATGAAGACGGAAAAGCGGTCATGTTGGGATATAATGTATACAGACGTGCACTGGAGGACAGCTTTCATCTGGAATACATCAAGGAAGAGTTATATAAAATATGTAACAGCGACGAGGAAGATTTTTCTCCATATGAAAAAAAGAAAACAGTGCTCCAGGAAGAAAACAGGATGACAGAGGAGGAAAAAGCAGAGGATCTGTGGCAGGTGGAAGGCTGGGAAAGAGCCAGTGTGTCTGGAAATGAAAAACAGAAAAAATCTTCAGCGGACTCACAGAAGCGGAAAACAAACAAAATATGGAAGCCAGTGGCTGGATTTGGTGCAGCATTGGCGCTTCTTCTGGGAATTACGGCAGGAATGGCCGGCGGATATATTCCAAGAATAAGCAAAGAAATTTTTCTTCTGGGAATTCTTGCAGCAATGATACTGGGGATGCTGAGCTATATTCTGATCAAAAAAGTCTGTAGAAAAAAGAAAAAACTGGATACGCCGGTGCCTGAGCAGAAATATGGTGCGGCGGAAAAAGAGGCAGCTGTATATTCTGAAGATCAGAAAGAATCTGGTACGCTGTCAGAGAGCAATGTCGGTGACAGCAGAAAAGAACTGGAAAAGATCAACAAAAATATCCCGACAAAAGCGGAAGATTTTTCAGATGGATTTGGTGAAACAGTAGTTCTTTCGGCAGGTGCATCCAAAGGTCCTGCTACATTAGTAAGCCGGGAACCGGGGGAATTGGCTACCATTTATTTGGAAAAAGATATCACAGTGATCGGAAAACTGGAAACTGCGGCGGATGCAGTGATCAATATACCAACTGTCAGCAGGATCCATGCCAAGATCCGAAAAAGGGAGGGGGCATATTATCTGGCAGATCTGAACTCCAGAAATGGGACTTCTGTAAATGGACAGCTTCTGAAAACAGGAGAAGATTATTTGCTGGAGGATGAGGATGAAGTCGATTTTGCACAGGCCCGTTATATTTTTTTGAAATAACAGAGCGAAAAATCCAGTTTTGTATCGTATTAACATGGGACAGTAGGTTGTCCGCCTGATGAAAATCTGTTAAAATAATGAAATAAATTCGAATTTTCAGATTATAACAGCGAGTTATGGGAAATATTTCCGGAACCGCTGTGGAAAGAGGCCGGAATTGGAAGAAATAAAAAAAGAACCTGTGACAGTTTTACTGATCCTCATAAATACGCTGATCTTTCTTGTGGTGGAATTTACCGGCGGCTCGGAGAACGGGCAGCATATGCTGGAATGCGGTGCTGCTTATGCACCGCTGATCCTGGAACAGGGACAGTGGTATCGGCTGTTTAGCAGTATGTTTCTGCATTTTGGTGCGCCGCATCTGATCAATAATATGTTGGTTCTGTTTGTGCTTGGCCAGAGGCTGGAACCGGTAACAGGAAAGATAAAATTTTTTCTGATCTATATATTTGGTGGTATGGGCGGAAATATGCTCTCTTTGTTTTTTGATATGTATGCAGGAAACGCTTCTTTATCTGCAGGAGCTTCCGGAGCTGTTTTTGCAGTCATGGGCGGTATGATCTATGTGATCATACGGCACAGAGGAAGAGTGGCGGATCTGACTGTCAGACAGATGCTGATCATGGCCGCATTTTCACTGTATTTCGGATTTGCAAGTGAAGGCGTGGATAACGTAGCGCATATAGGCGGTTTGTTGAGTGGTTTCCTGATCGCTGTAATTCTTTATCATCCCAGAAAAATATGGAAAACAGTTCCCTGACCGGGAGCGCTCTCAAGCGTGATGTCTCCACTGTGTGCCTGAGCGATCTGTTTTGAAACAGCAAGGCCAAGGCCGGTCCCGGATTCTTTGGTTGTAAAAAATGGCTGAAATATCGTAGCCTGCTGTTCCTTTGAGATTCCACATCCGTTATCCCGGATATCAATGCGGATGCCGGAATTTTCCGGAATGACAGAAAAAGAAATCTTTCCTCCGGGAATAGGAACGGCTTCCCATGCGTTTTTCAGAAGATTCAGAAGCATCTGCCGGACACGGATCCGGTCAAGAGCCATCGATGGCAATGAATCCGGAATATCTGTTTCAAGTGTGATTTCCAGATAATCCAGAGTAGGTTTTATGGAGGAAAGGATCGTTCGGAGGTAGCTGCAGGTGTCAATGTTTTCTCTTTTGACATGGCCTGCATTATTAAATGCAGAAAGTTCATCAAGAAGTTCTTTTACATAATCAAGATTATCCATAACATCATCCCAGTGCTCATATTCTTTGACCTCAGGATGTGCAGATGCGATCATCTGGAGTCCACTGTTAATAAGAGTCAGAGGATTCCGGAGTTCATGTGAAAATTTTGAAAGTGTATAATGAAAATCGTTTTTCAATTTACTGACTGTAGTATCGTTGCACATATTATCACCTCGAAAAAATATTAACATCAGAAATTTCAAATATCAACAAGAACAGTATTGAAAAATTCGAGAAAATACGACAAAATAAGAATATAGATAAAATAATTTTGCAAACAAGGAGGACAAAATAATGGGAGATTGCATATTTTGTAAAATCGCAAATGGAGAGATTCCATCAGCAACACTTTATGAGGATGAGGAATTTCGCGTGATTCTGGATCTGGGACCGGCAAGCAAAGGACACTCATTGATCCTGCCGAAAAAGCATGCAGCGAATATTTATGAACTTCCGGATGAGACTGCCGGAAAAGCAATGATCCTGGCTAAAAAAATGGCAGGAAAGCTGAGAGATGCACTGAACTGTGATGGATTTAATGTTGTGCAGAACAATGGAGAGATCGCAGGACAGACTGTGTTTCATTTTCACATGCATCTGATTCCGAGATATGAGGGAGATGGTGTTGGTTTAACCTGGAAACCCGGAGAACTCAGCGATGAGGTGAGAGATGAAATCTTAAAGAAAATTAAAGAATGACAAATAGCCACTAAAGAGGAAAAATGAATAATCAGACATTTGAAGAGTTTTATCTTAAATACCGAAAAATATCCAGAGGGTATGCGTATGGGGTTCTCCATGACTGGAGTACTGCTGATGATGTCAGTCAGGATGTACTTTACAAAATGTATACTATAAAGGATGGCCTGAATATTGATAATGAAAAGATGATGTTTTCTCTGATCAAGAGGGCATCTATGAATAAGGCTTTGGATTATATAAAGAAATCAAGCTCCAAGCATGAGTTTGTCTGTCAGGAAGAAGTTGCGGCATTTCTGGAAGAACAGAATTCGGTCGATGCGGAAGAGGTATTTCTGCGTAAAGAGAAGAAAGAATTTATGTATATGGTGCTGAGAAGATTTCGAAAGAAACAGCCGATAAATTATGAGATCTTAATTCAGGTCAAATATCTGGAGATTTCCGTTGAAACAGTTGCAGAAGAATATGGTCTGACGAAAAGTGGTGTCAATAACAGGATATATAAAGCGAAGCGCTGGCTGCAGGAAGAATTTCGTAAAGTATACGAATAAAAGAAAACCCTGCCAGCCCGGAAGGGAGTGGCAGAGTTTTCATATGGCTGTTGTGGAAATATAGTCAGGCTCTGGCGCATTCTTCAATAAGATCAGTGATCTTACTGATGGAATCTACCTGGCCGTTTCCTGCCATAGCATCTGTATATTTCTGACGATCGGTATAGAGCTGGCGGATGGTTTCCAGAAGCTTTTCTTCTGTAATCTCCTCTTCTTCCAGCACTTTACTGAAGCCCTGGCGTTCGAAGGATCGAGCATTAAGGATCTGGTCACCACGACTGGCTTTGGCAGAAAGCGGAATCAGAAGATTTGGCTTATGAAGTTCGCGGATCTCACAGATTGCGTTAGCGCCTGCGCGGGAGATCACGATATCAGCCATGGCAAACAGATCCGGAAGCTCGTCCTGGATATATTCATACTGGACGTATCCGGCAGTACCGTTGAGAGATTCATCAGTTTTTCCTTTTCCGCAGAGATGAACAACCTGGAATTCCTTCAGAAGTTCAGGGAGGATCTTGCGGACATTATCATTGACAGAAGCAGCTCCCAGACTACCACCGATAACCATAAGTACCGGTTTGTCAGCAGTGAAACCACAGAATTTACGACCGTTTTCCGCATTTCCGGAAAGAAGTTCCTGGCGGATCGGCGTTCCTGTAAGAACTGCTTTGTCAGCTGGAAGATTGGCGACTGTCTCAGGAAAATTACAGCAGATTCTGGATGCAGAAGAGAGACAGAGTTTATTGGCAAGACCTGGAGTCATGTCGGACTCGTGGATCAATGCGGGGATTTTTAAACGTTTGGCCGCGATCACAACGGGAACCGTAACGAAACCGCCTTTAGAAAAAACAACGTCCGGTTTCAGCTCTTTCAGAATCTTTCTGGCCTGGCTGAATCCCTTCAGTACACGAAATGGGTCAGAGAAGTTTTTGAGATCGAAGTAACGTCTCAGCTTTCCGGATGAGATTCCATAATATGGGATTCCAAGTTCTTCGATCAGTTTTTTTTCGATTCCTTCGTAGGAACCGATGTAGGAAATCTTATAACCAAGCTCCCTGAGCTTTGGAATCAGGGCAATATTTGGAGTTACATGTCCGGCAGTACCACCGCCGGTAAGTACGATGTGTTTCATTTGGATTCCTCCTGAATAGTCATATACTATCATTAAATATGAACTCTAACGGAGGAATTGTCAAGGAAAGATAGGATTACAGGAGAAAAATAATGGAAAATTTCAGGGATGCCGAACTGAAAAAATGGTTGGCAGAAGAATATGAAAAAGAAACCGAAGAGATGGAAAAAATCCTGTTTCCAGATGGAGTGATTCCTGATGATGGAGAAACAGAAGAGGAGGCAAAGGCTGCTTATCAGAGGCTTGTAGAAAAACTGAAAGCAGATGGTGTTTACAAAGAAGACGAAACTGACAGTATTAAAACTGATGATCATAAAGAGAATGTAAAAATCGTTTATCTGCCCGAAAAGAAAAGTCATAAAGCAGCTCGCGTAGCGGCAGCAGTACTTGTATGCTCAGCCGGCATCTTCGCCGCAAGCATGACCAGCCAGGCGAACAGGAGTTATTTCCTTGATTCTGTTAGGTATTGGGTTGGGGATGATACGAGTATTTCAGTAGAAAATGATGAAAGTGAAAAAGAATATGAAGATGAACAAACTGCGATAGATGATATTGAAGAGGAATTGGATTTAGACGTACCGCTGATATTGTACCGTCCTGAAAATTTTGAGTTCAGAAGTTATAACGTCAATGTTGAATCTGGATATGCACTAATGGAATATTATTATGGACAGGAAATTGTTACGCTATATATTAATGATTATTCAAATGAGCGTAAAAGTGGGGCGTATATTCTGGACGGAAAAGAAATTGCAACGGTAAAGATGAAAAATGAAAATATCAATATCACTATAAAGAAAATACAGGATAAAAATGACAAGAAGGAAAATTATGCGGCATATTGGGAGAAGGATTCTGTATTTTATCAGATAAGTGGTAAGATGCAGCAGAGCGAATTTATAAAATTAGTAAAAAATATCAAGTTTTAGCGCGATAAAATATCTTTAAGGTCGTATAT
>OKUO01000666.1_pt1 | contig 10700 bp, 9 predicted proteins | sample 1606481 | NCBI WGS metagenome assembly OKUO01 (sample SAMEA3882503, study PRJEB24775) | human gut metagenome | biome: human-associated habitat; feature: intestine environment; material: feces | place: Netherlands | collected 2009/2010
AGCGTGGTAGTCAACATAGCCAAGGGCTACGGCGGCGACATCTCGGTCATGACCGGCGTCGATAAGGACGGCAAGGTGACGGGCGTTAACATCCTCTCCCACAGCGAGACAGCCGGCCTCGGCGCAAACGCAGTCAAGGAGAGCTTCCGCGATCAGTTCGTCGGCCTTGTCAAAGGCATCACGGTCTCAAAGGATAAGCCCGGCGAGAATTCGATAGACGCTCTCACGGGCGCTACCGTGACCTCGAGGGCAGTCACCAAGGCGGTCAACGCCGCAATAGAAGCAGCAGGAGGTGAGAACGATGGCTGATAAAAAAGTTTCTCTCGGCAAGGAATTCACAAAGGGCCTTATCAAGGAGAATCCCGTTCTCAGGCTCGTTTTGGGCACCTGCCCGACCCTTGCGATATCCACAAGCGTAGTCAATGCGCTGGGCATGGGCATATCCGCAATGATAGTGCTCGTTTGCTCCAATATCGTTATATCCGCCCTCAGGAAGGTCATCCCCTCCAAGGTCAGGATCCCCGCATACATAGTCATAATCGCTTCGTTCGTTACGATAGTGCAGATGCTCGTCAAGGCGTTCGTCCCGGCGCTGGATTCGGCGCTCGGCGTTTTCCTGCCCCTGATAGTCGTTAACTGCATAATCCTCGGCAGGGCGGAAGCCTTTGCTGGCAAAAATTCCGTTATCGCCTCTGCGGTGGACGGTCTCGGTATGGGCGTCGGCTTCACGATGGCTCTTTGCTGCATGGCCTCCGTCAGGGAGATCATCGGCGCTGGCACCTTCCTCTCCGGCGCACAAAATCTGCTCGTCCTCTTCGGCGACAACGTCCTCGGCGGCTTCGACGGCTTCACCCTCATCCCGCAGGACGGCGTCATCACCCCGATGACTATATTCATCCTCGCCCCGGGCGGCTTCTTCACCTTCGGCATCCTCATGGCGTGCGCCAACAGGATAGCCGAGAAGAAGGGCAAGCCCAAGGCTGAACTGGGCGGCTGCAGGGGCTGCCCGATGGCTGCCAACTGCTCCGTTCTTGCCCAGGGCAAGAGCTGTGAAGAGAAAAAGGAGGGTGAGAACGCATGACATTCAGAATTTTTATCACGCTCATAATCACCACCATCCTTACCGAGAATTTTACGCTCTGTAAGTTCCTCGGCATATGCCCGTTCCTCGGAGTTTCCAAGAAGCTCAACACGGCGGTCGGTATGTCGGCGGCGGTCATATTCGTCATGGCGCTCGCCACGGCGGCGACCTACCCCATCAACAAATACCTGCTCGTCGCAAACGGGCTTGATTATCTCCAGACCATCGTGTTCATCCTCGTCATTGCCGCCCTCGTGCAGCTTGTCGAGATAGCGATGAAGAAGTTCATGCCCCCGCTCTATAATGCGCTGGGCATCTACCTGCCCCTCATCACCACCAACTGCGCCGTGCTCGGTGTGGTGCTCCTCAATGTTACCAACGGCTACAACTTCGCCGAGTCAATGGTCAACAGCGTCGGCGCGGGCGTCGGCTTCATGCTCGCCATGGTCATATTCTCCGGCGTGCGCTCAAGGCTTGAGAGCTGCGACGTGCCCAAATTCCTTCAGGGTCTGCCGATAGTGCTCATCGCCGCCTCAATAACCTCGCTCTCATTCCTCGGTTTCGCCGGCCTCGCCGACGGAATATTCGCTTAAAGGAGGTAACGGATATGGATTGGACTTCAATTTTGACCGCCGTTGCCATCGTCTCCGGCATCGCTCTGATAGCCGGTCTCGGCCTTGCAATAGCTTCAAAGATCTTCGCCGTCCCCGTCGATGAAAAGGCGGAGGCTATAAGGGAATGCCTGCCCGGCGCCAACTGCGGCGCCTGCGGCTTCTCCGGCTGCGACGGCTACGCCGCCGCCCTCTCCAAGGGCGAGACGACCAACACCGCTCTCTGCGCCCCCGGCGGCAACGACGTCGCCAAGGCGATAGGCGAGGTCACGGGTCTCGCCGCGGGCGAGGTCAAGCCCATGGCTGCCGTCGTGCTCTGCCGCGGTCATAACGGTAACGCGGCAACCAAGCTCGAATATCAGGGCGTCAAGAGCTGCCGCATGGCGATGCAGATCTTCGGTGGCCCCAAGGAATGCGTCTACGGCTGCCTCGGCTACGGCGACTGCGTAGCCGCCTGCGAATATGAGGCTATCAGACTCTGCGACGGCGTGGCTCACATCGACCCTGCCGCCTGCCATGCCTGCCGCAAATGCGTCAAGACCTGCCCCAAGGGGCTTATCGAGATGCTGCCCGTTGACTCTGTCAACGCCGCGGTGCTCTGCAAGAATCACGACAAGGGCGCAGTCACCCGCAAGGAATGCACGGCGGGCTGCATCGGCTGCATGAAGTGCGTCAAGGCCTGCGAGAGCGGCGCCGTGACCGTCGAGAGCTTCTGCGCCAAGGTCGACCCCGACAAATGCACCGGCTGCGGCAAATGCGCCGAGCAGTGCCCCGTCGGAGCCATCGACCTGCTGAATTTGGCAGCCAACATCTGAGTCAAGGCATAAAAATTCCCCGAGCGGCGTAATCAAACGCTTGCTCGGGGCTTTTTGCATTATGAATTAAAGAGCACGGATGCGGATAGCTTCAATTCCGCTCACGTCGAGGGGCTTGTCGGTGTCGATGACCGTGTAGCCGAGTCCCTTTTTGCTTGCGGTGAAGAGATTCTTGACCGCTGCGCCCTGCGCCGCCGCCGCTGCGGTGACCTTCGTGCCGAATGCCTCATCCTCATTGTGGATGAAGCAGGTGCGGCTCTCAAAGCTCTCGGGCAGGTTGGTGTTCGGCAGATTGACGGAGTTCTTAACTGCTCCTTTTTCAAGGTAATCGGCTATCTCGACAGCCGCCATTGCGGCGCAATTCTCTTCGCTCTCGGGGGTGGATGCGCCGAGGTGCGGTATCGCCGTCACGCCGTCAACGCCTATCTGAGCGTCGGTCGGGAAATCGGTCACATATGCCGCCGCCTTGCCGCTGCCGAGGGCTGCGATCAGCGCGTCGGAGTCGACCAGCTCGCCTCTTGCGAAGTTGAGAATGCGTACGCCGTCCTTCATCTTGGCTATCGCCTCGCCGTTTATCATGCCTCTTGTCGAGTCGTTGAGGGGCAGGTGGAGAGTAATATAATCACTCGCCGCATACATCTCATCAAGGCTTGACATGAGCTTTATTCCCTTTGAAGTGAGGTCGGCGATCCTCTCCTCGGAAAGCTTGGGATTGTAGCCGACGATATCCATGCCGAGCGCCTTTGCGCCCTCTGCAACGAGAGTGCCGATAGCGCCGAGGCCGATAACGCCGAGGGTCTTGCCGAGAATTTCGGGGCCTGCGAAGGCGCTCTTGCCCTTCTCGACCAGCTTGCCGACTGCGTCGCCCTCACCCTTGAGGGTCTTGCACCAGTCGACCGCCGAAGCAACCTTCCTCGATGCAAGGAAGAGGGAGCAAAGCACAAGCTCCTTGACTGCGTTTGCGTTTGCGCCGGGGGTGTTGAATACCGCCACGCCCTGTGCGCCGAAGTCGGCGACGGGGATATTGTTGACTCCTGCGCCCGCTCTGCCTATGGCGAGAGTGGCGGGCGAGAGAGTCATCTCATGCATCGAAGCGGAGCGAACGAGAATAGCGTCCGGCGCTTCAACGGAGTCAGAGCAGATATATTTGGCGGGGTCGAGCTTGTCGAGGCCCACCTTTGAAATTTTGTTGAGTGTAAGGATATTAAACATCGTCATTCCCCCGCTCAGTTCTTCTTCTCAAACTCGGTCATGAAGTCGACCAGCTTCTCAACGCCCTCGATGGGCATTGCGTTATATATGCTGGCTCTCATGCCGCCGACGGAGCGGTGACCCTTGAGGTTGACGAAGCCCGCCTCGGCTGCGTCCTTGACGAATTTTGCGTTCAGCTCGTCGCTCTCGGTGACGAATGTGACGTTCATCATGGAGCGGTCGCTCTTCTTGACGGGGTTGTGGAACATCTTGCTGCCGTCAAGGAAATCATAGAGGATCGAAGCCTTCTTCTCATTGTGGAGCTTCATTGCCTCAAGACCGCCGAAATTCTTTATCCACTCAAGCACGAGCTTGCACATATAGATGGAGTAGCACGGCGGGGTGTTATACATCGAGTCGTTGTCCGCAAGGAGCTTGTAGTCGAGCATGGAGGGGGTAATATCCCTCGCCTTGCCGAGCAGATCCTCTCTGACGATAACGACGGTCAGACCTGCGGGGGCAACGTTCTTCTGAGCGCCGCCGTAGATAACGCCGTATTTGGAGACATCCATGGGCTCCGAAAGGAAGCAGGAGGAAACGTCCGCTATCAGGGGCACGTCGCCGGTGTCGGGCAGCTCGGTGAAGCGGGTGCCGTAGATGGTATTATTCTGGCAGATATAGAAATAATCTGCGTCGGGGGTGAAGTTCGCCTTGTCAAGCTCGGGGATGCAGCTGAAATTCTGCTCCTTGGAGGAGGCGACAGCCTTGGGCTCGCCGTATTTGAGAGCCTCTTTGTAAGCCTTGGTGGAGAACTGACCGGAGAGGACGTAATCCGCCTTGCCGCTGCCGTTCATAAAGTTGAGCGGGATAGCCGCAAACTGAGTCGAAGCTCCGCCCTGGCAAAAAATGATCTTGTAGTTGTCGGGAACACCCAGAATCTCTCTGAAAAGATCAAGTGCGCCGTAGATTATCGGCTCGTACGCCTTTGAACGGTGAGACATCTCCATAACGGACTGACCCGTGCCGTTATAATCAAGCATTTCCGCCGCTGCTCTGTTGAGCACGCTCTCGGGGAGCATTGAGGGGCCTGCCGAGAAATTGTAAACTCTTGCCATATAATTGCATCCTTTCAATAATAATTTTTCTTATCCATTATATGCGATCATTCGTGCTCGGTTATCGCGATTCCGAGGTCGGTGAGCTGCACGCCGTCAACGTCTGCGGGGCAGTCGGTCATCGGCTCACTCGCATTCTGAACCTTCGGGTAAGCGATAACGTCTCTGAGTGATTCACAGCCGAGCATCTGCATGATAAGCCTGTCAAGGCCGATGCCCATGCCGCCGTGCGGCGGTGCGCCGTATTTGAAGGCGTCAAGCAGGTAGCCGAACTTTGAGTGAGCCTCTTCGTCGCTCAGGCCGAGCAGCGAAAATATCCTGCTCTGAAGCTCGGGGTTGGTTATTCTTATCGAGCCGGAGCAAAGCTCAATGCCGTTGAGCACAAGGTCATATGCCTTTGCCCTGACCTTCGCCTTGTCGGTCTCGAGGTATTCGAGGCATTCGTCCATAGGAGCGGTGAACGGGTGATGCATCGCGACAAACTGGCCAAGCTCCTCATCCCAATCAAAGAACGGGAATTCCGTGATCCAAAGGAGATTATACTGACCCTCGGGGATAATATCAAGCTTCTTTGCGACCGTCTGACGCAGCGCACCGAGCACTGAGAGGACGGTGGAATTCTTGCCGTCGCCGACTATGAGCACCACGTCGCCCGCCTGTGCGTCAGCCTTTGCGAGCACGGCTTTCATCTCGTCCTCGGTGAGGAACTTTGCAAATGAGGAGCTGAAGGTGCCGTCCTCATTCATTCTGACCCATGCGAGACCCTTTGCGCCGACTCCCTTTGCGGCGTCGGTGAGCTTGTCTATCTCTTTCCTTGTGAGGGTGTTGACAGCGTTCTTGGCGGTGATGCATCTGACGCTGCCGCCCGCTTCAATTGCGCCGGTGAATACGCCGAAGCCGCACTTTGCGACGACCTCGCTCAGATCCGTTATCTCCATTGCGTAGCGGGTGTCGGGCTTGTCGCTGCCGTAGCGCTCCATAGCCTCTTTATATGTAAGCCTGGGCAGGGGGAGCTTCACTTCAACGCCGAGAGCCTCTCTGAACACTCTCTCCATGAAGCCCTCGCCTATCGCGAGCACGTCCTCCATGTCGACAAAGGACATCTCAAGGTCTATCTGGGTGAATTCGGGCTGGCGATCCGCTCTGAGATCCTCGTCGCGGAAGCAGCGGGCTATCTGCATATAGCGGTCGAAGCCCGCGACCATTGAGAGCTGCTTATAAAGCTGCGGGGACTGCGGCAGGGCGTAGAACTTGCCCTTATGCACACGGCTGGGAACGAGATAATCCCTTGCGCCCTCGGGGGTGGAGCGGATGAGGATGGGGGTCTCTATCTCGATAAAGCCGTTCTCGTCAAAGTAATCTCTGGTTATCTTGGCTATCTTGTGGCGCATGAGGATATTCTTTTGCAGGTCGGGGCGACGCAGGTCAAGATAACGGTACTTGAGCCTCGTAAGCTCCGAGGTCTGGCAGTTCTCGACTATCTCAAAGGGCGGAGTTTCGCTCTTTGCAAGCACTCTGAGGTCGGTCACCTCTATCTCGATATCGCCGGTCGGGATATCGGCGTTCTTTGACGAACGCTCCCTTACAACACCCTTTGCCATGAGCACATATTCGCTCCTGACGCCGAAAGCCTTGTCAAATATCTCCTTGGTGGTGGATTCGTCAAAGGCAAGCTGCACTATGCCCTCTCTGTCACGCAGGTCAACGAAGATGAGGGCGCCGAGGTCTCTCTGCCTCTGTACCCAGCCTGCGACGGTCACTTCCCTGCCGACATCGGCAAGGCGCAGCGAGCCGCAGTAATCGGTTCTTTTAAGTCCGGTCATAAAATCCATTATCAAAAAGCCTTCTTTCAAAACTTTTGTGTATTATAAAAGCGCTGTGATATCAATGCCGCCGAGCTCGTCGCTGAGCCCGTCGGTGAGGGTCTCTCTCAGAGCGTCGCTCTCCCTGCGGAGCATGAGCTGCATGAAGCTGTCCTCAAGCCCGTCGAGCGAGAGAGTCTCTGTCTCGCCGCTGTCCATATCCTTTATAACGGCCTCGCCCTTTGCGATCTCGTCGTCGCCGAGCACCATGGTGTATTTCGTGCCTATCTTGTCGGCGTATTTCATCTGAGCCTTGAGCGAGCGACCCACCACGTCGGTCTGGGCACTGATGCCGCCCGCCCTGAGGTCGGCGACTATCGACATTGCCTTGACCGAGGCGTCCTCGCCCATCGGGGCAATGTAAAGCTCGCAGCCGGAGGGAGCGGGAAGCTCTATCCCCTGAGCCTCAAGCAGCATGAGCAGCCTGCCCGTGCCGAGACCGAAGCCGAGCGACGGGACATGCGGCCCGCCGAGCTCCTCGACCAGCCCGTCATAGCGTCCGCCGGCGCAGACCGCGCCCTGAGCGCCTATCTGATTCGAGATGAATTCAAACACGGTGCGGGTGTAATAATCAAGACCTCTTACGATGTGAGGGTCGATAACATATTCAATGTTCATTGCGTCGAGATACTTCTGAACGCTCTTGAAGTGAGCGGAGCACTCGTCGCAGATATAGTCGGTGATAACGGGGGCGTCCTTGCATATCTCCTTGCATATCGGGCTTTTGCAGTCGAGGATCCTCATCGGATTTTTCTCGAGCCTCTCAAGGCAGGTGCCGCAAAGCTCGCTCTTGCGAGATTCAAAATACTCCTTGAGCGCCTTGTGATAATTCTTCCTGCACTCGGGGCAGCCTATCGAGTTGAGATGCAGCTCGATACCCTCAACGCCGAGGAATGCAAATATCTCGTTTGCGAGCGAGATTATCTCAGCATCCGCGGCGGGTGAAGCCGCGCCGAGGGTCTCGACGCCGAACTGCTGGAATTCTCTCCATCTGCCCGCCTGCGGCTTCTCGTAGCGGTAGCAGTTGAGCAGGTAGCAGAGCTTCTGCGGCAGCGCTTCGTTAAAAAGGCCGTGCTCGAGGAAGGAGCGGACCGCGTGCCCTCGGGCCTCAGGGATATAGACCTGCCGCCCTTGTCGTCGAATGTATACATTTCCTTCTGCACGACGTCCGTGGTTTCGCCCACGCCCCTCTGAAACAGCTCGGTGTGCTCAAATACGGGGGTGCGGATCTCACGGAAGCCGAATTTTGCAGCGATATCGAGCACCGTTTGCTCGATGAATTGATTTTTGTAGACCTCCCAGGGCATTATATCCCGAGTGCCTTTAATAGCTTTTGTTACGAGAGCCATACTTTTTCCTCCGAAAAATAAAGCGGGAGCCGTCCACGCCCAAAGGCGAACGACCCCCGATAAAATTCTGTTGCCGGGGCGTCATCCAACGCAGCGGATATACAAAAGAGCTTATTTCGGATTGACGATGTCACGCCAATCGAGATCGCCTCTTGCAAGCGAATGGATAAGCGCCTCCGCCGTTGCGATATTCGTCGCCACGGGGATATTGTGAACGTCGCAAAGCCTGAGCAGGGTGGCTTCATTCGGCTCGTGGGGCTTCGCAGTCAGAGGATCTCTGAATATCAGAAGCAGGTCTATCTCGTTGCAGGCTATTCTTGAGGCTATCTGCTGGTCGCCGCCCTGCGAGCCGCAGAGGAAGCGGGTTATCTCAAGACCCGTTGCCTCGGCTACTATCTTGCCCGTAGTGCCGGTTGCAAAAAGATTGTGTCTGCTGAGTATGCCGCAATAGGCTATGCAGAACTGAGCCATAAGCTCCTTTTTTGAGTCATGAGCGATCAAAGCAATATTCATGTGGTTCCTCCTTGCCTGTCCTTTTCTCTTCCTGTCCGTGCCGGATGCAGGAAGTTAAAGCACTTCCTGCATCCGGCTATAAATTATCATAACAAATCCAAACGGCTATGACAAGAGTATTTAAAGAAATTTTTGAAAATATTCTAAATTATTCTTCGCCGTTGTCGGTATCCTCAGTCTCCGCATTGTCCTCCGGAAGCTCGGATACCGCCTCCTCGCCGTCTGCCGGGACGGAAACCGCCGTTATCAGCCTCTCGCCCTCGCTTACCTTCATCACACGCACGCCCTTTGCGGGTTTTGAGCATATTCTGATGTTATTCAGCGCTATGCGGATGATGATGCCGTCCGATGAGATGAGCATCAGGTCGTCGGCGGGGTCGACCACTTCAATTGCGGCGACGTCGCCGTATTTTGCAGTGTGATAGTTCTTCGTGCCCATTCCGCCCCTGTTTTGGAGCTTGTAATCCGTCACCTCGGAGAGCCTGCCGTAGCCGGTCTCGCTGACGGTGAGCACCATACCGCCGTCCCTGAGTATATCCATACCGACGACGGTGTCGCCCTCCTTGAGGTTCAGAGCCTTAACGCCCCTCGCCGTCCTGCCTATCGAGCGGGCGTCGTTCTCGTCAAAGGCGATGCACATGCCCTTCTTGGTGGCAAGCACCAGCTTCGCCGAGCCGTCGGTGAGCTTGACCCATGCCAGCTCGTCGCCCTCGTCAAGGTTGATGGCTATTACGCCGTTCTTGCGGATATTCTTATATGCGTCAAGCTCGGTACGCTTGATAACGCCGTTCCTCGTGACCATGCAGAGGTAATAATCGCCCTCGCCGAAGTCGGGAACTCTTATCATTGACGAAACCTTCTCGCCCGGCATGAGCGGCAGCAGGTTGACTACGTTCATACCCTTGCTCTGGCGTGAGCCCTCGGGGATCTCGTAGCCCTTGAGCCTGTATGCCCTGCCCATGGTGGTGAAGAACATGATATGGTCGTGTGTGGAGCAGGTGAACATCGTCTTGACGACATCCTCCTCCCTGCGGGTCAGACCCTTGACGCCCTTGCCGCCTCTGCCCTGCTGCTTGTATTCATCCATCGGTATGCGCTTGATATAGCCCATGTCGGTGAGGGTGAATACGCACTGCTCCTCGGGGATAAGATCCTCGATATCCATTTCGCCGTAAACGTCGGTTATCTCGGTGCGGCGCTCGTCGCCGTATTTATCCCTGATGGCGGCCAATTCGTCCTTGAGCACGCCCTTGAGCATCTCTTCGCTGGCGAGCAGCTCTCTGAAGTAGGCTATGCGCTCCTCAAGCTCCTTGTACTCAGCCTCGAGCTTCTCATGGTCGAGACCCTGGAGAGCCTTGAGGCGCATATCAAGTATCGCCTGTGCCTGAACGTCGTCAAGCGAGAAGCGATTCATCAGGTTTTCCTTAGCGTTGTCATAGCTGCTGCGGATAATACGGATAACTTCGTCGATATTATCCTGAGCTATGATAAGACCTTCGAGCAAATGCGCCCTCTCGAGAGCCTTACGCAGGTCGTACTGAGTCCTGCGCTTGATGATATCCTCCTGGAACGCGAGGTATTCGTCGAGCACATGGCGCAGCGAAAGTATTTTAGGCTGCTTCTGGTTATCGACCAGAGCGAGCATGATTATCGAGAATGTGGACTGCAATGCGGTCTGAGCATAGAGCTTGTTGAGCACCACCTGAGCGTTGGCGTCGCGTTTAAGCTCGATGACGATACGCATACCGTTCCTGTCCGTCTCGTCACGCAGGTCGGAGATGCCCTCGATGCGCTTCTCCTTGACCTGATCGGCTATCGTCTTGATGAGCTGACGTTTCTTGACCATGTAGGGCAGCTCGGTGACGATGATACGGGTGCGGTTATCCCTGCCGAATTCCTCGAAATTCGTCCTTGCGCGGACTATGACCTTGCCCTTGCCGGTGGCGTATGCGGCTCTGATGCCGCTCCTGCCCATGATTATGCCCCTTGTCGGGAAATCCGGGCCTTTAACGTGCTGCATCAGATCCTCGAGGGTCGCGTCCGGGTTGTCCAGCACGCAGATGCAGGCGCCGATGACCTCCCGCAGGTTGTGGGGCGGGATGTTGGTGGCCATGCCCACGGCGATACCGCTGGAGCCGTTCACCAGCAGGTTGGGGAACCGGC
>OKUO01000672.1_pt1 | contig 10635 bp, 7 predicted proteins | sample 1606481 | NCBI WGS metagenome assembly OKUO01 (sample SAMEA3882503, study PRJEB24775) | human gut metagenome | biome: human-associated habitat; feature: intestine environment; material: feces | place: Netherlands | collected 2009/2010
GTCTGGAGCTCGCTGGGATATATGCTTTCTATACAATTCGAGAAAGATTCATAAAGACAATTTACAGAGAAAATAACAAGATTCAAATAGCAGATGTTACTCAACAATGAGTGGCATTTTTTATTTTAGAACTTTCTACACAAAGCTGCTTCCCCGGTTGTTCCCACAGACAGTTGCGAGGCTTCCGTCGTGAGGAGCACACTGCCGTTCATGTTTTGTGCCTGTTTGAGTCCGTAGGGCGAGTTGCACAAAACATGAGCAAAAAGGCGTGGGCAACGAACAGGAAACGCAGCATGTCCGTGGGAATATCCGGGGATAGCCGCCTGTATAAACAAAGTTTCCAAGAAATCCCCTTGCCATCCCCAATTCCATATGTTAAAATCTTAACGAACAGTATTTCGGATGAAAACTGTATCATTTTGATAATGCATCCTTTCCATTTTGTACAGCATGCAGCAGACAGAAATGGAGGTGCATAGCGATAGGAATAGGAATTATAGGTGCCGGGAAGGTAGGTACAACCATGGGAAAATATTTTGTTACCCATGGCGAAGAAGTCAGCGGATTCTACAGCAGAACCGTAAACAGTGCCAAAGAAGCGGCAAAATTCTGTAACACAAAATATTTTAGCGAGTTAGATTCACTCATTGAGGTAAGCGATACTCTGTTTATAACCGTGACAGACGGGGCAATAAAGGAAGTATGGGATTGCATTGCAGCAAAAGATGTGAAGGGAAAATCAGTCTGCCACTTTAGTGGCTCATTTTCAAATGCAGAGCAGGCAGGAGTATCTGTTTGTTCACTTCATCCAATTTACGCGTTCAGTAACAAATTCACAGCTTATCAAAATTTAACAGAGGCAATTTTTACCGTAGAGGGCGACGAACAGGCAGTTGCGGATATCTATCGGATGTTTGAAAAACTACCGAACAGGTTAGTACTGATCCATACAGAGGCAAAAATGCGTTATCATGCGGCAGTCAGTATGGCGAGTAACCATGTCATCGGGCTTTTGTCCATGGCAGTAAAAATGTTAGAAGAAGCCGGCATAGAGAGTACAGCGGCTTATGAAATGCTGACACCGTTGGTAAAAAATAACGTAGAAGCGGCATTGAAGTACGGATGCGAACAGGCGCTGACCGGCCCGATAGAACGGAACGATCTTGGTACGGTAAGACATCATTTAGAAGTGCTGTCAGAAGAACAAAAGGCGGTGTATGATGCGATCGGCACAGAACTGGTCAGAATCTCAGAGAAAAAGCATACCGAACGAAATTACCGGCAGATGAAAGAACTGTTAAGGAAAGAAAGTGAATGATTGGAGAGCAAAAATGAAGAACACAGTAGTAACAATACAGGAAGCAAAGAAACGCGGCGAAAAAATCACCATGCTGACAGCCTATGATTATTCTATGGCAAAACTGATCGATGAATCAGGCATCAACATGATCTTGGTGGGAGATTCCTTAGGAATGGTCATGTTAGGATATGAAGACACCTTATCCGTAACAATGGAGGATATGATACATCATACAAAAGCAGTTACAAGAGGAGCAAAAAATGCATTGATAGTTGCGGATATGCCGTTTATGTCCTATCAGGCATCTGTCTATGATGCAGTCTGCAATGCAGGCCGTCTGATGAAAGAGGGACGGGCGCAGGCAGTCAAGTTAGAAGGCGGCAAAGAAGTGTTTCCACAGATAGAAGCAATCACCAAAGCGTCCATACCGGTTGTGGCTCATTTGGGACTGACCCCGCAGTCCTTAAATGTGTTCGGCGGATTCAAGGTGCAGGGAAAATCAGAAGAGGCAGCTAAAAAATTAATCGAGGATGCCAAAGGAGCAGAAGCGGCAGGAGCGGTAGCCGTTGTTTTAGAGTGTGTTCCGGCAAAATTAGCAGAATTGATCTCAAAACAGATCAACATACCAACGATCGGCATTGGCGCAGGTGCAGGATGTGACGGACAGGTGCTGGTATATCAGGATATGTTAGCAATGTTTGGCGATTTTAAACCGAAATTCGTAAAGCAGTTCGGACAGATTGGCGAACAGATGAAAGCAGCTTTTTCACAGTACATCAAAGAAGTACAAAACGGCGTATTTCCGGCGGAACAGCATACCTATGGGATCAGCGACGAAATGTTAGAGAAATTATATTAAGAAAAGTATCTTATCAGAGGAGGAAAAAACATGCAGTTAGTCCATACAATAGACGAAGTAAGAGCACAGGTAAAAGCATGGAAACAGGAAGGGCTGAGTGTCGGACTGGTTCCGACCATGGGCTATCTTCACGATGGTCATAAAAGTCTGATTGAGCGTGCCGTAAAAGAAAATGACCGTGTAGTGGTCAGTGATTTTGTGAATCCGACACAGTTTGGAGAAAACGAAGATTTAGGAAGTTACCCAAGAGATATTAAAAGAGATGCAGCACTTTGTGAGGCGGCAGGTGTGGAACTTTTATTTAATCCCACACCGGAGGAAATGTACTATAAAGACAACTGTACCTTTGTGGATATGAACCGTTTGACGAATGTGCTTTGTGGAAAGACAAGACCGATCCATTTTTCCGGAGTATGCAGCGTAGTGACCAAGCTATTTCATATTGTAACACCGGACCGTGCCTATTTTGGACAAAAGGATGCACAGCAGTTAGCAGTGATCCGCCGGATGGTCAGAGATCTGAATTTTGATATTGAGATCGTAGGATGCCCGATCATCCGTGAGGAGGACGGACTTGCAAAATCCTCCAGAAATACATACTTAAGCCCTGAAGAGAGAAAAGCAGCTCTTTGCCTGTCAAAGGCAGTAAAAGCCGGACAGGAAGCCATTCACGCAGGAATCCCGGCAGAAGAGCTTCTCGGAAAAATGCGAGCAGTGATCGAAGCAGAGCCTCTGGCAAAGATTGATTATGTATCCATGGTAGATGCACTTACCATGCAGCCGGTGGAAAAAGCTGATCGCAGCGTTCTTGTAGCAATGGCTGTTTACATCGGAAAAACAAGACTGATCGACAACTTCAGCTACGAGGTGTAATGCATGGGGAAAATTTTAAAGAAAATCGGAATTATCAGCAGCCTTGCATCCAGATATATCGGGATCATTATCATTGCTTTTTCATGCCTGGCTTTTTTCTGGCGTGACGGATTTTCCTGGATGACGAACTATACGTCTGTATTTCTGGGAGTGATCATGTTTGGTATGGGTCTGACCATAAAACTGGATGACTTCCGGGCAATTTTTTCCAGCCCCAAAGAAGTGGTGATCGGTGCAGTGGCTCAGTATACCATTATGCCGGTGATCGCCTGGCTTCTGTGTAAAGTGATGAACCTTCCGGCAGATCTGGCACTGGGAGTGATCCTGGTGGGATGCTGTCCGGGCGGAACAGCCAGCAATGTGATCACCTATATCGCAGGAGGTGATGTGGCGCTTTCTGTGGGAATGACTATAGTTTCCACACTGGCAGCACCGTTGATGACACCGTTTCTTGTATATGTTCTGGCAGGAGCCTGGGTGGAAGTATCCTTCTGGGCCATGGTGCTTTCTGTGGTAAAGGTAATTCTGATCCCGGTTCTCCTGGGAGTTTTTCTTCGGAGCCTTGCGGGAGAGCATGTGGATAAGGTATCCGATGTTATGCCGCTGGTGTCGGTTGTAGCTATTGTTATGATCATCGGAGGAATTGTGGCTGTAAATGCAGAGAAGATCGTAAGCTGTGGAGTTCTGGTGCTTGGAGTAGTGGCGATCCACAATTTCTGCGGTATGATGCTGGGATTTCTGGCTGCAAAAATCTTCCATGTGGAGTATTCCAGAACAACAGCTATAGCTATAGAGGTAGGCATGCAGAACAGTGGCCTTGCTGTCTCACTGGCAGCAGCTAATTTTGCAGCCAATCCGCTTGCAACACTTCCGGGCGCGATCTTCAGTGTATGGCACAATATTGCGGGTTCCATTTTTGCGGGGATCCGCCGTGCAGGTGCAGAAAACCTTGCAGAGATTGACCGGATCAGGGAAATCGACTGCTGTAATTGCGAAAAGCAATAAGCAGTGAATGCGGATTGCGGATATCCTCCTGACGGGGAACAGAAAAGCTGTGGAAGAATGTCTGTAAAGAAAGATCCCGGGGAGTTTGAGAGATAAAATGACAGATTATGTCGAAAGAAAAAGTCATAAAATGCAGAATTGTGGTTTACAAATTTTAGCCGGTATACTATAATAACCACATGGACGAACAAACGTCCCCAACATATGAAAACCGGGGGGCCCGCTGAAGCGAGCTGAGAGTAGACTGTAAATGTCTTGACCCATAACCTGATTTGGATAATGCCAACGTAGGGACATATGCACGAAGGATTCTTAAAGACACAGAAGATCAGAGAGTACAGAAGAGATCAGAAGTACAGAAGATTTTCATTAAGTACGTAAGAGTAAGAGCCGGTTGCCGTGATGCGTATGCGTTGCAGCAGCCGGTTTTTTGTTGTATAAACACAAAGAATTTATGGAAGGAGATTTTTTTTACATGAGAAATTACAGTACACAGATGGAGGCAGCCCGTAAAGGCATCATCACACCTGAGCTTGAGATCGTAGCTAAGAAGGAACGCATGACAACAGAGGAACTGCTTCCGCTGGTAGCCTCCGGTAAGGTGGCGATCTGTGCAAATAAAAATCACAAATGTATCGATCCGGAGGGCGTAGGTTCCATGCTCCGCACCAAGATCAATGTAAATCTTGGTGTATCCAGAGACTGCAAGGATTACGACGTGGAAATGCAGAAGGTTATGGAAGCTGTAAACATGGGAGCACATGCTATCATGGATCTTTCTTCCCACGGAAATACCATTCCGTTCCGCCGCAAGCTGACATCCGAGTGTCCGGCCATGATCGGAACCGTTCCGGTTTATGATTCCGTTATCCACTATCAGAGAGATCTTGATACGCTGACAGCTAAAGATTTTATCGATGTAGTCAGACTCCATGCACAGGATGGTGTTGACTTTGTAACTCTTCACTGTGGAATCACAAGAAAGACCATCGATCAGATCCGTAACCACAAGAGAAAAATGAATATCGTTTCCAGAGGAGGATCTCTTGTATTTGCATGGATGTGTATGACCGGTGAGGAGAATCCGTTCTATGAATACTACGACGAGATCCTGGATATCTGCCGCGAGTATGATGTGACCATCTCTCTTGGTGATGCCTGCCGTCCGGGATGTCTGGCTGACGCAACAGACGTATGCCAGATCGAGGAGCTTGTACGTCTTGGCGAGCTGACCAAACGTGCATGGGAAAAGGACGTTCAGGTTATGGTTGAGGGACCGGGACATGTGCCGCTTGATCAGGTTGAGGCAAATATGAAAGTACAGCAGTCCATTTGCCAGGGTGCACCGTTCTATGTATTAGGACCTATCGTAACTGACGTTGCACCGGGATATGACCACATCACATCCGCGATCGGCGGAGCAGTAGCTGCTATGTCCGGAGCAGCATTCCTCTGCTATGTAACACCGGCAGAGCACCTTGCACTTCCGAATCTTGAGGACGTAAAACAGGGAATCATGGCATCTAAGATCGCAGCTCATGCAGCAGACATTGCCAAAGGTGTCCGCGGTGCCCGTGAGATCGATGACAAGATGGCAGATGCCAGAAGAAAGCTTGACTGGGAGGCACAGTGGGAATGCGCCATGGATCCGGAAACAGCAAAACGTATCTGGAACGAGCGCAAACCGGAGCATGATGATACCTGCTCCATGTGCGGTAAATTCTGCGCAGTACGAAGCATGAACAAGGCACTTGCAGGAGAGCATATCGATATTCTGTAAGAATACAGAATGCATATGAGCATGTAGCATCACAGTAGAACGTGGTGTTGGCAGTATCCAGCCAGAAAAACTGGTTGATCGAATGCGGATATGGAAAGAACAGTAATGCTGAAATTGTGGAAAGTCTGATGTTCCGATAATAAAACATAAACCGCTGTGATCTAAAATGAAGATCACAGCGGTTTTTTGCAGAGTTGGGGACATTATTGCAGCTTGCGAAAAGACAGGGCCGCGTTATAATAAAAACAGAACTTACATATAAATGGTTTACATAAAAAGGAAGGAAAGGTACGAAATGAAATTTCCGAAAAAATTGATAGCATTTGGTCTGTCATTATGTATGTCTATTGTTCCATGTGGACCGGTGGTGGCCGAAGATTTTACAGACGCACAGACGGATATAACAGACGCCATTGATACTTTTACAGATGACGGGAATTTTGAGGAATCAGAAAATACCGTAAACACAGATCAGATCGCGGGAGAAGATAATACCGTGAGCACAGATCAGATTACAGAAGAAGAGTTTCCGGGATCAGATATCGGAACGGAAACGGATGAAGCTGAAAGCTCAGAGAATGAGGAAATAAAACAGGATTCTGATGAAGGATTAATTCTGGAAGAACCTTCGGCGGTCATCAGAAAAGCAGAAGGAACAGAGGAGGCTGCGGCACCGGAAGAAATTTTTGGTGACGGAGAAAACAAGGAGCAGCAGGAAGATATATTCACAGATGATATTCCGGCAGCAGGCACTTCCGAAAAAGAAACAGATGTGGAGAGCACAGAAATATATCTGTATGCGATGAATGATACTTACAGCAGTGTGATCTCCATGCCGGATACCATGCAGACATCTTATCAGATCCAGACATCCGGCAAAAATCCGGTATATACGGTTGTTTCTGGTTATACTGCGAAAGTCAGCGAAACCGGTCTTGTTACTCCTAAAATGCAGTATGTAACCTATGTAGACAAAAACGGAAATGACGTAAAGAGCCAGTGGGAATACACGTTTGGAGAGACCCTGATCTCTGTACAGGATGGAAACAGTACCGTTTATTATAAATTCATACTCAAAGATTATGCGGAGTATTACGCAGAACAAAAAATGGATACATTTCTCAAAGAAAATATTACTGCGGAAATGTCCGATTATAAAAAGGTTGAGACGATCGCCAGATGGCTTGCCAACAACTTTAATTACAGTCAGTATCATTCCGGTTATACAGGCCTGATGCTGGATGGCGGCGGAGACTGCTGGGCCAATACCAGTGCAGTGAACTATATGTGCGAAAAACTGGGACTGACCGTGTATGCAAGGTATGCGGCAAATGATCCGGGGGCAGGAAGCGGTCACAGGAACTCCGTAGTCATCATTGACGGCGAAAGATATCTGGTTGACTGCGGATATACGGGAAATGCCCCCAGACATTATGAACTGTCCAAAATGGACTATGACTATTCTTATAAGATCCTGAATGATGGAACACTCAGGCTGTATCAGTATGAAGGGACAGATACAAATATCGTAGTTCCAGATACCATTGACGGAAGAAAAGTAACGGTTCTTGGAAACAGTACCTTCCAGTATTGCACCCAGGCTTCTGATATAGAGTCTGTTACTTTGCCGGATTCGCTTACAACCATCGAAAAGAATGCTTTTTACAACTGTGAGAAATTGAAATCTGTTACGATTCCCCCAAATGTGTCATCTATAGGGCTGGCTACTTTTGTGGAGGGCTTGTCTGAGTCCAGTCTGACAGAAATTAAAGTAGATCCGGAAAATCCGTATTTTTCTGAAAAAGACGGAGTGGTATTCAGCAAGGATGGCACAAAACTGATCGTGTTTCCGTCCGGACGTTCCGGAGATTACCAGATCCCGGATGGAACTGTAAGCGTGGGAGACTATGCTTTTTATTACTGTGTAAATGTTTCTTCCATAACAGTTCCGGGAAGTGTCAGAAGCCTTGGAGAAGGTGCATTCGGAAACTGTTCGTCGCTTACGAAAGCTGTCCTGAACGAAGGCTTGGAAGAAATCGGTGAATATGCATTCCAGAGCAGTTCAGGGATCCGTGATATTATAATTCCCGCATCTGTAAAATCAGTTGGGAAAAATGGACTTCGTCTGTCTTCCGGGTGCAGGATAAGAGTACTGAGCACAGATACTGTTTGGGCGGATGATGCGTTCAGGGATTCAGCACTGATCGCGGGAAAAAAGGATTCCACACTTCAGAAATACGCAGAGGACCATGGCCGCACGTTTGTGGAGCTGTCAGCAGACAACCGGATACCGCTTCAGAATGAATGGTTTGAACAGATCACTCCAGAATATGAATATAATGGAAAAAGCCATGAACCCGAAATAGAATCCAGTGAATCCGCACCGGAACTTGAGCAGGGCTCCGATTATGAAGTAACTTATGAAAATAACATCAATGCAGGAACTGCGACTGTAAAGATCACGGGAAAAGATATTTTCTGCGGTACAGTAGAGCGGAGTTTCAAGATTACGCCAGATGAAAATGGAATGTATGTGTGCTATTTTGCGGAAAATAATGAAACCTACCTGGAAACCACCTTTAAAGGAAAAAAAGTGGAACCGGAAGTGGTAATTGACGGACTGGTACAGGGGAAAGATTATACGGTAACCTATGTTAATAATGAAAAGCCTGGTGAAGCTCGTGCAGAGCTCACGGGAATCGGCAATTATAAAGGATCGGAAACATTATATTTTACTATTTACGGAAAACTGCCGGCTGCGGATCCAATAGCTGATCAGACATATACAGGAAAAAAACTCACACCTGCCATCGTAATCCCCGGATTGAAAGCCGGCGAAGATTATTATATGTACTACGAGGATAATCAGTATCCGGGTGTGGCAACGGTAACCATTTATGGTACCGGTTATTATAAAGGTACCGCAACCATTCATTTCAAGATCATAAAAAAGACAGAAAAGTTTGTCAGCAATGTTAAGCTAAACAGAACCTCTTACACTTATACGGGAAAATCCATCCGGCCATCAGTAACTGTAACTGTAAATGGAAAGAAGATTGGTGCGAATGCTTATAAGCTGTATTACAGAAATAATAAAAATTCCGGAATTGGAACTGTGCAGGTCAGAGGAATCGGAAAATACAGTCGTATCAACAAAACGCTTACCTTTAAGATCCTGCCTCCAAAAACTCTGCTGACAGGACTGAAAAAAGCAAACAGATCCTTTACCGCAAGCTGGAAAAAAAATATACAGGCAACCGGCTATCAGATCCAGTTTGCAGCAGACAGCAGATTTACAAAAGAAAGAAAAACGGTCACAGTTGGAAAACAGTCTGCGACCAGATATAAGATATCAGGACTGAAAAACAAAAAGACCTATTATGTCCGCATCCGGTCATATAAAAGAGTCGGAAAAAAGGTTCTTTACAGTAGCTGGAGTACGGTAAAGAAAATCTGGGTTTGATCATAAAGGAGTGGATCTTAGATTTATATAAATGGAGCAGAATGCTTCTGTGACAGAATTAAGCCTTGTAATTATAAAAAGAGCGCGTTATAATGAACTCATAAAAAAGAAAATTTCTTCGGGGCAGGGTGTGATTCCCTACCGGCGGTATAGTCCGCGACCCGCTTTGGCGGCTGATCTGGTGAAATTCCGGAACCGACAGTAAAGTCTGGATGAGAGAAGAACGCGCAGTATTTAAAGAACGTGCTCAGTGCCCCGGGAAGAAGCTCCCGGGGCTTTTTATGTGAAGATTTTTTTTCGCATAAAGATTTCTTGTGGAAATTTTCTTTGAATATTTCTGAAGAAGGAGAGAGAGTTATGAGTGAACAGATATTACAGAGAGGAAATGCCGTGGAAAGAAGCAGAACAAGAACCATCGCGCAGGTAGCCATGCTTGGTGCTGTGGCAGGAGTATTGATGAATCTTGAGTTTCCGATCCCGTTTCTTGCACCGTCTTTTTATCAGCTTGATTTTTCCGAGGTACCGGTTATGGTAGGAACCTTCGCTATGGGACCTGTGGCAGGTATCCTGATCGAGCTTGTGAAGATTCTCGTACATCTTGTGACTAAGGGAACCATGACTGCCGGTGTTGGTGATGTTGCCAACTTCCTGTTTGGATGTGCCTATGTGGTACCGGCCGGCCTGATCTATCGTTTCCGTCACAAAAAGAGCAGAGTACATGCAGTTGCAGGTATGGCAGCAGGAACAGTTCTGACGGCGATCCTTGCATGCTTTGTCAATGCCTTTGTACTGCTTCCGGCTTACGGTAAGGCTTTTGGAATGCCGATCGAGACCTTTATCCAGATGGGAAGCGCAGTACACGGCTCCGTAAACGGACTGCTTACCTTTGCACTGCTGATCATTGCTCCGTTTAATATCTTTAAATATGCACTGACATCTCTGATCGTATTTGTAATTTATAAGAAGATCCGTGTTGTACTGAAGGGTGACTGATCATAAGCAGCTGCCGGAGGATGATGGAAAGATCAGAAAATGGTGGTTTCAGATAAATATCTGAGAATGTGAGAAATGCCATGTAATATATTGCCGATGGGCAGTAAATTACATGGCATTTTTTATGTCAGGCGTTTTGTTCTGCAGCTTTCATGACTCCAAGCTCACGTCTGGCAAAAACAACGGCCAGCACAAATGCGGAGGTATCTGCAATTGGTCCTGCGTACATGACGCCATCGATTCCGAAGAAGACTGGGAAGATGACGATCAGCGGCAGCAGGAAGAGCACCTGCCTTGTGAGGGACATAATCACACCAAGCCTAGCTTTTCCAATGGAGGTAAAAAAGCAGGCGGACATAGGC
>OKUO01000673.1_pt1 | contig 10633 bp, 10 predicted proteins | sample 1606481 | NCBI WGS metagenome assembly OKUO01 (sample SAMEA3882503, study PRJEB24775) | human gut metagenome | biome: human-associated habitat; feature: intestine environment; material: feces | place: Netherlands | collected 2009/2010
TGCCGGTGGATGCCGTGCCGCCCTCAAAGGACGTGACGCACATGAAATCCTCCTGCACGGGGATATTGATGGCGGCTGCCATCTCCGCGAAGAACGGGACGACGCCCTTGAGAACGCCCACCAGAATGGGGCGCTTGCCGCGGTAGTCCGCGATCCACAGATCGTAAGCAGCGAGTGCTGCCATGTCGAGGGCGGTATCCGCGAAATTGGTGTAGGTGTACACCATTGCATACAGCCCCCACGCTTCGAGTTGGGCAGCGGCTTCGGCCACCAGGGCCGAAAGCTTTGCGGGGGCCAGGGAGCGCAGGCGGGGGTCCTCCACATCGATGGCAAGGGGCAGTTGGAAGTTCTTGTCCGCCAGCGCAGCACGCAGGGCGGCCAGCTCCTCACGCTCGCGGCGTGCCTCTTCCTGGGCCTCGCGACGAGCTTTCTCGGCGCGGAGCTCTTCCAACTCGGCGCGTTCCTCGGCAGACAGTGGTTGGGACTCAAGCTTGGCCATGGTACAGCCCTTTCTTTTAAAAAAAGCCGCCGACACAATGTCAGCGGCTTATCAAATCCAAGGGTGGAGACGAAGGGAGTCGAACCCTCGGCCTCTGCCATGCGACGGCAGCGCTCTCCCAACTGAGCTACGTCCCCAAGACAAGTTGATATTTTACCTACGGCTCGCCAACTGTCAACGCCCAATACCCAGTCTTTTTGGGACGCGGCTATTTTGACAACTTTTCGAGCAGGCGATCCTCTCGATGATTTTTTAAGGCTCTGTTAGACCAGGATTGACATACATGTGTCCCCACGGTGCCATATCGTTGACCCCGTAAACCGCGATGATGGGGGCAGCATGAACGCCGAAGACCTGGTCCTCAACTTCAAGAAGGGCATGGCGAACCTCAGCAAGACCGAGCGCCGCCGCGCTATCGAGTCCGTCAGGGACGTGATCCGCGCGGCGGCGTTCGACGACGCGGCCGGCTCCGCCTACGAAATCGAACGCTGCCCGCGCTGCGGGTCCGTCGCGGTCGTGAAGAAGGGCAAATCGAAGAACGGCGAGCAGCGCTACCTCTGCCGGGGCTGCGGCAGGACCTTCGGCATGGGCAGCGAGCGCATCCTGGGGACGAGCAGGCTCCCGAAGGAGACCTGGATGGCCTACGCCGAGTGCTTCGTGCTCATGCTGCCCCTGCGCGAGTGCGCGAGGCGCTGCCGCGTCTGCCTCAAGACCGCCTACACCATGCGCCACAGGCTGATCGAGTGCCTCTCGGCCTACTCCCCCTCGTTCAGGGTCGAGCGGGGCTGCGGCTGCGAGCTCGACGAGACCTACTTCCCCGAGTCGTTCAAGGGCAACCACGCGAAGGGGTCGTTCACGATGCCGCGCCCCTCCCGGCACCGCGGCAAGCAGGTGCACAGGCGCGGGCTGTCGCGCGAGCGGATTTGCGTCATGACCGGCGTGAACGACTCGAACGAGACGTTCCTCGAGGTCACGGGGCGGGGCGCCCTTTCGAGGGAGCGCGCCATGGACGCGCTGAGGGGCCGCATCGCGGCCGGCTCGGTCGTCGCGACCGACAGGGCGGCCGTCTACGTCAATGTCCTCGCGGAACTCGAGGTCGCCGCGCACGCGGCCTACGACCCCAAGGACCGCTCCGGGGGAACCATCAACCGGATCAACACCGTCCACTCGCTCCTCGGCGCCTTCATGGAGCCGTTCAAGGGCGTGTCGACGAAGCACCTCGATGCCTACCTCGCCTGGTTCAGGTGGTGCCGAACCTTCATGGCGACCGATTCCGGCGCCGCCGGGCGCACGGTCGCGCGGCAGCTCGCGCACGGCGTCTGCAGGAGCCGCGTCCGCGACATGTTCAACGTGGAGCCGCCCTACATGGACTACTGGGCCGCGCCCGCCGCATAGAGGCGGTAGAATGGTCGCACCGCGATACACGAGGAGGGGTGAGGCCATGCCGTCGAACATACCGGCCACGACGATCCGCATCGACCCGGAGGTCAAGAAGGAGGCCACGGCCATCCTGGACGAGCTCGGCCTGTCCATGTCCACCGCCGTCAATGCGTTCCTCAGGGCGCTCGTCCGGGAGGGCGGGATGCCGTTCGAGATGAGGGTCAAGACGCCGGCGCCCGACGGGGAGACGGCGAGTTAGCCGGCAGGTCGGCATGTCAATCCTGGTCTAACAGAGCCTTTATTTTTCTCTATGGATGCTCCGTAGCGCTCTTTTGGGTTTCCGTGACATTTTGCATCTTGTATGCAATTGCATATGCTTTATTCAAAAAACCGCTTTTTGTTTCAGGTCTGACCTTTAAGGAAGAGCAGTCCCTGTATTTCGGAAAAGTGGAGTCCGTACTTGCGCATCAGAGATTTTTGTATGTTAATGTGCTATTCGAAAGAGCATTGAAATCCATAGATAGCTTTTTTTCGTCTTTGCTGCACGCCGGAGTCGCCTATCAAAGTGTCGTTTCGAGATTTCAGGCAACGGATTCCTTTGCTGCAGCTGCGTCCCAGGTGACTATTCTTTTGATTTCGGCTTTCTATGTAATGCATGGAAGCATGAGTGTAGGCCAACTTGTTGCCGTTTCGAGCTACATGGCTTTAATGCTATCTGCCGTGAGGTCAATCTACGGTATAGGTAGTAGCGTACAAGACTGCCTCTCATCGATATCTCGTCTAAATGCCTCTAAATTGCCTTTGGCTGCTGCTGGAGAGGAGATCTTGGAGATCGATTACATCGAACTGCACAATTTTGGTTTTACATTAAATGAAAAGTGTCTCTACAATAACTTGAATCTCAGGTTTGACAAAGGAAAGCTCTATGCTGTTGTGGGGATTAATGGCTCGGGCAAAACGACCCTTGCGTACTTATTAATGGGTTGTTTCAATTCGGGTTACGGTGGGGCTATTTCCTACAACGGTAAGGCCCAAGAAGAAATCAACTGTGAGCTCCTTAGGCGGAATCTAGTTTCGTTTGCTGAACAAAACCCAATATCAGTAAAGGATTTTCTTAGCGATAGAAATTTTCCTTCTATCGAAAAGAAGAGGTGCGGAGGAATGTCTCCTGGGGAACTGAAACAATTGGAAATTAGGCGGGTCTTGGAAAAGAAGGCAGACGTCTACTTATTCGATGAGCCAACAGCATCACTTGATATTGCTCATAAAGAAGCTCTGATAAATGCTGTGAAGGAACTGCGCAAGCACAAGATTGTCATTGTTATTACACACGATATGGACCTAATAACAGCTAGTGATGAGGTGGTAGAGCTTGGGAAAAGCGACTGAAATAATGCGGCTGGGGGCACGTTATCTACTGGGTACGATGGTTGCTAGCGTGCCGTGGGCTATTTGGGTTATTGCAAAAGGATCCCCCGCTTGGCTGTGCTCTACAGGGGCGCTCTTTTGTGCGTTGGTAGTCTATCTTTTTGCAACTCGGGGCGCTGTTTCCTGTGATAAGTCCAAGCGGCGTGGGATTCTTTTGGGATGGCAGTTCATTTTCATCGTATTTATTATTATGGCCGCTATGCTCGATATAGGTGGAAAATCAATATCCAGATGGGTATTGGTTTGTTCGGTTTCAGTTTTGCATGAGCTGTTATTTAGATACGTATTTTTATTTGAATACACAATCGTCGGAATAGTTCGGCCGTTTTGCATAAGGGCATTTATACAGTCGATGCTATGGGCATTGCTTCTCGTGACTCAACAGTGTTTAATCGGGGCACCCACAAATTACATCATTGCAATGATGGGGGGCTATCTTTGTCTGGGCCTTATTTTTGCGCTGCTCGTGCGAAAAACAGGGACAGTGTGCCCGTCTCTTTTAGCCATGATGTTTCTGAATTTTATCAACATCCTAGCTCTTTGAATTACGGACATAATCTTCAAAATCTTCAGGTGTTGGCGCCTTGGCCGACAAGGCTCGCACGGTGCTTTCGGTATGTAATAATATGGGCGAGTGCTGGCTGCTCACGGCCGAGATACTCGACCTGATCGCGGTGCGCCCAATATCATCTGCACGCAGCCCTTCGCCTGTCTGCGATTTGGTTAGCGAGGACGCCGTGGTATCGGTCGCCGAGCGTCTGGGACGCGGCATTAAGAAGTAACATGCCTGCTTTAGGCTGGCATGAGACAAACGGGTGGCAGTCATACCGGCTACCACCCGTTTTTACTGGATATATGTTGCGTAAATGGCCTTGCCGACGCCTTTCGTGGACTCGGATTTCGGAAGTGCGGGAAAAACTCCGAACCTCCGAGCACACTGCTCTTTTACACTCTTGTGACCTGCGGTTTTGTTGCTAAAAAAGTCGGTCTGGTCGGCGGAACTCAGTTTTTCACCGCACTTCCGAAAACCGCGGTCTCGCAATATGAAAAACGCCTCCATAACTCTGGGTTAATGGATAAGTGTGGCCGTTCGTCGAATATCACTGTCCGTTTATGGAACCTATCTCCAACGGGTCGTAGCCATATGGTTTGATGTTAGAAACACATAGTTGCCGCCGGGCTGCGGGTGACGTTTGCTCTGATATCGGAGGTGCCAAGTATGTTTCGCGCTCCGTTAAATAACTATCGGTTGGGCTAACATGGGTCGCCGTGCTATTTCGATAACCCTTGCAGTGGTCTGCCTGGCTGTGCTCCTGGGCGCTACGGGGCTGTTTGCTATAAGTCGAGAAACATCCTATATGCAGGAATGTGCTTCCGAAGGCTTCGCCATTGACGGTTACTATCGGGATGACAAAGCAGGCTTGGAAACCCTGGCCTTTCTTGAAGAGGATAACCATCGATGGCAGTTGGTCGGCAAGGGCGGCGGCTGCGTTGATGGACAGTTCGAGCGTATGGACGACCCCAACATCCTGATATTAAAGAAGGAAAACGGCGAAGAATTTGGTACGGTCCACGTGGCGTATATTTCGCGCCGACGCGATCAGGGCTTGCTCTACCTATTTAGAGATACCAGGGTGACCCGTTTTTATCTGGTGAGTACCGGTCCGGCGTTTACAGTGGAGTCTGGCGATGTCGATGCGGACAGCTGATTCACGGCAATAAAAAGTCGAGCAGGGCGCGGGTGTGAACTGCACCCCGCAATTTGCTCGTGTCCGTATCGCGTCTGCGCCTCGTCGTAGCTCGCGTCCGTGCGAGCGCTCATCCCGCGTCCGCATCACTGCACATCAAACTCCACACGATCGAGTTCGGGCACGTTGAGGTCGATGAGCTTGCGGGCGACGTGACGGTCGTGTGCCCTAAGCGCCTCGTCTGTCGTCACATGGGCGACAATCTCGCGCTCGACGATACCCTCCTCCTCGCCTTCGGTAGCCGAGGTCTCGACGGCGACGGTGTAATCCTTAAAGCCTGGCAGCACCGCGGCGAGCTCGCGCGTAGTTTCGGTGACGCCGTAGCCGTCCTGTATACCGGCCTGCGCCGAGCCAATGGAGCCAGCCGTCATAACGATGCAGGGGATGGCAAAGATCACCGTGCCCACAACGATGCGGCGGCGCACCTTGTGTGACAGCTCATCGACCTCGGCATTTTCTTCGGCAGTTACAATGCCGTCGCCGTTAAGGTCGCGCTTGAGCGGCACACGCAAAAGAAGCAATACGGCTTCGGCCGCCAGTGCGATAAAGACGACGTTGATGCCAAACTCGTAGAGCGCCGAGAGAAACAGCGACCCGCTCGCGATGGCGATGCCGTAACCCGCCGCGCACAGGGGCGGCATGAGCGCGGTCGCCACGGCCACGCCGGCAATGAGCGTGGCGGGTTCCTGGTCGCGCGAGTTGCCCAGCCCGCCCGCAAAGCCGCCCGCGAGCGCGACGGCAAGGTCCCATACGGTGGGTGTCGAGTTGTCGATGATGGCGGCCGTGGTGGTGCCAAGGGGCGAGAGCTTAAAGTACAGCGTGGATGTGATCAGGCAAAAAGCCATCTGCAGCGCGAGGCCGGCGACGGCCTCGACGGCAATCTCGCGATCGAGCGTGGCAATACCGTATGCCATGGCAAGAACTGAGCCCATGAGCGGGCAGATGAGCATGGCGCCCACGATGGCAATGTCCGAGTCGATATCGAGGCCGATGCTCGCGATGAGCATGGCGATGATGAGGATGCACAGGTGCGAGCCGGTCAGGCGCGCCCCGTTTACAAAGCGTTTGCGGATCACGTGATAGGGTGCACGACCCTCGCGAATGTTGAATGCCTGCTTCAAAAAGCGACTTGCCTGCTCAGTCGCCTTGCTATGGGCTGGACGGATGCCGTGGCGCCGATGATGGCGCTCGCGCAGTCGCTTGATCTGTTGTTTGTCGAGTTCCATGCTTACCTCGTTTGGCGTCCGGGCCGTTTCTCACGTCCATCGTCCTTACTCTACACCGCGCTGAGTGAAGTGTCAGGCGAGGCTTGGTGACCTGGAGGCCAGGCCAATCGGCGTGGTTCCAAATGCCATGAGAGTCTACTAGCACAAATAGACATAAAAAGCGCGGAGCCGGATAGATTCCGACCCCGCGCTTTGCGTTGATGCGTTGTGGTTCGGCTTAGCCCAGCAGGCTCAGGCCAACAGAGACAAACGCCAGGATAACGCCGACGATGGACTCGCCGCCGAGCAGGCCGCTGGCGACGACCAGGCCCTGCTCCTGGAAGGCGGCGTCCTTGGCGGCCTTCTCCTTGTCCGAAAGACCGGCGGCGGCGTCGCGGCGAGCGGCCCACTTGTCGTAGGCGAGCTTAACGCAGGAGCCCAGGAAAGCCGTGAGCGACATATAGAACGGCAGGTACACGCCCAGGCCGATCATCATGGCCGGAATGCCGAGCCAGTACATGACGATGCCGGCGATAAAGCCGCCCGCAAACCACGGCACGCTCGGGATGCCCGAGACCATGGTGGCGACCACGCTTGCCTGTGCGGCCACAAAACTCTTGTCGGGGCCAAAGGCGTCCGGACCATAGGCGGTGACGAGCGCGACCATGACGGCGGCGGCGACCAGGGCGCCCACGATGCCGCCAATGGCCTGGCCGACCCACTGCGCGCGCGGGTTGGTGCCCAGCACGGCGCCGGCCTTGAAGTCGTTCATGACGTCGCCCGCAAGGCCGCACGCCACGGCCACGATGCCGGCGATAAAGAACAGCTTGACCTGAGCGAGCTGCGCGAAGGCGGCAACGATGAGCATGACGATGAGGCCGAAGATCTCCATGGGGTCGATGCCCGTCTGGCCGCAGCTCTGCGCGCTCATGATGGTGGTGACAAAGGTGAACAGCGTGACGATGACGGCCGGAACGGGGCCAAGGTCGAGCACGATGGCGATGATCACGGCGATGGCGGCAGCGCCCAGGCCGATGATACCGGCGTCGAGTTTAAGGGAGCCCGAGATGAGCGACTGCTCGTCGGTGTCGGTGGAGCTGTCGGCGGCGAGGCCGCGGACGATACCGGCGACCTGCGGAAGGATGTCCTTGAGGACGACGGCGACGCCAAAGCCCATCATGAGGCCCATACCCAGGGACTTGACGATGCCCTGTGCGGTCATAACGTCAAACAGACCGGCAGCGGTGCCGCCGACGATGATGCCAAAATTGCCCAGCAGCGCGCCGGCAAACCAGAACGCGACGGGGGCGAAGCCCACCAAAAAGCCGATGGACAGCAACATGGGCGAGTTGTAGATGGCAAAGGTCACGCCGGGGATATTGAGCGTGCACAGCATGCTGGGCACCACGCCCAGAGCGTCGCGCAGCACGCTGTAGATGCCGGCGATGGCCATGGAGCCAAAGAGCTGCTTGCCGGTCTTGCCGCCGGCCTCGGTCGCGCGCAGGGTCTGAGCTGCGGCGTTGCCGGTGGGGAACTCAAGCGCGGCGTCCACGATAAAGTGACGGTGGATGAGTGCCGTGGCCAGCAGGCCTAGGATAGTGCCGGCGAGTGCCACGATAAACATGTCGAGCCAACTGATCTGGTCGGCATAGCCCAGCATCCAGGCGCCCGGGATGGTAAACGCCAGACCGCCAGCGACCATGGCGCCTGCGGACATGATGGTGTGGGTGACGTTGGCCTCGTTGAGGCTGGCGTTGCCCATGAGCTTCAGGAAGAACAGCGAAATGACGGCAGCGAAAATGATCGGCCAGGGGAGGGCGCCCATCTTGAGGGCGGTGTAGGCCGAGCTTGCCGTGATGATCACGCAGCCAAGGACGCCGATGACGACGCCGCGCAGCGTGAGTTGCCCGCGCATCGAAGCGCGGTTCGAGGGATTGCTCATATAAAACTCCTTTGCGTATATCCGCTTCCCCCGGGAGCGCCGTTACGGATACGGCGCGGGAAGTCGGGTTACCAAGGGCCGCCGCGTGAGCTCGCAAACGACCGCGCACCAGTATAGCCGCAAGCTAGTCATTTTGGGATGACTGGTTTAGGTAGGCGATATACTGCTGGGCAGACGAAAGGAGCGCCGACGATGCTTAATGGGTGCGCATATATATTGACGGTCGACGTGGGTAACACGTTCATTCGCTTTGGCCTGTTTGCAGAGGATTCGGCCGCGGCGCAGGAATGTCCGCTTGCGACGTGCGAGATCACGACGCCGTCGAGCATTACGGCCGACGAGGCGCGCATGAGGCTCGCGCAGGTCATGGGCGCACTGGCAGCCGATGCGGGCATGCCGGGTGCACTCGTTCCCGCGGCCGCAGTGCTGAGCTGCGTGGTGCCGGCGCTCGAGCGCCCGTGGAAGGCGGCACTTTCCCGTACCTGCACGGGGCGCGTGCTCACGGTGGGGCCGGGACTTAAGACCGGCATGCCCGTGCACTACGATGACCCGGCCGAGATCGGTCCCGACCGCATCGCCGACGCCGTGGCTGCCCGCGCCGTCTACGGCTCGCCGTGCATTGTGATCGACCTGGGCACGACGACCAATATCGAGGTCATCGACGCACACGGCACCTTTGTCGGCGGCGTTATCGCGCCGGGGCTGGCGCTCGGCGCCCGTTCGCTCTCGGCCGCTGCGGCGCGCCTGCCTCAAGTTGAGCCCTCGGCGCCGACACACGTCATCGGCCGTAACACGCGTGAGGCCATGCGCTCGGGCGTGGTTCTGGGCGAGGTGGCACGCATCGACGGCATGCTCGACATGGTGCTCGCCGAGATGCGTGCGACCAAGGCCGCGGGGGAGGGCGATGTGCCCATCGTCATTACCGGCGACGATGCCGAGGCGCTTGCGGCGCTGGTCGGCCATAGCCTGACGGTCGACGATGCGCTGACGCTGCGGGGCCTCGCCGAGCTCTACCACATCAACCAAAAGCCCCGCCGCGCGTAAAAGTGAGGGCGCTGGTGGGACAAACGCCTCTACCTTTCACCTGCTACAATGGGTCAAACTATTGCGATTACGGAGGTGTCTGCCATGTCGGACGATCTTCATCAAACTTCGTCAGGCAAGCGCCTGGACGTCATTAGCTGGGACGAGTTCTTTATGAGCGTGGCCATCGCCGCGCAGCGTCGCAGCAAGGACCCCAACACGCAGGTGGGTGCGTGCATCGCCAGCACCAACCACCGCATCCTTTCGGTGGGCTACAACGGCACCCCCACCGGCCTCAACGATGACGACTTCCCCTGGGAGACGGACGCTGACCCCCTGCTCGACAAGCACAACTACGTGATCCACGCCGAGGCGAACGCGATTCTCAACTACCGCGGCTCGCTCAAAGACCTTGAGGGTTCCACGGTCTACGTCACGCTGTTCCCGTGCCACGACTGTGCCAAGATCCTGGCGCAGGTAGGTGTGGGCGAGGTCGTCTACCTGGACAACAAGTACGCCGACACCGATGATGGACGCATCAGCCGCCGCATCCTCGACTCCTGTGGCATCAGCTACCGCCAGGTTATCGTCGATGTTCATATCGGCACCGAGGGGCAGGCTCAGCAGTAGCGCGTGTCAACGCCAGCTGGCAACAAAAGGCAGCCAAAAGAGCCCCGTCCCAAATTGACTACTCGTGAAAGTCGCGTCTGCGCGCATGGACGGCTCGTGAGCGGGTACATGGCTGTAGTAACATAGCTTCTGTCCGCGGGCGCGCCCGCGTAATTGTGAGAAAGGAGCCCCTGTGGCTGTTAACGAAGAGCTGCTTAAGAAGGTTCTTGAAGAGATTCGCCCCAACCTGCAGGCCGACGGCGGCGATATGGAGTATGTGGGCGTTGACGACGAGGGCGTCGTCAAACTGGAGCTGCAGGGCGCTTGCGCCGGCTGCCCCATGAGCTCGCTGACCCTGTCCATGGGTATCGAGCGTATCCTCAAGGAGCATGTGCCCGGCGTTACCCGTGTCGAGCAGGTCAATGCCTCCGGCGAGACCGACGACCTGTACGACGAGTACGCGCCGTTTTAAGATGCGAAAGCTGCGGACGGCATACTCCGCATAGACGTTACGCCCAAATATGCGGCTGCGAGCGCAAGGCCCGCGGCCGCATTTGTATGTAGGGAGTAGGAGGGTCGACATGCTCAACGACTTCTACCATATGCTTGATCCTGTCGCGATCTCGGCGGGCCCCATCACCATCTACTGGTACGGCCTGGCCTACGTGGTCGGCGCTCTGCTCACGGCGGTCGTTATGTATCGCACGCAGCGTCGCTGGGGCTTTAACATCACGATTGACGACCTGACGAGTGTCGTGGTCGGCGTGGTCTTTGGCCTCATTATCGGTGCGCGCCTGTT
>OKUO01000674.1_pt1 | contig 10626 bp, 11 predicted proteins | sample 1606481 | NCBI WGS metagenome assembly OKUO01 (sample SAMEA3882503, study PRJEB24775) | human gut metagenome | biome: human-associated habitat; feature: intestine environment; material: feces | place: Netherlands | collected 2009/2010
GGGCGGCCACGATGTAGCAGCCCGTGAGTATTTTATAAATCATTGTCCTCATATATACATTATTATATTATGTCGGAGTGATACGGTTGAAAAATCTGATCAAAAAGCTCCTGTCGCCGAGGGCGCGCAGGCGCATACTTGATTTTCTCAATCACCTGTGGTGCGGCTTCTGCAAGCTGCTGCCGCTGCGAAACAGGGTGCTTTTCTATACCATACGAGCGAACGGACGGCTGCTTGACAACAGCCGCGCGGTCTATGACGCTTTGGACTGCAAAAAGGTCGTCTTTGCGCGAATGCTGCCTCACCCTGAGTGTATAAAGCCACTCATCTATTATTATCTGCTCACGAGCCGTGTGATAGTCACCGACGACTATGTGCGCTATATGCGCGCGGTGAAGCTCAGGCCGCAGCAAAAGCTGATACAGATATGGCACGCCTGCGGAGCCTTCAAAAAGTTCGGGCTGGACGCCCCCTCGCGCCTGACAAGGCAGGAGGAGCTTGCAACGCATTCGCAATACACCGCCGTCGCCGTCACGGGCGAGGAGTGCCGAAAAGCCTTTGCCCACGCTTTCGGAGTGAGCGAGGATATCTGCCTGCCGATAGGGCTGCCGAGGACGGATCGGCTGCTGCAAAATGCGCCCGAAATGCGTGACGCCGTGAGGAAACGGCACCCTGAATTCCGCGGCAAGACGGTGTATCTTTATTGCCCGACCTTCCGCGAGGCGGGGGGCAAGCAGGTGAGATATGACCCGCGAATTGATTTCGCCGCTCTCAGCGCCGCCCTCGGTGAGAAGGAGATATTCATCGTGCGCCGTCACCCGATAATGGATTACGAGCTGCTCGAATATTCTTGACCTCTCGGGCGAATCCACGCTTGAATTGACCGCCGCCTGCGACGTGATGATAACGGATTATTCCTCCGTGATTTATGACGCCTGCCTGCTCGACGTGCCGACGGTGTTCTATTGCCCCGACTGCCGCGAATACGAGCGCGGCTTCTATCTGAATTTCCCCGACGATCTGCCGGGCGAGATGATAACCGACCCCGCCGAGCTGCTCGATGCAGCCCGCAGGGCAAAAAAAGATCCGCCCGTTGGGCGGATAGCGAGCTTCCGCAGCGGGCAGATGGGCGCTTGCGACGGCCACTCTGCCGAGAGGGTCGCCGAGCTTATCAAAGGTTATTTGAAATGACTGCGTCAAATATCCGCTTGCGGCTGCCGCAGTCAATATAGTCAAAGTTGAAATCCCTGAAACGGCGCAGCTGAGCCTGCCCGTCTCGGGGGTTTTGTATTTCGTCGAGGACTTTGCCGAATTCGGTGACGACTCTGCCGGGCACATAGCCCTCGTATTCGTAATAAAACGAGCGTTCCTTTTGGTATTCGGCGAGGTCGAAGGCGTAGAAGATGCAGGGCTTGAGCAGCAGGGCGAAATCCATACAGACAGAGGAGTAATCGGTCACAACGCAGTCGCATATCATCGTCAAAGCGCCGATATCCTCGCTTGTGACGTCGACAGTGCCGTCAAGGCTTGCACCCGAATTGAGCTGCGGGTGCAGCTTTATCAGCAGGGCGTGAGTGCCGCCGAGCCGCCCGTTGAATTCGGCAACGTCAAGATTTTTGAGCAGCTTGCCGTCGTATTCGGGATCGTCGCGGAAGGTCGGGGCATAGAGCACGAGCTTTTTGCCGGCGCATTCAGGGTGCTTTCGGTCGAATTCGCATCGCAGCTCGTCGAAGTCGTGCCTGCCGAGCAGGATATCCGTCCTCGGCGAGCCGAGGGGCAGCACCTTGCTCTCATCCACGCCGAAAGCCTCGGCATAGACGGGGGCGACATTTTTTGATGAGCAGATCACATAGTCGAGCCTTGCGGAGCACGCCTTTTCACGCCGCCTGACCTCATCGGTCAGGGGAGCGGACAGCCCGAATTTTTTGAATGCGCCCTCGGCGTGCCAGAGCTGGGTGATAACGGCTTCGTCGGAGAAGCGCAGGGACGCCATGGGCATGAAATTGTCGTTGAGGAAGATGAATTTTGAGGTCGCAAGGTTCTTTGCGCCGACGGTGAAGAAGCGCAGCGCACGCAGGCAAGAGCGCAGGAATGCGCCGCCGCCGGAGCGGTCAAGCCGCAGGTCGCTGCCGCTGACATTTACCGTCTCAAAGCCGCCGACACTTTCGATATACCGCCGCATCTCGCTCAGGGAGTCGTGCCCGCCGCCGTTGTGGGGCGCAACGAAACAGACCCTGCGCCGCTTTACGGGCAGAAGTCGGCAGAGCGCAAAAAAGAACGCATACAGCTTGTAAAAAAACTTTTTCAAAATATCACCTAAAATTAACGCCGTAGACAGCCGTTGAGGTGGTCTGCGGCGCTGAATTTGTTATTTTTTGAGCTTCAGGAAGAGCATTGCGCCCCACTTGATGACGAAATCGGGCAGGAAGCTGAATTTCGGCGAGGTTTTGAGCAGCACTATCACGCGCAGAAGCCTCGGGTCGAGCGGCTTTTTGCCGCTGAAGCGCAGCTTTATCTTGCCCCTTGCCTTGCTGCCGACGTTGAAATTCTCAAATTCGGCGAATTCGGGGTCGCTCTCGCGGCTGATGACCTCAAAGAGCGGCATCGACTGAGCGTAGAGCGAGCGGAGGAACGCTTTTGTTGCGCCTTTGCCGACGGTTATGCTGACCGTCGGGCGCTCTGCGGCGGCTCTGCGGCTCGCAAGCGGCGAGCCAAGCTCACGGTTTGCGCCGTCAAGGCGTTTGAGCGTGGCGGGGGTCATGCGCTTCCTCAGTTCGCCGCATTCGGCGCTGATAAAGGCGAGAGCCTCGTCGTCCGCCCCCCAAAGCAGGCGGTAGAATTCATTTTGCAGCGTGTAATAGGTCTTATAGATTATCTCTTGCAGGTAGTCCTCGTCCGCACCGACAGCCTCGGCGGCGGTGTAGACTATCTCCAGAGAGGTGCGGAAATTCTGAAGCAGGTCAACGCTTATCGACTGCGTGACGGACTTGCCCTCGTCGGGCTGATGGCGGCGGTACTTCATCACGGCGGAGTAAACGCCGGTTATTTTCGGCTTCGCCGTCAGTATGAGCGGCAGCCAGAAGGCGCCGTCCTCGCTGTAGCGGGTCGAGGGGAAGCGTACGCCCGAATTCTTCAGCAGCTCTGTGCGGCAGCATTTGTTTGACACAAGGAAATTCCACAGCAGGCGCTTGTCGAAGCAGTCGATGACTGCCTCCTTTGTGAGAGAATCGACTATCGGGTTATACTCCGTGCCGCCGAAGCCGAAGCGCATACAGCGGCAGAGCGCAAGGTCGCTGCCCGTATTCTCAAGGGCGTTATACATCTCCTCAAGGGCGGTTTGGCTCAGCAGATCGTCGCTGTCGAGGAAGAGAATATATTTGCCCTCGGCAAGCTCGATGCCTTGGTTGCGGGCGGAGGAAACGCCGCCGTTCTCCTTGTGTATCGCCGTAACGCGCTTATCCTGCGCGGCGAAGCGGTCGACCATGGCGGGAGTGCCTTCGGTCGAGCCGTCGTCCACTATTATAATTTGTATATCTTTAAGGCTCTGAGCGAGCAGGCAATCGAGCGTCTCGGGCAGGAAGCCCTCGCAATTGTATGCGGGCACGACTACCGACACTTTCGGAGCGGTTTTTATTTCATCCATTTGAGCACCGTTTTGCCGAAATGGCGGCTGATATCCTGTGAAAACGCCTCGTGAATATCCGCAATGGAGCGGATCTCAACGACGCTGCCTATGATATTCTCAAGATATGCGGGGATCCTCGGGTGATCGTGCAGCAGCTGCATCGTGCGCTGAAAATCGGCAAGGCCGCTCCTGCTTGAGCCGAAGAGGACAAGCCCTTTCTCGAGCACCATGCGGGTGTTGATGCCGATAAAGCTCTCGCTCACGCCCATGAGACCGATGCTGCCCTCGGGGTTGATGTGGTCGATTATCTGCGCTATGGCGAATCTCGAAGCCTCGCCGCCGACGCACTCAAAGCCATGGTCTATCCGCAGGTCGTCGGGGATGTGGTCGACGTGATAAACGCCGTCCGCAAAGGCGAAGTAATTCAGCTTCTCATAGACCGTGCCGAAAATATAGAGCTTGGTGTCGGGGTAGAGCGCCTTGAGTATCAGCGAGGTGATGAAGCCGACGTTGCCGTCGCCCCACACGCCTATCGAATTCTTGCGGGAGTGTGAGAATCTCTCAAAACGGCTGACCGCATGAACAGCCACGCTTATAAGCTCTGTGAAGGACGCGACCTTGAGGTCAAGCCCCTCGGGCACGGGCACGAGGCGGTCGTAGGGCATATCTATATAGTCCCTGAGGAAGCCGTCGTAGCCGCTCGAGCAGAAGTGGCTCGTCGGCAGGTAGTTCTCGGCTATCACGTCGTCATGCTCGGTCGGCATATTCGGCACGGGCACGACCAGATCGCCGGGCTTGTAGTGACCCGTCGGGTCAAAGACGACCCTTGCGACGCATTCGTGTATCAGCGCCATGGGCAGCTTGGCCTTGAGAGCCTCACGGCTGCGGTTGCCGAGGTAATAGCGCTGATCCGCCTTGCATATCGAGAGATACTCGGGGCGCATGATAACATTATTTTTAAGATCCGGCTCGGTGCAGGCGATGTCTATCATCCCCGGCGCCACAAGCCTGTAAACAGCGTTAATCATCGCAGTCCTTGCCTTTCAGAAGCGTTTTGGCGACCTTGAGGTCGTAGGGGTAGGTTATCTTGATGTTGAATATCTCGCCCTCCACCATGTAGACGGGCTTGCTTTTGATGGAGAATATCTTGCAGGCGTCGGTGAGGATAGCTTTCTCGTCCTCGCTGAGACTTGAGAGCACTCTCTCAAGCTCCTTGAGGCGGAATGACTGCGGGGTCTGACCCTGATACATCTTGCTGCGCTCGGGGATGGAGCTTATCATGCTGCCGTCCTCGCTGGCGACGATGGTATCGGTCGCAGGTATGACCGTGTCGCAGGCGCCGTATTTCTCCGCCGCTTCGACATTCTCGCAGATTATCCTGTGGGTGAGGAACGGGCGGACCGCGTCGTGAGTGACGATTATAGTGTTCTCGTCGGTCTATGGCGCTCTCGAGGGTGCCGTTTCTGGTCGCGCCGCCCGCAATGACGGTTATCTTTTTGCCGTCGGGCAGGTGCTTTGCGACGAGATCCCTCGTGTGGGCTACCCACGCCTTGGGGCAGAGCACAAGGATCTCATCTATCTTATCGTTGATGAAGAATTTCTCTATGGTGTGGATGATAACGGGCTTCGTACCCAGCTCGAGATATTGCTTCGGGGTATCCGAATTGCCCATGCGGCTGCCGATGCCGCCTGCGAATATCGCTGCGATTACCATTCTGATCGTCCTTCCTTATTTCTTTTTGACCATTTCGTTGTATTGAGCGCATATCTCCTCGGCGCTGCCGCTCGCAATGAGCCTGCCGTGGTCGAGAATTATTGCCTTGTTGCAGATGTTGAGCACCTGCTCCACGCTGTGGGAGACAAAGAGCACCGTGATGCCCTTGTCAAACATCGAGCGTATCTTGGCCTCGCTCTTCTTCCTGAATTTTGCGTCGCCGACCGAGAGCACTTCGTCGAGAATGAGTATCTCCGGCTCGACGGCGGTGGCTATCGCGAATCCGAGCCTCGCCCTCATGCCGGAGGAATAATTCTTGACCGGCACCTCGATGAAGTCGCCCAGCTCTGAAAATTCGACTATCTGGTCGTACTTCGACTCGATAAATTTCCTCGGGTAGCCCATGGTGGCGCCGTAGAGGAAGACATTCTCCTTGCCGGAGTAATTCATGTCGAAGCCTGCGCCGAGCTCAAGCATCGGGGCGATGATTCCGTTGACCCTGACCTTGCCGTCGGTGGGCTTGAGCACGCCGGCGATCACCTTGAGCAGGGTGGATTTGCCCGCCCCGTTGAAGCCGAGCACGCCGACCCTGTCGCCCTTTTCGACGGTGAAGGAAATATCCCTGAGCGCCCAGAATTCGGTGAAATGCAGCTTGCGTGTCACGAGCTTTATAAAATATTCTTTAAGGTTATCGACTTTTTCTTTGTTGAGATTGAACATCATGCTCATATTCTCAACCACAATTGCGGGTTTGCCCATAAGTCTTTCCTTTCGTCAGATATAAAGAATGAATTTATCCTGCTTCTTATAGAAAAGCACGAGGCCGATTATCACCGTCAGCAGCGCAAAGCCGAGGGAGTAGACAAGGTGATGAATGTTTATCATCTTGCCGTAGAGTACGCAGGAGCGGAACATCTCGGTTATCGAATAGAGCGGATTCGCCATAAGCGCCATTTTGATGACCTTGCTCTGAATTTTTAAGCCCTCGATATTATAGAATATCGGGGTCATGTAAAACAGCAGCATACAAAATACTTCGTAAAGATACTCGATATCCTTGAAGAATACCTCGAGGGTGCAGAGAATAAGACCCACACCGACCGAGAGCATCAGAAGTATCAGCACGGGCACAAAGACCAGAAAAATATACGGCGTGATGTGCGGCGGATTCTTTGAGAAGAAGTAGAAATAGACTATAAAGCAAACGAGCACCAGCAGCGAGATGAGGAAGGTCACAAACGTCGAGATGACGTTTGACAGCGGGTAGATGTACTTCGGCACATAGACCTTCTTTATCACCGAGGAGCTGTTGCGTATCGAGCGCATCGCCCGCTTGGTGGACTGGGAATAGAACTCATACAGCAGCCTGCCGCAGAGCAGGTAAATGGGGTAGTTGACCGTCTGCGACGATCTGCCGAAGGGACCGCTGAATACGGCAACGAGCACTATGGTGGTCAGCAGCGGCTGGAGAAAGGTCCAGAATATGCCGAGCACGGAGTTGCGGTATTGCAGCTTTATGTTTTTGCGGACTATCTCATAGAGCAGATAGCGGTATTTATAGAAATTATTCAGGTATTTTTTCATGGCGTTTTTCCTTTATTTCGCAAAGCCCCATTTGGAGTAATAACGGAGCATGGAATTGATCTGGATCAGCTTGAGGCGGAAATTCTTTTTGGATTCCCTGCCCCATTCGTGATAGACCGTTGCGCCGGGGTAATAGACGGTGCGGCTTCTTGCGTTGACCTCGCGGGTCAGGTCGCAGTCCTCAAAATACATGAAGTACCGTTTGTCAAATCCGCCTATCTCACGGAAAAGCTCCGTGCGGATAAACATGAAGCAGCCCGTGGCGTTCTCGATATCGACGGGCTTCGTGAGGTCACGGTCGAGCATTGCGTATTCGCGCAGGGTCTTGCCCGGCTCGCCGCTGCCCCTGAGCCTGCTTGCGATGAGGTAATGCAGGGCGGGGCACTTCTTGCCGAGGATCTGAAGCCTGCCGTCGGGGAACCTGATCTCGGGCGAGAGCATACCGATATCGGGGTGCTGCTCCATATAGTCGCCGAGGATGGATATAACGTCGTCCTTGACGATAATGTCGGGGTTGATTATGACGTGATAATCGGAGTCGAGCCTGTCCATAATAAGGTCATGCCCAGCGCCGAAGCCGACATTGGAGCCGCTTTTGATAACGGTAACTTCGGGGTAAGTCTTTTCTATATGCTCCGTGGTGCCGTCAGTGGAGCCGTTATCGACCACATAGAGGCGGAACGGAGCTTCGGTGCATCTTAAAAGCGAGCCTATGGCATTGTCGATGGTCGCAATATTATTATAGGTCACGATGCAGCCCGTTACGGTTTTATTCATTTATTACGATTCCTTTCCAAGGCACAAATTGGAAATTTACACTTTCAGCAGCGCTGATATTATTCTCAGCCGCCAGAGCAGCTTTTGCTTCGCCGTGGTGCTGCCGCCGGTCACATTGTCGCCGTGGCGGCGCCAGAGTATCAGCGGCTCGCCGACAAGGGCGACCTTGCGGCGCCTCTTGAGCGCGACAAGGGCTATCCACCAGTCGTGCATCGGTATCCCCTCGGGGAAAGGGAGAGACTCGAGCATGACTTCTCGAGTGAACGCCATGCAGCAGCCGACGAAGGAGTTTTTGACGATATTGCGCAGGTATGAGGCGTTGGAGCCGTGGAGCGCGAAGTAGGAGCGCTCGGTCACGTTGAGACGCGAGTCCGTGACGCTTGCGTCATGGAGCACGAGCTCCGCTCCGCCCTCGAATTCCCGCATGACCCTCTCGACCTTGCCGGGCAGCCACACATCGTCCTGATCGCTCAGGAAGATGACGTCGCCGGTGCAGCGGCGCAGGGCGCTCTCAAAATTTGCGATAACGCCCTTGCCGGGGCCCTCGAAGTAGCGAACCCTGCCGTCGCTCTCGATAAAGGGGAGGGCTGCGGCCTTGGTGCTGCCGTCGGGGCGGTCGTCGGAGACTATCACTTCGTCGTTTTCGCCGAGCTGACCCAGGATGGAGGTGAGCTGCTCGGCGATATATTCACCGCCGTTGTAGGCGGCGAGTGCGACAGAGATCTTCATATCAATAGAGCTTTGCGCCGGCGGGGATGTGGTTATCCACCATCAGCAGGTGGAGCTTCTCCTCGCCCTCCTCCTCATGGATGGCGCTGAGCAGCATTCCGCAGGACTCGATGCCCATCATCGCTCTCGGCGGGAGGTTGACAATGGCGATAAGGGTCTTGCCGATAAGCTCCTCCGGCTCATAGAAGGCGTGGATGCCGCTGAGGATCGTGCGATCCTTGCCGGTGCCGTCGTCGAGGGTGAATTGCAGCAGCTTCTTGCTCTTGGGCACTGCCGAGCATTCCTTGACCTTGACGGCTCTGAAATCGGACTTGCTGAAAGTATCGAAATCTACAAATTCTTCAAAGAGAGGCTCGATCTTGACCTTGGAGAAGTCAATGACCTCCTCCTCGGCGGGCTGAGCGGCTTCTTCAGCGGTTTCGGCAGCCTTTGCGGGGGCCTTGGGGGCGTCCGAGCCGCCGAGCGACTTCATGGTCGGGAAGAGCAGCACGTCTCTGATGGCTGCGGAGTCGGTCAGCAGCATGCAGAGCCTGTCGATGCCGTAGCCGATGCCGCCTGTCGGGGGCATACCGTATTCGAGAGCCATGAGGAAGTCCTCATCGGTGGTGTTGGCCTCTTCATCACCCTTGGAGAGAAGTATCTCCTGAGCCTTGAAGCGCTCTCTCTGGTCTATCGGGTCGTTGAGCTCGGAGTAGGCGTTCGCCATCTCCCAGCCGTTCATAAAGAACTCAAAACGCTCGACATAATCGGGATCCTCGGGCTTTCTCTTGGTCAGCGGCGAGATCTCGACGGGGTGATCCATGACGAAGGTGGGCTGGATAAGATGCTCCTCTGCGAACTCCTCAAAGAAGAGGGAGAGGATATCGCCCTTGCCGTGCCTCTCTTCATACTCGACCTTGTGGGCGTCGGCGCAGGCTCGGGCGTCCTCAAGGGTCTTTATCTCGTTCCAGTCAACGCCGGCATACTTCTTGACGGCGTCGACCATCGTGATGCGCTCAAAGGGCTTGCCGAGATCCATCTCGATGCCGTTATAGGTGATCGTGGTGGTGCCGAGCACGTTCTGAGCCACGGTGCGGTAGAGATTCTCGGTCAGATCCATCATACCGTGGTAATCGGTGTAGGCCTGATAAAGCTCCATGAGGGTGAATTCGGGGTTGTGCCTTGTGTCAAGACCCTCGTTTCTGAAAACGCGGCCGATCTCGTAGACCTTCTCCATGCCGCCGACTATCAGCCTCTTGAGGTAAAGCTCAAGGGAGATGCGCAGCTTGAGATCCTCGTCCAGAGCGTTAAAGTGAGTTTCAAACGGTCTTGCCGCCGCGCCGCCGGCATTGGCGACTAGCATCGGGGTCTCGACCTCGATAAAGCCCTGGGCGTCAAGGAATTTCCTTATCTCACGGATTATGAGCGAACGCTTGACGAAGGTATCCCTGACCTCGGGGTTCATAATGAGGTCGAGGTAACGCCTGCGGTAGCGCACGTCGGTGTTGGTAAGGCCGTGGAACTTCTCGGGCAGCGGCAGCAGCGACTTTGAGAGCAGCCGCAGCGACTTCGCGTGAATGGATATCTCGCCTCTGCGGGTCTTGAAGACAAAGCCCTTGACCTCGATGATATCGCCGATATCCCACTTTTTGAAGTCGGCGAATACATCCTCGCCGACCTCGTCTATCTTGACATAGACCTGCATTCTGCCGTTACGGTCGCGCACGTCGATGAAGTTTGCCTTGCCCATGTCGCGGCGGCTCATCATCCTGCCGCAGATGCACACATCTTTATTCTCCAGCTCCTCGAAGCGCTCGGCTATCTCGTTGCTGTGGATATTCTGGTCGGCCGTGGTGACGGTGAATGGATCCTTGCCCGCCGCACGCATGGCGTTGAGCTTGTCAACTCTTATCTGTCTCAGCTCGTTTACGTCCTGCTCCTGCTCGGGAGCGGCGTTTATCTTTTCTTCAGCCATTTATTTCAATCCTTTCTTTGATACTTTTTTAAAGCGCAAAAGCGATAGGCGGAGCCGACGGCTCCGGTCCCCATCGCTGATTATTTACGGTCTTACTTGGAGATAGCAAGTATCTTCATCTCAATGACCTTGCCGGTCGGGGTGTTGACGCTCACAACGTCGCCGACCTTCTTGCCCATAATGGCAGAGCCGACGGGCGAAAGGTCGGATATGATGCCGTTATCAATATCGCTCTTGCCGAGG
>OKUO01000680.1_pt1 | contig 10569 bp, 10 predicted proteins | sample 1606481 | NCBI WGS metagenome assembly OKUO01 (sample SAMEA3882503, study PRJEB24775) | human gut metagenome | biome: human-associated habitat; feature: intestine environment; material: feces | place: Netherlands | collected 2009/2010
GCCCGACGAGGTTGCAGATTCACCTTTAGGAAACGGCACAGGCGCCGCTGTTATCTTCGGTGCTACGGGCGGCGTTATGGAAGCGGCTTTGCGTACTGTGGCCGAGGTTGTTGCCGTCAAGGAGCTGCCGAAGCTTGAATATAATGAGGTACGCGGCATGGAGCAGACACGTGAGGCTGTTATTGATGTAGCCGGTGTATCCGTGAAGGTTGCCGTAGTACATACGCTCAAATCTGCTAAAATGATGCTGGAACGCATTAAAGCAGGTACCGCGGATTATCAGTTTATTGAGGTTATGGCCTGCCCCGGTGGATGCTTCTATCAGGCAAAAACGCCGTGAAGCTATTTTTAATTGCGACCGTACAAGCGAATTACGAAAATCGCACGAAAACCCGGAAATAAAAACACTTTATGATACTTGGTTAGGTAAACCTCTTTCCGAGAAGGCACATAGTCTATTGCACACACATTACCACGCGCAAAACCGTTAATTGTTCTATCTGGATAATACAAATCCCCCTTTTTTTCCTTGAAAAGAAGGGGGTGTTTTGTAAATTTGTAAAGAAAAAGCTTGCAGTGTTACAATTTTATTGGTATTATATATATCGTTGAGTGCAATTTGCCTGCTATGTAAAACACAAGAAAAATTTGACAGAAAAAAGTGAAGTTTTTCTGAAAATGTGTTATAATTGTAGCAGATAGTAAAGAAGCCTTTGAAAAAATATTTATAGTACAAGCAGGAGTTTTCTCTTACATGTCGAAATGACTATATAGTCAAGTATGAAATATTTGTGAAGAGCTTGATATACGGTAATATCTTATTCGTAATGCCGCAAGGTATTGCTGATAAGTTATATGCAAAGGGGTAACACCCTTATAAAAACTCAATGTCCTAATTAAAAGGAGGAAGGTAAACATGATCGATATTAAAGATCGCATTTGTGACGTAGTAGCTGACAAAGTGATGAGCGCTGAAGCTGCTGCAGAATTCGTAAAAGATGGTGACAATTTAGGTGTCAGCGGTTTTACCCCGTCTGGCTATCCGAAAGCTGTTCCTCTGGCTCTTGCTGAAAAGGGCAAAAAAACTCCTTTCAAAGTTAACGTTTGGACTGGCGCATCTGTTGGTCCTGAAATCGACCAAGCAATGGTTGAAGCTGACATCATTGACCGTCGTCTGCCTTACCAGACCAACGGCACCATGCGTAAAGCTATCAACGCTGGTAAAGTAAAATACGCTGATATTCATCTGTCTCACATGGCTCAAATGGTTCGCTATGGTTACATGGCTGGCCGTCCGACCGGTCCGGATGTTGCAATCGTTGAAGTTTGCAAAATCAACGACCTTGGCAATGGCATGGTTGGCCTGATTCCGACCACTTCCATGGGCAACAGCTCCTCTTATGTAGCTGGCGCTAAAAAGGTTATCGTTGAAGTTAACACCACTCAACCGGTAGGCCTGGAAGGCATGCATGACTCCTATATTCCTCTGGATCCCCCGAATCGTCAACCGATTCCTATCACCGCTCCGGAAGACCGCATCGGTACCACCTACATTCCTTGCGAAGTAGAAAAAATCGTTGCAGTAGTTCCTTGCGACCGTCCTGACATCGTTCGTCCGCTGGGCGAAATCGACGACGACGCTAAACATATGGGCGCTAACCTCGTTAACTTCCTGAAAAACGAAGTTAAAGAAGGCCGTCTGCCGAAAAACCTGCTGCCGCTGCAATCCGGCGTAGGCTCCGTTGCTAACGCAGTTATCAATGGTCTGGTTAACTCCGATTTCGAAGACCTGACCGTTTACACTGAGGTTATTCAAGATGGTATGTTCGACCTGATCGACGCTGGTAAACTCCGCGTTGCTTCCGGTACCGCTCTGACTCCGTCTCCTGAGTGCCAAAAGAAATTCTACGAGAACGTAGAACACTACAAAAAATACTTGCTGCTCCGTCCGCAAGAAATCTCCAACAGCCCTGAAGTTGCTCGTCGTATCGGCGTAATCGCAATGAACACCGCTATTGAAGTTGATATCTATGGTAACGTAAACTCCACTCATGTTTGCGGCACCAAGCTGATGAACGGCGTTGGCGGTTCCGGCGACTTCGCTCGTAACGGCTACCTGACCGTATTCTTCACCAACTCTCTGGCAAAAGGCGGCAAGATTTCTTCCGTAGTTCCGTTCTGCAGCCATATCGACCATGCTACCTTGGACGTTGACGTTATCGTTTCCGAACGTGGCGTTGCTGACCTGCGTGGCCTGAGCCCGAAAGAAAAAGCTCCGATCATCATTGATCAGATTGCTAACCCGAAATATCAACCTTGGCTGTATGATTACTTCAAACGCGCTTGCGAAGCTTGCGGCAACAGCCAAACTCCGCACATCCTGGCAGAAGCATTCGATTGCTACAAAATGTTTGCTGAAACCGGTTCCATGGAAGGCATGGTTGAAGGTAAATAATTTTAAAAAAACTTTGCGAAACCCCTTGTTAAGTTTTGCAAAATAGGTTAAACTATGTAATGTGCTTGCCGGTGGGTGAGATTCCCACCGGCAGGTATATACAGACAAAGCCTCACCCAAGGCTTTGCCCAATAAATTCAGTTGACGAAGTCTCACCCTAGACTTTGCCATATATAGCCGTCATAGACGGAACACTCTCACCATCATTTCGGAACCGTCCAATCCGGAATATGAAACACAAATATTTTAAGGAGGATTTGAGAATGGCATTTGAAAACATTAAAGCTGGTTTAGAGAAATATCATGCTGAAGTTGAAGCTAAACTGGCAAAATTCCCTGAACGCGCAAACCTGGTTCCTAACAGACTGTACACCCCGGTAGATCTTGGTGAAAACTTTGACTACATGACTAAACTGGGCTTCCCTGGTGAATATCCTTACACCCGTGGTGTTCAACCGACCATGTATCGTGGCCGTTTCTGGACCATGCGTATGTACGCTGGTTTCTCCACCGCTGAAGAATCCAACAAACGTTATCGTTACCTGCTGGCTAACGGTGGTTCCGGCCTGTCCTGCGCATTCGACCTGCCGACCCAGATCGGTTATGATTCCACCGATCCGATGGCTGAAGGCGAAGTTGGTAAAGTAGGCGTAGCTATCGACTCCCTGGCTGACATGGAAATCCTGTTCGACCAAATTTCTCTGGATAAAGTATCCACTTCTATGACCATCAACGCTCCTGCTTCCGTACTGCTGGCTATGTACATTGCAGTAGCTGAGAAACAAGGCGTTTCCGCTGACAAACTGCGTGGTACCATTCAGAACGATATTCTGAAAGAGTATGCTGCTCTCGGCACTTACATTTTCCCGCCGAAACCGTCCATGCGTTTGATCACCAACATTTTTGAATATTGCTCCAAGAACGTACCGCTGTGGAACACCATTTCCATTTCCGGTTACCATATCCGTGAAGCTGGTTCCACCGCTTCTCAGGAAATCGCATTCACCATTGCTGATGGTATCGCTTATGTAGAAGCTGCTATCAAAGCTGGTCTGGACGTTGACGCATTTGCAGGCCGTCTGTCCTTCTTCTGGAATGCTCATAACAACGTACTCGAAGAAGTTGCTAAATTCCGTGCTTCCCGTCGTGTATGGTCCAAAGTTATGAAAGAGCGTTTTGGCGCTAAGAAAGCTAAATCCATGATGCTGCGTGTACATACCCAAACCGCTGGCTCCATGCTGACCGCTCAACAACCGAACAACAACATCGTTCGTGTTGCTCTGCAAACTGCTGCTGCTGTAATGGGTGGTACTCAATCCCTGCACACCAACTCCAAAGACGAAGCTTTGGCACTGCCGACCACTGAGTCTGTAACCATCGCTCTGCGTACCCAACAAATCGTTGCTTACGAATCTGGTCTGGCTGACACCATCGATCCGTTGGGCGGCTCCTACTATGTAGAAGCTCTGACCGATAAGATCGAAGCTGAAGCTTGGGACTACATTAAGAAAATTGACGAAATCGGTGGCGCTCCTGAAGCTATCGCTAAAGGCTACATCCAAAAAGAAATCCAAGACTCTGCTTACAAATGGCAGATGGAAATCGAAAAAGGCGACCGTATCATCGTTGGCGTTAACAAATTCACCCAAGAAGAAGAAGCTCCGAAAAACCTGCTGCGCGTAGACGGTTCTGTAGGCAAGCTGCAAGCTGAAAAGATTGCTGCTCTGAAAGCTCGCCGTGACAACGCTAAAGTAGAAGAAACTCTGGCTGCTCTGAAAGTTGCATGCGCAGACGAAAATGTAAACCTGATGCCTTACATCCTGGATGCAGTTCGTGCATATGCAACCGAAGGTGAAATCTGCGGCGTTATGAGACAAGTATTCGGTGAATACCAACCTCATACTGCACTCTAATTTGTAAACTCAACCAATATACGGAGGTAAACTATAATGGCAAACGTTAAAGTTTTAGTTGCTAAACCGGGTCTGGATGGCCATGACCGCGGTGCTAAAGTTGTAGCTCGTGCTCTGCGCGACGCTGGTTTTGAAGTTATCTACACTGGTATCCGTCTGACTCCGGAACAAATCGCTGAAGCTGCTCTGCAAGACGACGTAAACGTTGTTGCACTGTCCCTGCTGTCCGGCGCTCACAACACCCTTTTCCCGAAAGTAGTTGAACTGCTGAAAGAAAAAGGCCTGACCGACGTTCTGGTTATCGGCGGCGGCGTTATTCCTGACGCTGACATCCCTGGCCTGAAAGCTGCTGGCATTGCTGAAGTATTCACTCCGGGCACCCCGACCAGCAAAATTGTTGATTTCATCAACGCTAACGTTAAATAATTTTATCCCTTAAAGCAAGCCGGGTTTGTCCCGGCTTGCCTTATAAAATATTCACTATCCAAAAACAAGGCGGTGTGAATTATGGAAATAGTAGATAAATTATTAAATCATTCTCGTCTTGCATTATCTAAAGCAATCACTGCTGTTGAAAATGAATACGATGATGCTGTCAAAATTATGACAGAGATTTATCCTCATACTGGTAATGCTTATGTAATTGGTATCACCGGCCCTCCGGGTGCTGGTAAAAGTACTCTGACTGATAAATTGGCTAAGGAATACCGTAAACGCGGCAAGACCGTAGGTATCGTAGCAATTGACCCCACTAGCCCGTATTCTGGCGGCGCTATCTTAGGCGACCGTATCAGAATGATGGATCTGACCGCAGACGAAGGTATCTTCGTACGCTCTATGGCAACACGCGGCAGTCTTGGCGGCCTGTCCCAAAAAGCAGGTGACGCTGTTAAATTAATGGATGCTTTCGGCATGGATGTTATTATCGTTGAAACCGTAGGCGTAGGACAATCTGAGGTTGACATTGTTAAGACCGCAGATACTACTATGGTAGTAGTAATTCCTGGCATGGGCGACGATATCCAGGCTATTAAAGCAGGTATACTTGAAATCGGTGACCTGTTCACGATTAATAAAGCTGATCGTGAAGGTACAGACAAGCTCAACATTGAGATTGAGATGATGCTCGAATTAAATCCCGAACATGTTGGCTGGCGTCCTCCGATTAACAGGACCATTGCCAGCAAGGGTGAAGGTATAGAGGCTGTTGTGGACTCTATTGAGGCTCACAAGGCATATTTGATTGAGAGTGGTAAATTAAACGATATCCGTAAAGCTCGTATTAAAAACGAGGTTACCGCTATGCTTAATGACCATGTAAATCGCTACATCGACAAGAACGTCATTCAAACGGATGAATTTGACAACCTGGTTGTTAAAATGCAGTCCCGCGAGATTGAGCCGTACTCTGTCGTTGATGATATTGTTGGCAAGGTTTTAAAATAAACCGCCAAAAAAAACAATTTTAGGAGGAATTTATTATGGCATTCAAAACTATTTGTGTTGACCATGTAGGTATCGCTTGCGCTGGTACCTTGGAAGAAGCTGCAAAAATTTACACTGAGGTACTGGGCCTGAAAGCTACCGGCACTGAAGAAGTTAAAGAACAAGGTGTTGCTACCGTATTTGTTCCCTGCGGCGAAACCCTGATTGAGCTCCTTGTTGATATCACTGAAAACAACGATGGTCCTATCGGCAAATACATTGCTAAAAACGGCCCTGGCATCCAACATATGGCTCTGCGCGTTGACGACATCAAAGCAGCTATCGCTGACCTGACCGAAGCTGGCGTTCGCATGATCGACAAAGCTCCTCGTAACGGTGCTGGCCAAATGAAAATTGCTTTCGTTCATCCGAAATCCGCTGGCCTGCTGCTTGAGCTGTGCCAACCGGCTGCAACCTACAAAGACTAATTTATTAGCTTCGTAGATTCAGGGCGATTTAAGGTCCCATAATTTAAGCTACATAATGCTGAAGATATACAAGTGATATATCTTCAGCATCTGTGTATAAATTTGTTCTCCCAATAATGATGGAGGTGTAAGATTTGTCTACTCAAGAAAAAATTGAGAAAATGCTCAAAAAAGCCGAAGTAATTCTGGCTGCTGGTGGCGAAAAACGTGTTGCAAAACAACATGAATCCGGCAAAATGACTGCTCGTGAAAGAATCGCTGCTCTCCTCGACGAAGGTTCCTTCGTAGAACTCGACCGTTTTGTACGTCATCGTTGCTACAACTTCGGTCAAGAAAAGAAAGAACTGCCTGGTGAAGGCGTAACCACCGGTTACGGCACCATCGATGGCCGTCTGGTTTATGTATTCGCACAGGACTTCACCGTTGAAGGTGGCTCCCTCGGCGAAATGCATGCTGCTAAAATCGTTAAAGTACAACGCCTGGCACTGAAAATGGGTGCTCCGCTGGTTGGCCTGAACGATTCCGGCGGTGCTCGTATCCAAGAAGCTATCGACGCTCTGGCTGGCTATGGTAAAATCTTCTTCGAGAACACCATTGCTTCCGGCGTAGTTCCTCAGATTTCTGCAATTATGGGTCCTTCCGCTGGCGGCGCTGTATACAGCCCGGCACTGACCGACTTCATCTACATGGTAAAGAACACTTCCAAAATGTTCATTACCGGCCCTGCAGTAGTTAAATCCGTTACCGGTGAAGATGTAACCCAAGAACAACTGGGTGGCGCTATGACCCACAACAGCACTTCCGGTGTTGCTCACTTCGCTGCTGAAAACGATGAAGACTGCCTGCAACAAATCCGTTACCTGCTCTCCTTCCTGCCTTCCAACAACGTTGAAGGTGCTCCGATCGTAGAGACTGGTGATGACCCGATGCGTACCGACGACAGCCTGAACACTCTGCTGCCGGACAACTCCAACCAAGCTTACGATATGTATGATGTAATCAGATCTATCGTAGATAACGGCGAATTCTATGAAAACCAAAAATACTGGGCAACCAACATCATCACTTGCTTCGCTCGTATGGATGGTCAAACCGTAGGTATCATTGCTAACCAACCGAAAGTTATGGCTGGCTGCCTGGATATCAACGCTTCCGATAAATCCGCTCGTTTCATCCGCTTCTGCGACGCTTTCGGCATTCCTCTGCTGAACCTGGTTGACGTTCCTGGCTTCCTGCCTGGCTGCAACCAAGAATACGGCGGCATTATCCGTCACGGCGCTAAGATGCTGTATGCTTACTCTGAAGCAACTGTTCCTAAAATCACTCTGGTTACCCGTAAAGCTTACGGCGGTTCCTACCTGGCAATGTGCTCTCAAGACTTGGGCGCTGACCAAGTTATCGCATGGCCGACCGCTGAAATCGCAGTTATGGGTCCTGCTGGTGCTGCTAACATCATCTTCCGTAAAGATCCTGATGTTGAAGCTAAGACTAAAGAGTACATCGACAACTTCGCTACTCCGTACCAAGCAGCAATGCGCGGCATGGTTGACATGGTTATCGAACCGAAAAATACTCGTCCCACCATCATCAACGCTCTGCAAATGCTGGAAAGCAAACGCGAAACCCGTCCGGCAAAACGCCACGGCAACATTCCTTTGTAATTCACAAGCAGTTGCTTAGTGCTTAAACAACCTATTTTAAGATAAGATGAGGTGAAATAAATGGGTCCTGTTACTACTAATCCTTGGTTGATTGCTTTAATCAATATGACCATCGTATTCGGCGTACTGATTGCTCTGGGCATATTGATGAACTTACTCCAAGTTATCGATCCGACTAAAAAAAAAGTTGCTAAACCGGCAGTAGCTCCTACACCGGCAGCAGCTCCCGCTGCAGCTCCGGTTGCAGCAGCTCAAGATGATAGCGAAATTATCGCTGTTATCGCTGCAGCAGTAGCAGCTTGCGGCGTTAGCGCAGACCAAATCGCTTGCGTACGTCGTATTGATGCTAAATCTGCATGGACTGTAAGCAGTCGTGTTGAAGCTATTAGCGTTCGTAAAGAATGCTTCTAATGCATATAGTTTGCAATTTTAATAAAAAAACGAGATTTTAAGGAGGATTATATCCATGAAAAAGTATACTATCACCGTAAATGGTACCGCATACGAAGTTGAAGTTGAAGAAGCAGGCGTTGTTGCTTCCGCTCCGAAAGCTGCTCCGAAAGCTGCTCCGGCTCCGGCTGCTGCTCCGGCTCCGAAAGCTGCTCCGGCTCCGGCTCCGAAAGCTGCTGCTCCGGTTGCTGCTGGTGCAACCACCGTTTCCGCTCCTATGCCGGGCAAAGTTCTGTCCGTTAACGTAAAAGCTGGCGACGCTGTTAAATCCGGCGACGTTCTGCTGATTCTGGAAGCTATGAAAATGCAAAACGAAATCATGGCTCCGGCTGATGGCACTGTTTCCGACGTTCGCGTTTCCGCAGGTCAAACTGTTGCTACCGGCGACGTTATGATCGTTCTCTAATTCTTACTCGATAGTTCGCAATATCAGTAAGTCTTAAATACCCTTGATCTTTGGAGGGGGCTTTTCGCAGAGCCCCTTCCACAAATTGAAAATTGGGAGGATATTAAATGGAAGCATTTCTCGTTGCTTTGTCTTCCGTATGGGCAGATTCCGGTTTCTCTGCACTGACAGGCGGTCACGTAATCATGATCGTTGTAGGTCTGGTTCTGCTTTATATGGCTATTGGTAAAGGTTTTGAGCCTTTGCTGCTGTCCCCGATCGCATTCGGTTGTATTCTGGCTAACATTCCTAAAAACGGTTTCGAAGAACCTGGTGTTATGTCCGTTATCATGTATGGTATTCACCACGAAGTATTCCCTCCGTTGATCTTCTTGGGCGTAGGCGCTATGACCGACTTTGGTCCTCTGCTGGCTAACCCGAAAACCCTGCTCCTGGGCGCTGCTGCACAGGCTGGCGTATTCGTAGCTCTGCTGGGCGCTATGCTGCTTGGCTTCACCGTACAAGAAGCTGCTGCTATCGGCATCATCGGTGGTGCTGCTCAGGCCAAGGCGTATGGTCGCCTCATAGGTCTTATCGTGCTCCACAATGGCGCTCAGCAAGCGCGTGGCACGCCCGAAAGCGATGACCAGCAGACCGGTGGCCATCGGGTCCAATGTGCCGGCATGCCCGACTTTCTTAATATGCAGGGTGCCGCGCACAGCGGCGACCATATCGAAACTGGTAACCCCCTGAGGCTTGTCCACCAACAGCAAGCCGCATGGCTCAGGCTTCGTCGTCATCGTCCCAATCGTCGTCATCGTCCCAACCATCCGATTCCGGATCTTCCGCGGTCTCCTCAGGATGCTTGTACGGATCGGCCTCACCGGCATACTGGGCGGTTTCACGCGCCTTGGCGAGTTCCTCGTCGCGCTTGCGAGCCACAGCGAGAATGTCTTCGATCTCGTGTGCCTCGCCGGGCACCTCGTCGAATACGAATTGCAGCTGCGGCGTCAGGCGCAGACCCGCCTTGGTTCCCACCAGGGAGCGCAGACGACCCTTGGCCTGGTTCAGCGCCTGCTGGGCACGCTTGCGTTCGCCATCTTCGTGGCCTTCATGACCAAGCTGGGTCCAATATACTTTGGCGAGCTGCAGATCGTTGGTCACACGAACCTCGGTGATGGTGATATTCGCCAGACGCTTGTCATGCAACTGGGCCTCCATCGAGGAGGCGATCACACGCTGGATCAGTGCCGCGATACGCGCGGCGCGTGGGTTGGTTCCTGCCATGAATCTTCCTTACATAGCTTGTTTCGTCTTATATCGTCTTGCATCGTTTGGTTACGAATTCCCGCACAGCCATTCCCGGTGCGGGGATTTGCCGTCTTGGATTTCGGTATCACGCGAGAATCCACCCGGGCATAGGCTCATTAAACGAAGTCAGTGCACGTTTCCGACCCACAGTATTCCTGTGAATCGGAAACGTACACTGATCATTCATACGGTTGGTGTTGCCGAATACGGCGCCTACTTACGCTCGATCTCGCGCATCTCGAAGGTCTCGATGATGTCGCCGATCTCGATGTCGTTGAAGCTGCCGAGGTTGATACCGGCCTCGTAGCCTTCCTTGACGGACTGCACATCGTCCTTGAAACGACGCAGAGAGGAGATCTCCAGATCGTTGACGGTAGCCACGCCGTTGCGCAGAATACGGCACTTCGTACCACGCTTGACCTCGCCGTCCTGCACCATGACGCCGGCGATGTTGCCGAACTTGGAGGAGCGGAAGATCTCG
>OKUO01000683.1_pt1 | contig 10546 bp, 7 predicted proteins | sample 1606481 | NCBI WGS metagenome assembly OKUO01 (sample SAMEA3882503, study PRJEB24775) | human gut metagenome | biome: human-associated habitat; feature: intestine environment; material: feces | place: Netherlands | collected 2009/2010
AGATCTATTTTCGAAGAAGGAGTGTGCCGGTGGCACATGACTGATGAGAAAAGAGTCCAAGTTTCCTTGGAACTTTCCAAAGCCGGTTTGAAATCATTAATATTCAAAAAATATGAAACCTACACTTCTTGTACTTGCAGCAGGCATGGGCAGCCGTTACGGCGGCCTGAAGCAAATGGACGGCCTCGGTCCTAACGGCGAGACCATCATCGACTATTCAATCTACGACGCGGTCAATGCCGGATTCGGCAAGGTCGTTTACATCGTCAGGGAATATTTCCGCGAGCAGTTCGAACAGACCGTAAAAGAGAAGTACAGCGGCATCACCTGTCCAGACGGAACTCCTCTTGAGTTTGATTTCGTGATCCAGGAACTGGACAAGATCCCTTCTCAGTTCACCCTCAACCCGGAGAGGCAGAAGCCTTGGGGAACAGCCCACGCCGTGCTGATGGCCAAGGATGTCATCCACGAGCCGTTCGCCGTCATCAACGGTGACGACTACTACGGAAAGGAGTCCTTCAGGATTCTCGGCGACTGGCTCAGGGCTCACGAAGGCGCCACCGGAACATGCAGCATCGTCGGCTTCGAGCTTGACAACACCCTTTCTGAATATGGCAAGGTCTCCAGAGGGATCTGCTACTACGACAAGGATCTCCACCTCACCGGCATCGCCGAACACCTGAACATAGGCAAAGAGGCTGACGGAAAGGTCTATGGCGACAACTCCGTCAACGGCGAAACCCACGTCGAACTCGACGGCAAGGCGCTTTGCTCAATGAATATGTGGGGCTTCACACCGGATTACTTCCAGCTCAGCGAGGAAGTGTTCACCAGCTTCCTGGAGCAGAACATCAATGAATTGAAGAAGGAATATTACATCCCTTACGCCGTTGACATCCTGATGAAGGAGCGCGGCTACAAGTGCGAGGTCCTCTCGACTGACTCTCACTGGTTCGGTGTGACCTACAAGGAAGACCGCCCGGGCGTTGTGGCCAAGTTCCAGGAGCTCGTTGACAAGGGGGTTTATCCGACACCTCTCTGGAAGAAGTAATGTCTTTTCTCAGACCACGCAAGGTCGAGAAGAACTACGACCTTTTCTCCGGCTGCGCCTGGTACACCCCAGGCGTGGCCGGTGTTTTCGCTGTTCTGGGCTGGTTTCTGGCCGGAATGATACTCGGCAGCCTGGTCAATGTGGGGCTTCTGCTCTTCGCTCCGGGATTTCCGCTCTATTACAGCATGTTGATCATATACCCTGTTCAGTTCATTCCTGTTCTGATGTATGTGAGACTCAAGAGCATGCGAAACTCGACATTCGACAGAGGCTATTCGTTGGACAGCAAGCATTTCGGCCCTATAGGCGGAGCGCTTACCGCCATCCTCATGGCTTTCGGGACAATCGCCCTGGCCCTGATGCTTGAGCCTCTGATGGCGTTGATGCCGGACATGGACGAAACCTTGGTCAAGACCATGGAACAGCTGCTCGACGGGCCGCTTTGGGTCAGCCTGCTGAGCATGTGCGTGTTCGCTCCTGTGCTCGAGGAATGGATGTGCAGGGGTATCGTGCTGAGAGGCCTTCTGAACTATTCCCGCAAGGGTGAGCCAGGAGAGGATGGCAGCAGAAGGGGAATGAATCCGGCTCTGGCGATAGCGATCTCGGCGATCTTTTTCGCCACAATCCACGGCAACCTCTGGCAGGGAATCTCCGCGTTCATCCTCGGAAGCTTCTTCGGCTATGTCTATTACAAGACCGGCTCGCTGAAGCTCACGATGCTGATGCACTGCGTCAACAACACGGTCTCCGTGCTGTCCTCCAAGCTTCCGGCGTTCGAGGATTTGGGAGCCGACGCGAGTCTTATGGACATAATCCCGACCGGAACCTACGTGATCATATTCATAGTCAGCGCAGCTGTTTTGTTCTTGGCCGTCAGATATTTGTCAAAGATCAGTCTGAAATCCGTGCAGGGCAACTGTGACGTGATTCCCGGCGCCGATGAGATCGACAATGGAGAAAATGTACGATGATCCGGATGTAGGGACGGTAGTCCTACGGAAAAATGCACGCTCCCGCAGGGTGACACTCCGTGTGAATCCCCGCAGGGGCGTTACCGTTACCATTCCTTACTTCGTTCCGTACAAGGCCGGACTGGAGTTCTTCCTTGCCAAGAAGGATTGGGTACTGAAAGTCCAGGAGCGGCAGCGCGAGCGGATCGGGGCCGGGCATATTCCCACTCCTGAGGAGATCGAGGAGCTTCGCAGGGTAGCGAAAGAAGTACTCCCGAAGCGTTTGCGGGAACTCGCGGAAAGATATTCATTTGAATATAATTCCGTCCGCGTCAAGCACAACTCCTCGAACTGGGGAAGCTGCTCGCGCAAAGGCAACATCAACCTGAACCTCAACCTCGTGCGCCTCCCGGACGAGCTGCGGGACTACGTCATCCTCCACGAGCTCTGCCACCTCCGCCACCCCAACCACGGCCCGCAGTTCCACGCCCTCCTCGAGTCCCTCTGCCCCGGCCACCTCGCCAGGCAAAGGGCACTGCGCGGCTACCAGCTGTACTGAATTATCCTCCCCCAAGGGGGCTCTTCCTATCAGAATCTTTTTATTGGCAATAAAAAGATTTGGCAATATTTTTATACTATGAATATAAATATTATATTTCCTCTAAAAAAACTGTTCCTTTCTTATTGGACGGGCGTAAAAATCGCAGATTTTTATGTAAGTTTGCACAGCTGATTAGAATGAGACAAATGTGCAATCGCTCTGTGATCTTGTCCATTCAAAGATTGTAGAAGACTCCAAGAGACCTCAAAAATGAAACGGCTGACCATTTCTCTGCTATCCATTATAATATGTTTTTCCTTGGCCGCGGAAACAGTGGTAAGGGGACGTGTGTTTGAGGGCAAGGGGAAGAATACTGTGGAGTTCGCGAATGTGGGGATTTACAGGTCGGACAGCAAACTGGTCGGAGCCTGTGCGAGTGACGGTGACGGAAATTTTGAGATCAAGGTTCACAAAGACGGCACCTATCAGGTACTGGTCACATTTCTCGGATGCGGAAGCTGGGTCAAGAAGATTCATTGCACAGGTGGAGAACTGGATCTGGGGAAGATACACCTCAAGGAAGACAATGAGGAACTGGATGCCGCCGGGATCTCGGCCAAGACTCTGATCAAAAGAGAGTCGGACAGGATTGTCTATGACGTGTCCGCAGATCCTGACGCCGCAAGGATGAACATGTCTGCCTTCATGTCGAAGGTTCCCGGGCTGAAGATGTCTGTCAAGGATGGAAATCTTGAGTTCAGAAACGAGCCGCTGGACAAGATCCTCATCGACAACAAGGATAACGGCATGATCAACAAGAGCCGGCAGTACCCGATGAGTTTCATCAGAGCCGACTACATGTCAAAAATCGAACTTATACTTCCGAACTCCCCCGAGTACAACAACTCCTCCCCGATGGTGGTAATCTCGCTGAGCAAGCCGCTTCCTTACGGTGCCGCGGGACAGATCAAGGAGCATTCAACATCTTTCAACAGCCACAGCACCACACCCGACGCGGTGATAAACACTCCTTTGGTCGGGATAGGGTTAAGATATTCATTCAACTACACAAACGAGCCCTCCACTACAAATGAATATTCCAGAACATCCTTTGACACCGACGGACATAAGACAAGTGTCATGGATGGTTCTGATTACGAGAGGAGTGACTCGAGGGGGCACAATCTGAATATGAACCTGTTCCGTTCCGTGCTAAGGGACAAGGTCAACATCAGCGCGAGCATAAGCGCCAACACATCTGACAGCAAAACGCACTCACGCTCCCATACCGAGACTTTGTCCTCCGGATCAAGCACAACATCCTCGTCATCTTCTGAAAGAACTTCCTTCTCTCCATTCAGGCTCAATGCAGGATTCAAAGCCAACTATGAATGGAAGCGTGGCAATGACATCACAATCAAGTACACGCTGAAAAATTCTGACAGCGACCTCATTGAGACACTCACTTTCAGCGATGTCACAGAGGACCGTGTAAATCATTCCTCAAAAAGTAACAGGCAGCAAAATGTCGCGGTCACGGCACGGCTCAGGCCAAACCGCAAGATCGGAATGTTGCTTGAATCCGGCTACATGTTCCGGGACTACGATGACAAGACCGCCTATTGGAACGGTGACACAGGAGGTATGAATTACACGCAGGGAGTCGCCTACACGAACGCCGTACTACTTGGCAGCCTATTCAAACAGAAGTTGGGTTACAGCGCGGCCTTCAATGCCGAAAGGATTACTAACAGAGGTGTCAATCTACTCACCTCCAAATCACTGGACTACGATGAGACCAACTTCATCCCACAGCTATCCCTCTCCTGGAGATTCCTGAACGTTTACCGCGCCTGGACATCATACACCTGCCGCAGCAGAAGACCTCGTCAAGATCAATTGGATCCTTACATGGACACATCAGACCCTTACAACATAAAAACCGGAAACCCCGGCTTGAAAGGAGAAATCAATCATAGTTTCTCCGGATCAATCGACAGAAATTTCAAGGCTAAATGGATTGATTATCTATCAGTGAATGCAGACTACAGCATCACACCGAACTCAATTGAGATAGTCTCCAAAGTCAATGACAAAAATGTCAGAACCACCTCCTACGAGAACATCGGGGAACACTCGGTTCTAAGCATCTCGTTGTCAGGAGCGTTCAAGCCAGTGGAGATATTCAACATAAATTTCAAGGCCAGCTACAATAGGGCGCATTATCAAGTTTCAGGAAACGAGACCAACAACATAAGCACGTTCAGTCTAACACAAAGTTCCTCTTTGAACATGAAATTCGCCTACCTGTCCCAAAGCCTTATCATTTTCCCGGCCGGGCTGTCAGCCCAGTCAAAATCCCTGAGGTCAGAACCTCTCATGGATATCTCCATCTCCAGATACTGGGAAAAAGCGCACTTCGGAGGCACCATCGGTGTCGAGGACGCGCTGCACAGCCGCTCGCACCGCAAATCGACTCTGAGTTCCCACGATTTCCTGCAAGAATCATGGATCCAGAGGACCGGAAGAAAGATTTACATTTCCGTTTACTGGCGAATAGGCAAGTTCAAACAGACGGAAACGGTGAAACATACTTCCTACGATTTGGATTGAACATGCGTTTCCGACTTTGCCGAGCATGAATATTCAGAAAATATTTTGATTATCTGAAAATTATGTCTATCTTTGCACGCTTTTCCGCAGGGTGCGGGGAAGAAGACGTTATTAATCATCAACAAAATTTTTTGCGAAAATGGCAGAGTATTTACAAGCCGACAAGAAGCAAGAGATTTTCGCTAAGTACGGAAAGTCTAATACAGACACCGGCTCACCAGAGAGTCAAGTTGCTTTATTTTCCTACCGTATCAATCACCTCACCGAGCATGTGAAGAAGAACAAGAAGGATGTTGTCACCCGTCGTTCCCTTCTCCGTCTCGTTGGTAAGAGGCGTCAGCTTCTGGACTACCTCCAGAAGATCGACATCGAGAGATACAGAAAGATCGTCAAGGAGCTCGGTCTCCGTCGATAAATTCACGATAGGAACAGAAAAGGGATTGGCCGCGCTTTATGACGCAGCCGTCCCTTTTTTATTTAGGAAGTCGTTTTGCCAAAATATTCTTTTGAGACGGCAAGCATCGTACAGATGAATCATAACAACTTCCAAACAAACTCGAAGACAACCACTTATGTTGGCATAAGCGGTGTTTAGGATTAGAAAGACGCTGAAGTTTTCAGATATATTTTGTTGAGGACACGCGGTAAAAACAGTAAAATGAACATCATCACAAAGAAGATCGAATTATCCGACGGTCGGGTGATCGAGATCGAAACCGGCAAAGTTGCCAAGCAGGCAGACGGTTCGGCGGTGGTCAAGATGGGAGGCACGATGCTCCTGGCCACTGTTACCTGCGCTAAAGAAGCAGCAGAAGACACAGACTTCCTTCCACTTCAGGTGGACTACAAGGAAAAATTCTATTCCGCGGGACGTTTCCCGGGCGGATTCATGAAGAGAGAGGGCAAGGCCTCCGATTATGAGATTCTTATCTCACGCCTTGTCGACAGGGCACTCAGGCCTCTGTTCCCAGAGGATTTTCACCTCGCGGTTTTCGTCAACATATGGCTGATTTCAGCCGAAAAAGACATCCAGCCTGACGCACTCGCAGGGCTCGCCGCTTCAGCCGCCCTGGCTGCCAGCGACCTTCCTTTCCTCGGGCCTATCTCCGAGGTACGTGTCGCAAGGATCGACGGAGAGTTCAAGATCAACCCTACGTTCAGCGAGACCGAGAAAGCCGACCTTGAGCTTATGGTGGCCGCAACGGAAGAGAACATCATGATGGTCGAAGGTGAGATGAAGGAGGTTTCCGAGGAGGTCATGCTTGAGTCCATCAAGTTCGCCCACGAGGAGATCAAGAAGCACTGCCGCATCCAGAAAGAGCTCAACAAGGAGCTTGGCAAGGATGTCAAGAGAGACTACCCTCACGACGAGGAGGACGAGGATCTCAGGAAGAAGATCCACGACTTCGCCTACGACAAGTGCTACGCTCTCGCCAAGTCCGCAAGGCCTAAGCACGAGAGAGAGGACGGTTTCGAGGCCATCAAGAAGGAGTGCGTCGAGTCTCTTGGTCTGAGCGAGGAAGAGCAGGCCGCAAAGAAGATGATGATCAACCGTTATTTCGGCCACGAGCAGAGAGAGGCTCTCAGAAACCTTGTTCTCGACGAGGGGCTTCGCGTGGACGGTCGTCAGACCACCCAGGTACGTCCTATCTGGTGCGAGGTTGACTGTCTGCCTTGCGCTCACGGCTCAGCGATATTCACCCGTGGTGAGACTCAGGCCCTTGCCTCCGTCACCCTCGGAACAAAGATGGACATGAAGGAGATGGACGAGGTTCTCGTGCAGGAGACCCAGCAGTTTGTCCTCCACTATAACTTCCCTCCGTTCGCCACCGGTGAGGCCAAGGCCCAGAGAGGCGTAGGCCGTCGTGAAGTTGGTCACGGAAACTTGGCTTTCAGGGCTCTCAAGGCCGTCATGCCAAAGGCTCCGGAGTTCCCTTACGCTGTACGCGTGGTTTCTGATATTCTTGAGTCCAACGGATCTTCATCACAGGCTTCGATCTGCGGCGGCTGCCTCGCCCTTATGGACGCCGGTGTTCAGATCAGCAAGCCGGTTGCCGGTGTGGCTATGGGACTCATCACCGACGAGAAGAATCCTAACGGCCGCTACGCCATCCTTACCGACATTCTCGGCGACGAGGATCACCTCGGTGACATGGACTTCAAGGTTGCCGGCACCAAGGACGGTATCACCGCGACCCAGATGGACATCAAGGTTGACGGTCTTTCATACGAGGTTCTCGCGAAGGCTCTCCAGCAGGCCCACGAAGGCAGAATGCACATCATGGGTGAGATGATGAAGTGCATCGACAAACCTCGCGAGGACTACAAGCCGTTCGTTCCGAGAATCAAATCCTTCGAGATTGACAAGGACTTCATCGGTGCTGTCATCGGAAAGGGTGGCGAGACCATCCAGAAGATCCAGGCAGAGACCGGAGCTGTCATCTCCATCGACGAGGTTGACGGCAAGGGTGTTGTGGACATCGCCACAAACGATGCTGAAGCCATGCAGAAAGCTTACGACTGGATCCAGAGCATCTGCGCCGTTCCTGAGGTCGGCCAGACCTACCATGGAAAGGTTGTCTCTATCCTTGAGTTCGGAGCTTTTGTCGAGATTCTCCCTGGCAAGGAAGGCCTTCTCCACGTGTCCGAAATCGCTTGGAACAAGACCGAGAATGTCGAGGATGTCCTCACTGTTGGTCAGGAAGTTGACGTGAAACTCCTTGAGATCGATGCCAAGACAGGCAAGATGAGACTCTCGATGCGCGCACTCACTCCGAAGCCGGAAGGCTATGTTGAGCCGGAGCGTCGTCCACGCGGAGGCAACGACCGTGGCGGTGACCGCAGGAACGGCTTTGACCGCAGGAATGGCGGAGACGACCGTCGCAACGGTGACCGCAGGAACGGAGGCTTCGACCGCAGAAACGGCGATGACCGCCGCGGCTACGACCGTGGTGGAGACCGCAGAAACGGCGATGACCGCAGAAACGGCGGCCACAGGAACTTCGGCCCGAAGAACGACTTCAACGCCAACACCGAAGACCACTCCGACAACCTCGACAAGAACACTGAGGAGTTCTTTTAATGAATATCCCACCTCAGTCTCTTGAGGTGACAGCTGAATATGATGATGGTGACTAAAAAGACAATTTTAGTCACCATCATCTTTCATTATCAAGGAAGAACTCGTATATTTATAGTCCAAGACAATCTTGCCAAGAAACAACATAAATATTCATGAATCATAACCGTTCCTTTGTGGTGATTGCCACCACCATCATTCTGGCCATTGTACTCGCGTCCTGCGGCGCGGGCAGGAGAAGTGTCGCCACCGATGCGAAAACCAATGACACGACTGTACTGTACTACCCTGTCGTTGACCTATACAGTCCTGGGCGAACCCTGGATGTAAGACGCATAGTGTTGACGGACTCTTCCACTACAATTCATTTCAGCGCGAAGTTTCGTCCTAAATATTGGATCAGGATCGACACATCATCCTACATCGTTGCCAAGGACGGGGAAAAACTGCGGATGAAAGGTTATTCCGGCTGCCTCACTCCCGGGAAGAAGCACTTCATGCCGGAGAATGGAAGGGACTCATTCGCGCTTGTGTTTCCGCCGGTACCAAAGGGGACAAAGTCAATCGATTTCATTGAATCCGAAGCAAAAGATGGATTCAAACTATTCGGAATAGATCTGACAGGCAGGCAAACCGTTAGACAGTTCAAGGAGTTGCCCGATGAACTAAAGACTTTCCCTGACAGAAACACTCCACTTCCCGACCCACAGTTCACAGCAGGAAAGACGACCGTAGTGTTTCATTATCCCGCCGGAAGCGAGAGACTTGTCAAAAGTGTGAATCTGGTCGTGAATCGATTGTTGCAGCAACGTTTGGACATGGAACAGGAAATTGACACCCTGACCCACACCGCCACATTCACATTCGACATCTGCGGACCTTCGAGCGCGTTCACCTTCACAACTAAAGTGGAGACTCTTCTGCTGCTCACTCCTGGAGAGACCGTCAATGTCTATGTGAACCCTTTCAGCGATGCCGTGAGAGTCAGGAACACACATTTCCCGAATCACAAACTGCAGACGGTGTCAAAAATCCACGCCGACGGCTATTATGCTGCGTTCAACAACTACGCGAACAACGAGAGACTGCGCAATCCGCCAAGCATGGACGTCTGGTACAGCGAACTGACGGACTACAAAGCGAGCGATGAGGAATATGTCAGGAAAATCAAGGAAAAATATCGCAAAATCATGAGCGACCTGGAGTCCAAAGATATTCCATTGAGTGTCAAAGAGTATTACGAGTACCAAATCAAGAACGAGACAGTAATGGCTTTCGGGAATGCTTACTATCTCAGAAAAAGAAACTACAGAACTGTCCACAAGGTCAAGGACGGGGATATTCCGTTCAAGTTCACCAATCTTCCCCCTGCTCTGTTGTCTGAAATCGACTCTTTGTTCGACATGACTGATCCAAGGCTGCTTGAAGGAGGCAATGCGGAATATCTCATCTACGGCGTGAATGACTCAGACTCAGACTGGGAGTCCGTGCTTGGAGACCGCGGGAAACTACTCTACGACCTTAAGGATGCCGACCTGGTGTATATTCCAAGAATCAAGGCGGGAAGCATGACGGAAGAGGAACTAAAAGGAATCACATCAAATTGCCATCCTTTGGCCGCAGCGATTCTGGGAAGCATGTATTCCGAATTGGCGGAAGCCAGAAAGATCGACAGCCACAAATTCGGATTCAAGGACACTCCTGAGTGTCCGGGAGACAAGCTGTTTGACGAAATCATCGCCCCATACAAAGGGAAGATCGTCCTCGTGGACTTCTGGAACACATGGTGCGGCCCGTGCGCGATGGCAATGAACGCCATCGAGCCTTACAAGTCCAAAGAACTGAACAGCGACGAGATTGTCTGGCTCTACATCGCCAACACGACATCTCCGTACGCCGAGTATCAGAAAAGGATCCAGGACATCAAGGGCGTGCATTACCGCCTGAGCAAAGAGCAGTGGGATGAAATCGCCCACAATAAATTCAAGATCTACGGCATCCCCGCCTACGTCCTTGTCCACAAGGACGGCACCTACGAATTCCGCGAAGACTTCCTCTTTCACGGCAATCTGATCTCGACATTGAAGTCCATGCTGTAGCCGGATCATCCATGAATATTCCTCCTTTAGGCGATCAAAAGGTGGAATACGCCTCCTATAAGTAATGTTGAAAAAAGAAGTTGCATCGATCGATAAGATTGAATACATAGAATCACCTTGAACATTATAGAACGGCTCTGCTGCTTTGATTTTTTTGAGCCTTGTGCAAACCCTGTGCAAACCACAGGCACGCAAGAATGGCTCTGGTAATGC
>OKUO01000696.1_pt1 | contig 10423 bp, 10 predicted proteins | sample 1606481 | NCBI WGS metagenome assembly OKUO01 (sample SAMEA3882503, study PRJEB24775) | human gut metagenome | biome: human-associated habitat; feature: intestine environment; material: feces | place: Netherlands | collected 2009/2010
TAATAAATATGGTAAAACGTATAACCGTAGGGCATAAAAGAGGCTGTCGCATTAAGACAGCCTCTTTTTGAGCTTTAAGTTTGTAGTTTTTAGTTTGCAGTAAATGGTAAAAAATTTAAGCCCAACTCCTACAAACTACAAACTTCGTACTACAAACTATAAAGTAAAAGGGGGCTTGCATGACAGCAGAGGCCTTCGTGCGCAAGCCCCTACTTCCGAACGGGGAAGGTGGCGGCGGCGTGGCCCATGACGGTGACTTTGTAGTCTTCCGGCAGATTGGCCTGCGCTTTTTCCCAGGCTTCTTCCAGGGTTGCTGCCGGGATGAGGCCGCTGTGACGGATGATGTCGAAGTTTTCCGGCCGCGTAACGACGTATACCGCCTTCATGGAGCGGAAAATGCAGTGCGACTTGAAGGCGACGAAGGCGGGAATGGAAAAGTCTGCCCGCAAGTCCCTTTCAAAGGCTTCCATGTCGCTGCGGAAGAACCAGTCCGTAAAGATAGCCGGTTCTTTGATATCCGGGCAGTCCAGGGTCAGGATCATCGTGCCGCCCGGCTTGGTGGCGAAGACGGCGTTCATGGGCGCCTTCATGCTCTGGTAGAGGTTCATGTCCTTGGGATAGCCGCCGGCCGATGCGATGGTAATATCCGCCAGTTCCTGGATGGGCACGCTGGCGATGTGCAGCAAGTCGTCACAGCCTTTTTTCCAGGCATCGTACCAATGGCCGCCGACGACTTCATAGAGGTCGCCGTCCGCGGAAAAGACGGTGTTAATCAGAAAACAGGGATTGAGCAGGGCTGCGGCCTGTTTCATGTCGTCGTGGAGGGGATTGTCTTCCAACAGACTCGTTTCACATTTGGGATTGCAGCCGCCGCCAAAGGTATCGGTCAAGGCCATGGCGTGGTTGCGCATGATCGTTTCATAGCTGGCAACGCCGGGCAGGACGGCTTTGCGACCGCCGCCAAAACCGGCCATGGGATGGAAGGATACGGCGCCGGTTAAGATGACCTTGTCGGCCTGGACGACGTGCGAGTTGAGATAGACGTCATTGCCATACGTCGTCGTCCCGATTTTGGTCAGCTGCGACGCATCGCGGCAGTCATGGCTGACGACTTTGACGCGCTTGACCATGTCTTCGCCGCAGACGATGACGTCTTCTTCCGGCGTATGGGCCCGGTGCGTCCCCTGGGCCGTGACGACGGTAATCTGTTCGTCCCGGACGCCGGCCTGGTTCAATTCATCGACGATGACTGGCAGCATCTGTGCCGTATGGACCAGACGGGTAATGTCACTGACGATGATAGCTACCGTATCGCCGGCCTGGACGACGTCTTTGAGCGGTGCGCTGCCGATAGGGTGGCGCAGAGCCTGTCGGATGGCTTCCTGTTCATCGGCTACGGCATCGACGGGATTGCCGTGCAGGTCATACAATACGTGTGCTTCATCGAGCGAAACGGTCTGTGTACCCTTCCCAAAGGGAAGAGAAAAAGTCTTCATCATAAAAAATACCCCTCTTTAATATAAATATAGTTTTAGAACAAGTTCCAGCGTCCCATGTACAAGGCGACCAGGGAGCGGATAAACAGACAGACGAACAAGATGTAGGTCAGGATATACAAAAAGTTTTCAAAGTCATCCATATGTTCCGACTTCTCGTGGACATGGCGGAAATGGTTCAAGAGAAAATGTCCCATCCGATGGTCGCTTCCTTTCCTTATTCTCCGCCGTGCGGAAATAATTCATGAACGCGCCGGGCTGACTCTTCGTCCTTGCTGATGCCCTTGAGCAGGGTCCGTTCGGAATTTTCCATGTGCTTCTTGGCGACTTTGCGGGCCATGGCACTGTTGTGGTCGGCAATGTTTTCCACCATCTGCCGATGTTCTTCCCACGTCGCTGCCAGGCGGCCGGGATAGTGCATGGAAATGGAGCGGAAGCGCAGCATCTGTTCGCGCAGATTATTGAGTATATCGACGAGGCGCTGGTTCCGGCTGGCATGATAGAGGACGTCGTGGAAACGGACGTCGGCATCGACGATCTTATCGAATTCGTCGTTGTCGATATATTCGTTGATTTCGACGAGGATCCGTTCCAGGTATTCCAGTTCGTCCGGCGTAATCCGTTCAGCTGCCAGGCCGGCTGCCAGTTCTTCCAGGGCGCTGCGGATCTCGAAGACCTGGGCGATATCCTTCAAGGAAATATCGGCGACATACGTTCCGCGCCGGGGAACCATGACGACGAAGCCTTCCAGTTCCAATTTGCGGATGGCTTCGCGGATCGGCGTCCGGCTGACGCCGAGTTCATCGGCCAGCTGGATTTCCATGAGCCGTTCCCCCGGTTTGAGTACGCCGTCCTTGATGGCCTGGCGCAGGGTTTCGCTGACGACTTCGCGCAGCGGCTTATAAGCATCTAATTTAATCGGTTCTAATGCATGTTGTCTTTTCGTGGTTTTCATCGTTCTATCTCTCACCTTCCACTCGTTTCACTATGGCCGTCATATATACGTCGACATCATGCCACGCCGCCGTCTGGCTGCGGACGGTCTCTTCCTGTCCAGGCGGGACCAGGGCAAATACTGTCGGCCCACTGCCGGCCATGAGCGGCTGCAGTCCTAACGCGGTCAGACGCTGCTGACAATCGGCGACTTGCGGCACATTGGGAATGACCAGTTCCTCAAAGGTATTCCCCATGGCCGCCGTCAATCCCTGGAAATCGCCGGCCCGGACGGCCTGCTCGACGGCATCGACAGCGACGGGCGCCGTATGGCTCCGGCTGTCGAACAGGGCATAGGCCTGTTTGGTTTGTACGGGCACGCGGGGATGGACGATGACCACAGGCCACGCCGGCAGGGGCGGCAGGCGTTTCAGTTCCTCGCCGATACCGGTACCGCGCATGGTGCCGCCACAGATGCAGAAAGGCACGTCGGCGCCGAGGCCGGCACCGATGCGGCAGAGTTCTTTTTCTGACAGCCCCAGCCCCCAGAGGCGGTCGAGGCCGCGCAGGACAGCGGCGCAATCGGTACTGCCGCCGGCCAGTCCGGCGGCGATGGGGATATGCTTTTCGATGTGGATGGCCACCTGTTGATTGTCCTTTTTATACGGACAAAGCGCCTTCCAAGCCTTATAGGCCAGATTCGTTTCGTCACAGGCCAGCGACGGCTGCGAACAAGTGAGCTCGAACGCATCGGCTTCGCTCACGATCACGGCATCGCAAAGGCCTATCGATTGAAAGATAGTATCAATATTGTGATAACCATCGGCACGACGGCCAGTTATGGCCAGGGCCAGATTAATTTTCCCATATCCTTTTTCTACTATATTCATCATACTTTCACTCCGTGCATAAAATGTGCATTGTCTTATTGATTAAAATTTTTCCTATGTTATAATGAGACGACAGCAGAGAACAGCGCCCTTTGCGCATCCTCTGTGAATGCACACTTTCATCATTATACTATAATGATTATACCGTTTTTTCCTTTACTTTACAATTCTTCATTCAATACGGAGGAAAAAAAATTATGAAAACCCTGACTTCACCTACCCTTTGGGAATTAGCCGTCCCCTACCTGGCGTCCTTTGTCGGCAGCCTGGTCGTCGCCATCGGCATGAACGCCTTCTTCATCCCCTTCCAGTTATTGAGCAGCGGCCTCAGCGGGATAGCTATCATGTTCTACTTCCTGACCGGCCTCCCCGTCGGCATCGGCATCTTCATCCTCAACATCCCGATCATGATCGCCTGCTACAAATTCATGGGCCGCAGCTATACGGTCCTAAGCATCGTCGGCACGATCATGCTCTCGGTCCTGGTCGACGTCACGTCCTTCCTGTCGACGTGGAACATCATGCACGACGCCATGCTGTCATCCATTACCGGCGGCATCCTGTCGGGCATCGGCTTCGGCATCATCTATAAATATAATGGCAACAGCGGCGGCCTGGATGTCATCGGTGCCATCGTCAAGAAATATTATTCCCTGGAAATGGGGACGGTCACGATGATCCTCAACCTGGTCATCCTCCTGGCCGCAGCCTGGCTCTTCTCCCTGGAACGAGCCGTCCTGACCTTTGTCGCCATCTACATCGCCGCCTTCATTACCAACAAAGTCGTCATCGGCCTGAAACAGCGTAAAAGCGTCATCATCATTTCCAACCGGGCCACGCCGATCGCCCAGGTCCTCATGCGCTACGTCGGCCACGGCGCCACCTATCTCCACGGCCAGGGCGCCTATACCATGCAGGATAAACGGGTCATCTACGCCGTCATCAAACTGACCGAAGTGGCCAAGGTCAAAGAAATCGTCAACAAGCTCGACCCCCAGGCCTTCATGATCATCAGCGACGCCTCGGAAGTCGTAGGCCGCGGCTTCACGACATCGCCCGTCAAATACCACCAGTATCCCGGCGATGCCCTCTCCATGCCGCATACGAAAAAGAACATGCCGCCGGAATATTGAGGCTGCATCTATACTTGATTTATTACCGTGACATGGTAAAATAAAAATAGAGATAGCTCGGTGGTGGGACATCGGCTCTCCTCTAGTTTTAGTGTTTGAAGAAGGCCGTGTACCGCGAGTACGCGGTTTTTTTCATGCTAAAGGTTTATCGCTTCGTTGCTGAAATAATCAGCACTATAAGAGTTGCGAATGCAATCATCAACGACAATGCTTCGTATACACTCATGCTGATCACCTCGCTTTCGCGAGGGAAACCGAATACATCGAACTATCTCATGGAGTTCAGTATACCAGATTTACTACCAGGCTTCAAGGAAAAGCCATGGTTCGTGATCCATAAAACCATATCATCATTATCAAATAGGTTATGGTGAAATCTCGCAGCTAGCCACTGATAATTAAAGGGCTTGTCGTCGTGCGACAAGCCCTTTTTTGCTATAAACTAAATGTAATATTCTGTCTGGTCTTTGGGCTTCAGGGAGAAGGCTTCAAAGACGCGGTTTCGGATGCGCAGGAAGTCTACGCTCGTGCGGTCGCGTCGGCCGTGGAGGTCGACGGGGATGATGGTCTTGATGTGGCCCGGATTTGGCGTCATGACGACGATGCGGTCGGCGAGGACGACGGCTTCTTCGATGTCATGGGTGACGAAGATGATGGTCTTCTTCTGAGTCCGGCAGATATCGGAAATCTGGTCCTGCAGCTTCATGCGCGTCAAGGCATCCAGGGCGGCAAAGGGTTCATCCATGAAGAGGATGTCCGGATTGACGGTCAGGGCCCGGGCGATGGCGACGCGCTGCTGCATGCCGCCTGACAGTTCTGCCGGGTGGTGGTTCTCGAAGCCCTTGAGGCCGACGAGGTCCAGGTATTTCTGGCTGATTTTTTGGCGTTCCCCTTTGGCGATATGCTGGCTCTCCAAGCCGAGTTCGACGTTTTCTTCGACTGTCCGCCAGGGCAGGAGGCCGTAGTTCTGAAAAATCGTGACGTTGCGGAGGCTGGGCTTGGTGACGGGCTGGCCGTCGATGGTGACCGTCCCCTGACTGACGCGGTCGAAACCGGCCAGGATGTTGAGCAGCGTGCTCTTGCCACAGCCTGACGGGCCCAGGAGGCAGATGAATTCCCCGCGGTCGATGGTGAGGTCGACGTGGGACAGGGCCTGGAAGGTCCCGCCTTTTTTCGGGTAAAACCGGGATACGTCTTGAATAGTAATATAACTCATGCAGAATCAGCTCCTTTCATGGACGCCCCAGCGGCGGTTGACGGCCGTTTCGATGAGGCGGACGCCGCTGTCCAGGCAAAGGCCGAGGACGCCGATCGTGATGATGGCGGCCATGAGCAGGTCGGCCCGGAGATTATTGCGGGCATCGATGATGAGGAAGCCCAGGCCCGACTGAGCGCCGACCATTTCGCCAGTGACCAGGAAAATCCAGGCTGTCCCCAGGGCCAGGTGCAGGCCCGTAGCGATGCGCGGGAAGATGGCTGGGAAGACAATCTTGGTCAGGATGGCCGGCTGGCCGATGCCGAAGTTGCGGGCTACTTTCAGATAGACCGGGTCGATGTCCGCTACAGCGGCGACAGTCGCCAGCAGGACCGGGAAGAAGGCGGCGATGAAGATGATGACCAGGGCCGGCATTTCCCCGATACCGAAGAACAAGACGATGAAGGGCAGCCAGGCGACCGGCGAAATGGGGCGCAGGACTTGGACAATCGGGTTCAGATAGGCCCAGGTATGGCGATACCAACCCAGGAGCAGGCCCAGGACCATACCGGCTACAGCCGCCGTGATGTAGCCGATGGCAAAGCGGATGAGGCTGGCAATGATGTCCTGCCCCAGCGTGCCGTCAGCGACTAATTCGTAAAAACCGGTCCAGGTCCGGTACGGCGACGGGAATAAAGCTTCATTCCAGTTACCTGCCCAGACCAGGCCCTGCCAGATTATCAGGGCGAGCAGCAGGGACCCGGCAATGTGAACGATGTGTTTCATGACGATCAGCTCCTTTCGTCCTGGCTGTCATCCAGCAGGGACGTATCGACGAATTCGGCATAAGGCGGGACAGTCTTGATCAGGCCCGTATCAACCATGCGCTGGGTCAGGTCCTGATAGGCCTTGGGCTTCAGGGCCAGGTCATCGTAGGAAATCCATTGGAAGGATAAATCCAGGACGGGCCCTTTGGCTTTCAGGTATTTCTGGGCCGTCGCCAGCTGGCTTTCCGGATGGGCTGTCAGATAGCGGCCGGCTGCCAGGTATTCGTGGACCATGGCCTTGGCCAGGTCATGGTGATTGTCGAGGAATTGGCCGTTGAAGACCAGGGCGCAGCAGACACTGTCCGGCCAGAGTTCATCAGACCGGGTCAGGACGTGGCCGTTGCCGTTGAGGATGGCTTTGGCTCCGAAGGGTTCGGCGACGCAGTAACCGGCAATCTGGCCTTGCGCCAGGCCGGCCGGCATTTCCGGCGGCGACATTTCGACGACGGTCAGGTCCTTTTCCGTCATGCCGTGTTCTTGGAGCATCTGGTCCAGGAGCAGTTTATGGGACGATTGTTTATGCGGAATGGCGAAGATCTTCCCCTTCAGGTCTTCAGGCGTTGCAATATCTTTTCCGGCGATGATGACGTTGCCGTCGCGGTGTCCCAAGGCGGCGGCCCGGATGTCGATGCCCTGTTCACGGGCTTTGACGGCCAGTTCGATGAGAACCGACGCGCCGTCGACTTTGCCCGTATTCAAGGCGTCCATCAGTTCCGGCCAGGAGCCGTATCGGATGAGCTCAACGTGCACGGGCCCGTCGGCTGTTTCCATTTCTTTTTCCTGGAACAGCGGCAGGGCATGAGTGATGGGCAGATAGGCGATGCGCACGGTCCGCGTCGGACGGGCCGCTTCTGGCTGGCCTGACGGGCCGCTGCATCCGGCTGTGATCAGCAGGACCGGAACCAGCAGCAGCATAAGCCAGCGGGCTAAGTGATGTTTCATATGGAATCCCCTCATTTCCTATGAATAGCTTATTTCCAGCCTAATTTGCGGCGTTGTTCGTTGATGTCGTCAATGATTTGTTTGGCCAGGGCTTTCGGGTCGACGTTGACGTTCATGACCGAGCCCAGGGTTTCTTTAGTATCGTGTTTCAAGAAGTTTTCGACGTTCGTCGAGCCTTGGACGGGCGGTTCGACGCAGTGGTACGAGTCGATACCGAAGAGGCGGAAGGCCAGGGAGGCGTCGAGGCCTTTTTCGTTGGACCATTCCGGGCTGGCAAAGGCATAGGGCATGTCTTTGATGGCCTGGCCGGCCGCCTGAGCGATGCCGCCGAAGACGACGGAAGCGCGGGTATTGTCGATACATTCGCCCATGTGCCATACGGGCGGGAGCTTGCCGCCCAGGAAGGTCTGCAGGGAAGCGCCGGCTTTGGCTGCACCGGCTTTGCTGCAATAGCCCAGCTTCAAGAGCGGGAAGGAAGCGCAGCCGTTGGTGAAGATGAGGATGTCGTTTTTCAGCAGTTCGTCGGCGATGTCGACGATGGCCCGTTCGTAGACGACACGGGGATTGCTGCAGCCGACCATGTTGACGATGCCACGGATCTGGCCGCTCTTGAGGGCCTCTGCCAGGGTGCCGAAGCCGTGGAATTCTTCGGCGATGTTTTCAGCGTTGAAACCGACGTCGGCCGTGACTTCATAGGCCGGGATGAAAACGGGCACATCGCGGCGGGCTTCAAAGCTTTCGATGGCACGGGTGACGATTTTTCGGGCTAATTTTTCCGTATCTTCGATGTTGGAATGATGATGGTCATAGGCATAGTGTTCAGCGCCGGGCAGGCGGGCGGAATCGCTGGTCGTGACGACGGTCGTCTTGAAGCAGCGGGCGACATCCATGATGGACGGGAAGACGTCCTGGACGTCGGCGACCCAGAGGTCGAGGGCACCTGTGCCGAGGACGAGTTCGGCCCCGACGGCGTTGGACAGGGGGATGACCCCTTCGTAACGGTACATGGCTGCCAGGCAGGAACAGCAGATACCGTAGAACTGGATGCCCTTGGCGCCATGGGCTTTGGCCAGGTCGATGAATTCTTTCGTCTTACCGATGCGGACGATTTCGCTGACCAGCGTCGGCAAGTGACCGTGGACGGCGATGTTGACGTAACCTTTCTTCAAGGCGCCGATATTGACTTTCGACGTAGCCCGGTGGCCGATGCCGAACATGACGTCCGTGCCGATATTGGATGCGACGACGCCAGTGAAGCAGAAGGCCAGGCCACAGCGCAGGAATTGTTTCATAATGCTCTGCCAGTCGCCATCGGTGCCGACGCCGGTGCGGTGATAGGCGTCGAAGACTTCGTTATAGGCGCTGATGGGGATGATATCCAGGTCGTTCCAGACTTTCTGCCGTTCTGCCGGGGCCATGGCTTTAATTGTTTCGTAATCGTCCGGCGTTGCCCGCGACAAGTCGGCCAGGAGGACATCGGCCAGTTTGCCGGCCAGGGCCTTGACGTCGTCTGTGTCGTCAGGGATGCCGAAGGCCTGGCAGACTTGATGCAACTTTTCGACTCCGAGAATCGGCAGGTTGAGGCGGCCTTGGGAGATGAATTTCAAGGACAAGAGGATTTCTCTGGCGTGGGCTCCGTGCTGGGCCACGCCGGCCGCGGCACTGCGCAGGAGGTTGCGCGATACGATGAGGTCAGCATCGGCACCGCAGACGCCGCGCGGGCTCTTGGGCGTAATCTTGCAGGGTCCCATGTTGCAGTTCTTGCAGCAGACGCCAGCCAGGCCGAAAGAGCACTGCGGTTTCTGCTGGTCGAAGCGGTCGAAGGTTGTATCGCAGCCAATCTGTTCCATGCGCAGGAGCATTTCACGGACTGCCGGGTCTGGCGTGCGGTCGAGGACATCCTGCTTGGATGCGAAGGTCTTGCGGTATTCGGCGACAGCCGTCATGTAGTCGTTGACGCCGCCGTGGACGTGAGGATGATTGTGGTCATGCGGGTGGACGTGGTCGGCCAGACAGTCATGATGATGTTCGTGGTGATGTTCATGATGGTGATCGTGATGATGAAGATGGTCATGTTCGTGTTCGTGCATAGTAAGTCTCCTTTGTGAAAGAATGGTGGATATAGGATTTTAAAACTCAAAAAGGCGATGTCTTCGTGCGACAGCGCCTTTTTTCTGTATTGGTTGGAGGATGGTCTATTTATTTCGTTTTCTGCTGGATGAAGCCCGGCGTCGTGAGGTAACGGTCGCCGTTATCCGGCAGGAAGGCTACGATGGTCTTGCCGGCGTTTTCCGGACGTTTTGCGACTTCCGAAGCGGCATAGAGAGCTGCACCGCCGGAGATACCGATGAGGAGGCCTTCGGATTCGGTGAATTTCTGAGCCGTTTCATAAGCCTGTTCTGTCGTAACCGTGAAGACTTCGTCGTAGATCTTGGTATCCAATGTTTCCGGAACGAAGTTTGCGCCGATGCCCTGGAGTTTGTGCGGGCCTGCATGGCCTTCGGAGAGGAGCGGCGAATCTTTCGGTTCGATAGCGATAATCTGGACGGACGGTTTCTTTTCTTTGAGGTACTGGCCGACGCCGGAGAGCGTGCCGCCTGTGCCGACACCAGCTACAAAGATATCTACCTTTCCATCTGTATCCTCCCAGATTTCCTGAGCGGTTGTAGCTCTGTGGATATCCGGATTGGCCTGATTCTCAAACTGCTGTGGAATAAAGGCATTGCCATAATGCTCTTTAAGTCTCTGCGCCTCATCGATTGCACCCTTCATGCCCTCACGCCCCGGTGTGAGCTTTATCTCTGCGCCAAGCGCTGTGACGATTTTTCTTCTCTCAACGCTCATGGTATCAGGCATTATAAGTATCAGGTGAAGCCCCTTTGAGGCTGCCACAAATGCAAGTCCTATTCCGGTATTGCCACTTGTCGGCTCTATGATTATTGTGTCCTGATTTATCTTTCCATCCTTTATGCCCTGTTCTATCATAGCTGCCGCCACCCTGTCCTTT
>OKUO01000698.1_pt1 | contig 10400 bp, 5 predicted proteins | sample 1606481 | NCBI WGS metagenome assembly OKUO01 (sample SAMEA3882503, study PRJEB24775) | human gut metagenome | biome: human-associated habitat; feature: intestine environment; material: feces | place: Netherlands | collected 2009/2010
ACCAATGCCGATTGCGGAGAAAATCAGCACCGCCGCAAGCACACGCAGGGCAATGGATCTACCCACGTCGGCGCGACGCTCGCGAATTTCTTCGGACACATCGGTCGCCTCGGCGAACGTCGGCGGAACGTAGGTGCGCATATCTTGCGACTCGCTGCTTCTCGACCCGCCACACGTGCCTCCTCGCAAAATGCCTGCCATCAGTTTAAGCCCCCTTGAACCACCTAGTACAGGGACATTATATGGCGTTCCGGACGGACTTTGCACCCTACCTAGTGCGCTTACAAACAAAACAGTTCCACCATTTTCCACGGATAATAAAAGCTTATAGACCCCCCCCCATAAAATTAACAAAAACTTAACCTCACCCCCAGCGCGTCATGGGGGTCACCGCGTATCCGAGCACCGTCACGCAGACTCACTAGGCTGGAAACATGACGCAAGAGCTCGTTTCATTGACTATCATCATGGCGGTGGCGGCCGTCAGCCCGATTATGGCGCAGCTGATCCCGGGAAGGTTCATTCCACAAACCGTGCTGCTGCTCGCCACCGGAGCCGCACTCGGCCCGTACGGACTGGGCGTGATCGAAGTAAACGACGCCGTGAAACTCTTGAGCGAGCTCGGCATGGCATTCCTGTTCCTGCTCGCCGGCTACGAAATCGACCCCAAACGGCTCGCCGGACATCAAGGAAAAGTCGGACTGCTTACATGGGTGATCACGCTGGGCCTCGCTTGGCTGGTCGTGACATTCCTTCCGTTCTTCGCCAAGCAAGGTATCAACGGCATCGCCACGGTAATCGCACTTACCACCACCGCGCTCGGCACGCTCATGCCGATTCTCAAGGAACGCAGCCTCGAAGGCACCCCCATCGGCGACGCCATCATCTCGTACGGAACGTGGGGCGAACTTGGCCCAATCCTTGCCATGGCCATCCTGCTATCCACCCGAACCGGCTGGCAGACCATGCTCGTGCTCGGCGCGTTCCTCGCCATCTGCCTACTGTGCGCGATGCTACCCACGAAAGCACTGAAAACCGGCCATCGCCTGTACCGTTTCCTTACGGAAAATGCGAACACGTCATCGCAAACGCTCATGCGACTGACCACATTCCTGCTCATCTTCCTTGTCACCATTTCCGCACTGTTCGAACTTGACGCGGTGCTCGGCGCGTTCGCCGCAGGCTTTATCCTGCGTTACATCATCCCCGACGGCAGCAAGTCGCTGGAAATGAAACTGGAAGGCGTCGGCTATGGCTTCCTTATTCCTGTGTTTTTTGTGGTGTCAGGCGCCGCGATCAACGTGCGCGCCGTGGCAGGCCGGCCCGCGCTGCTCGTCGCGTTCATCGTCATGCTCATGCTGATTCGCGCGGTGCCCGTATATGTTGCGCTATCGCTCGACAAACGCGAGAATCCGCTGTCATCGCATCATCGCGTCACCGTAGCGCTGTATTGCACGACCGCGCTGCCGATCATCGTCGCCGTCACGTCACTGGCGGTGAAGGTCGGCACCATGCAAGGCGACACCGCGTCGACACTGGTCGCAGCCGGCGCGATTACAGTGTTCCTGATGCCGCTGCTTGGCTCGATCACATATCAGGTGGCCGACATCCACCCCGTCACCGCGGTGCGGGAGATCGCGCATACGCCGCCCGAATGGCGTGCGATCGTGCGCGAGCACGTACAGGTACGCGCGCTGCTGCACCATCAGGACCGGCTCAAGCGTATGGCGGAGACGTTGGAATCGCTGGAAAAGCAGGAGGGGCTGAACGGTTTGGACAGCCGTCGCGCCGAACTTGTGGAACGTGCGCGCCTCGAAATCGACCGCCAACTCAAGGAACTCGGCCTGGACCCGCAGCTCACCACCCAACTCCCCCACAACTACCGCTACCCGAAGAACTGAGAGGGCTTCGGAGGGGCGCTACTCCACGGACTTGAGGGAGCTGATGGGGTCGATGCGGTCGAGGACGGGGTTGACGAACAGCTGCACGAGCAGCGCGAAGGCCATGGTCGCCACGGCCGCGATCACGTAGCTCAGCGGATTGACCTCCACCTCGAAATACAACGAGGGCATGTTGAGCGCCATCGTCAGCATGCCGCCGACGAGCCGGCCGAGCGGCAGGCCCAGTATCACGCCCATGACGGTGAGGATCATCATCTCGCGGTTCACGTAATGGTGCACTTCGCGGTCGAAGAAGCCAAGCACCTTGAGCGTGGCCATCTCGCGCACGCGTTCCGACACGTTCGTATTGGCGAGCGTGAACAGCACCACAAGCGCCAGACCGCCGGCGAGCGCCACGATCAGCGCCACCACCGCGCCCATGAGGTCGAATTTGAAGCTGTCGGCCATATGCGCGCAGCTTACGGCCTTCATCACCGAACTGTCCTCTTCGAGCGATTCCGCATAGTCGGTTTGCGAAGTGTCGGAGCCGGAAAGCTTGGCGAGCATGGCGTTCCACGTCAGAGCCTCGGAATCCTCGGAACTCTTGGAATTCTTGGTGTTCTTCGCGTCTTTCGAGTCGAAAAGCTTGGCGTAGTAGGTTTCGCTTACATACACATCCGAGCCGATGAGGTTGCGATTCACCGCGCTCACCTTCGCCGTGGCCTGCACGCCGTCGCCGTTGGTCAGTCGCACCTTGGAACCGGCCTTGACGCCCAGCGCGCTTGCCGCCGACTGCGCGACGATCACGCCATCGTCATCGAGCTTCAGCGAACCGGTTTTGCCGACGCCGGACGTGCCCAGTATGCCGGACGAGACCGGCTGCAACGTGACCATTTCGCCCAAATCGGACAGATGCTTTTCCGGCACCGCGACCAGCTGGATGCTTTCGCTGCCGCTGCTGCCGGCCTTGCCGCTGTCACCGTCGCCACTGCCCGCAACCGTCAAATCGCCCGACTCTATGCGCACGTCAAGCGATGACGTGACGCGCCCGTCTGACGCGACTTTCGTGCGCATCGCCGACGCGTCCGAATCGTCGGAAACCACCATCAGGTCGTACTGGTAGATGTCGCGGTATTGCTTGATGCCGAGGTCTGCGACGGTGTCGTTGATGGCCAGGCCGCAGACGATCAGCGCGGTGCAGCCGGCCACGCCGCCGACCGTCATGATGAGGCGCGACTTGAAGCGGAAAATGTTGCGCGCGGTCACCTTGCCGAGGAAGCCCATGCGATTCCAGACCGGCCGAATCCGTTCCAGCAGAATGCGCGAGCCGGCGCGCGGCGCTTTCGGACGCAGCAGCGCGGCGGGCGTCTGCCGCATTTCCTGCACGCACGCGTAGATGGTGGCGGCGAGCACGCCGACCACGAACAGCGCGATGCCGAGCGAGCCGTACAGCCAGTCGTATTCCAGCCGCAGACCGGGCATCACATACATGCCTTGCAATACGACCAGCAGGAACGCCGGAATGCCAAGGAAGCCGGCGATCAGGCCGAGGCCGCCGCCGATGAGGCAGGCGAGCAGCGCGAACAGCAGGTAGCGCGACGCGACCGCCAGCCGCCCGTAGCCGAGCCCCACGTACGTGCCGATGAGCGAGCGGTCCTCTTCGACCATGCGCGCCATGGCGGTCAGGCTCATCATCACGGCCACCAGCAGGAACACAATCGGGAACGCGTTGCCGAGCGACTGGATGGAGTCGAGGTCGGATTTGAGCGCGCTGAACCCGCCGAGCGACTGCCGGTCCTGCACATACCAGCGCACTTGCGGAATGCTGGTTTTCAGCTCGTTTTCCTTGGTTTTCAGCGTTTGTTCGGTACTTGCCTTCTGCTCGTTCAATTGCGATTGCGCCTGGTCGAGCTGCTGCTTGGCTTGCGTCAGTTCGGGACTAGCGGCGATGATGGTTTCACGCATTGTTTCACGCGTGGTTTCGTCAAGTTGAGGGGTAGTTGCACCTGCGGCCGCCGCCGCACCTGCGTTCGCGCCGTTTGCCGCAGCTCCCGCAGCTGCCGCGCCCGCCTGCATGCTGACAATCTGGTCGACCTGCTGGTTGAATTGCTGCCGATTCGCGTCGATTTGCGACTGCGCGTCCGCGAACTTCTTGTCGGCTTCCGCACGCGCGTCGACGATCTTCCTGTTGCCCGCGTCGAGCAGTTCCTGCCGGCGGGCCTTCTGGCGGTCGGTTTTCACGGTGCCGTCGATGCGGTCGGTCACCTGCTTGACGGTGTTTTCGTACGATTCGTCGAACGTGCTTTCGGCGGCCGCGCCCTTGACGAGCAGCGTGGCGGACGTGTAGAGGGTGCCGGTCACGCCATCGGACGGCGCGAAGAACGTGTAGTCGGTGGTGGCGGTGGAACGGAACGAGGTCATGGCGGAGTAGCCGTCCGGGTTGCTCAGGTTCTGCGGATCGAGCACCACGCCCACGATGGTGAGCTTGGTCGGGAAGCTCGGCGCCTCGTCCGTGCCGTTCGTTTCATTCGTGCCGTCCGCACCGTTCGTATCGTTCGTATCGGAAGTATCGGAGGAAGCCGATTCGGGGGTTACGGTGAGGCGGCTGCCGATACGCTTGCCCGAATCGCGAATAAATTTCCTGGTTACCGCGATTTCGCCGGCTTTCTTCGGCATGCGCCCTTCCTGCAAGTATGGCTGGTCAATGCCGTTCGTGCCGATTTCCTGCATGGTCGCCGACTTGCGGCCGTCCAAATCGAACGTCACTTCCTGCGACCGTTCCGCCTGCACTTTCGCAACACCGTTCACCTTGCGCAACGCGGCGATATCGCCGTTCGACAGGCCCGCGGTGGACAGCACCTGGACGTCGTGCAGGCCCTGCGCGTCGAAAAAGCGGTCGGTGCTGCGGAACGCGTCACGGCAGCCCGCGTAAATGCCGGTGAGCACAGCCACACCGAGCAACGTGATCATGGCGATGGAAATGAATCTTTTCCACGAATGCGCCCACATTCGCAGCATGTCCTTGACGAATGCCATGTCGACCTCCGTTCGTAGCCCCTCATTCCATTGAACACCATGAAGCTTGGAAAGACGCGCCAAACCGCACATCCGCAACACGTGTCCAAATCGCGCGTTCGAATCGCACAGCAATCGCGCGAATCGAACTTCTAAACCAAACAACCCGTTAAGCAAACCAGACATTCCGGAACGAACAAACCAACACTTTGCCCGCCGCTTCCCGCTACAATCGGGAACGTTCCCTCACAAAGGGCGAATCGCAAAAAAGCAAGCAAAACAAGCACATGCAAGCGTGCAACAGCACGCAACGCAAGCAGCGAGCGCGACGCACAACGCGCAATCGCAAGGAAACAGAGAAGAGGAAATCTCCATGAGCGACGTCACCGCCGCAAAGAAGCCGCGTGGAACCGACGACGTGCCGGTTCCGCCGACGCTCCGTAAATCGTTGAAAAACCGCCATATCCAGCTCATCGCGCTGGGTGGCGCCATCGGCACCGGCCTGTTCTACGGCTCCAGCGAATCCATCCAGCTGGCCGGCCCGTCCATTCTGCTCGCCTACCTCGTCGGCGGTCTCGCGATCTTCATGATCGTGCGCGCTCTGAGCGAGATGGCGGTCGAGGATCCGAAGGCTGGCGCGTTCAGCTACTACGCGACGCGCTACTGGTCACGGCGAGCGGGCTTCATTTCCGGCTGGAACTACTGGTTCAACTACGTGCTGGTGGCCATGGTGGAGCTTGCCGTGGTCGGCTCGTTCGTGAACTACTGGTTCCCGAACATTCCGAAGTGGGTGTCGGCGGCGGTGTTCCTCGTGGCCATCGCGGCGCTGAATCTCATGGGCGTGAACAAGTTCGGCGAATTCGAATTCTGGTTCGCCATCATCAAGATCGTGGCCGTGCTGGCCATGATTCTCGGCGGCCTGTATGTGATCATCGCCAATGTGCCGACCGCTTCGGGCATTCGTGCGAGCTTCGCCAACTGGTTCACCGTGGACGGCGGATTCCTGCCGCACGGCCTGATGACCCGCAACGCCGACGGCACGTGGACCGGCCTGCTGATGGCGCTCGTCGTGGTGATGTTCAGCTTCGGCGGCACCGAACTCATCGGCATCACCGCCGGCGAAACCGAGAATCCGCGCACCACCATTCCGAAGGCCACGAACGGCATCATCTGGCGTATTCTCGTCTTCTACATCTGCGCGCTCGGCGTGATCATGGCGGTGATTCCGTGGAGCAAAATCGACGGCGATTCCAGCCCGTTCGTGCAGATCTTCGATTCCGTCGGCGTGCACGCGGCCGCCGGCATCCTCAATTTCGTGTGCCTGACCGCCGTGATGAGCGTCTACAATTCCGGCCTGTACGCCAACTCCCGCATGCTGTATTCGCTGGCAAAGCAGGGCAACGCGCCGGCTTACCTGGGTAAGCTCAGCAAGAAAGGCGTGCCGGTCGGGGGTGTTATCACTTCCGCGATAATTATTGCGATTGCCGTTGTCGTCGTGTTCGTATGGCCGGAATTCGCGTTCAATTATCTGATGTCGATCGCCACGATCGCGGCTGCGATCAACTGGATCATGATTATGATTACGGAGATTAAGTTCCGTCGCATGGTTGCGGCTGGCGATGGCCCGGCCGAACTTAAGGGGCTGAAGGGCAAGGAAGCGCTCGACAAGATCGCGTTCAAGCTGCCGTTCGCCAATGTGACGCCGTATGTGGTGATCGCGTTCATGCTGCTGGTTGTGGTGCTCATGTGCTTCTCCGCAAGCTATCGCATCGCCGTGATCGCCGGCGTCATCTGGCTGGCGGTGCTGTTCGCCGCCGCCCAGCTTGCGCTTGGCAAGTCCGGCAGCGAGCGTGGCGAGGACGCGGCGGTGATTGTCGACGCGGCTGCCGCAACCGCTGAGTAATCGCACAAAACACAAAACGGCCTCCTCTTCCGGCTTTTGTTACCCGAATCGGCTGGTTACGGTAACAAAAGCCGGATGGGAATGCCGTTTTTGCGATTAGACGGGGCGATTAGACCGGCGCGACCAGACCGACGGCCTCAGTCAGCGGTGCCGTCGGGGGTGACGGGCTCGGCGGACTCGACGGGGGCGGTATGGTCGGTCAGGTCCAGACGGAACGGCTGCGCGGGCAGGCCGTCGTCGTTGAACAGCGGAGCCGGACCCCAACTGCGCCAGGCGTATCGCATCGCCACCGGCTCCGGCACATCCGGAGTCGCCAGCGTAATCGTGCCGATGCTGCGGCTGTTAATCGGAATGCCGAATTCCGTGGCGTTGTAATCGACCACGTTCACTCTGGAATTGACGAGATCATCGATGTCGCAATCCACGAAAATCGCGGCGGTCGCCGGGTGGAACATACCGTCGGAACCGGCCAGTTCGAAGCCGGAACATTCCGGCACGCGCACCAAAGTCGGCAGCTGGCCATCGAAATCATCGCCGCCGCCGGGCGTGGTGCCTTCGAAATGCAAACCGTGCGCATAGCGGAAGAACAGGCGTACGCGGCCGTTCGGGTCGCATCGGAAGCCCAGCACCGTCGGGCCGTGCACCGGAACGCGATCCATGCCGTAGATTTGCCGCAGCGCGCAATTGGCAAGGCGTTCGCCGGGCGTGCGCTTGTCCAGCGGGTGGATGTTGTCGTATTCGCCGCAGTCGATCGTGCAGATGGCGTACACGTTGTCTATGGACTGCGCGGCGTCCCATTGGGCCTCACGCAGCACCGGCCAGCGCATCGGATCGTTGCCGTCCGCAGCCGTCTTGCCGTTGATCCATTGCGGCAACTGCACGATGAGGAACGGCAGATTTTCGCTCCACAGCGCACGCCATTCGCCGATCATCATGCCGAGCAGCTCGCGGTAGGAACCGCTGTATTGCTCGTCTTCCTCACCCTGATACCACAGGAAACCGGCCAGCGAGTAGGGCATGATACGTTCCAGCATGGCGTGGAAGGGGCCACACGGACGCCATTGCGATGTAGGGGTGAGCGGCGGCGGCCACGGGCAGGTGCCGCACTGTTCGCTCAACTCGCTGCTCGTTGCGTTCGGATTGGTCTGACGCACCGTTTCCACAGCCGCGTTCCATGCGTCCATCTGCGACTGCCATTCGCTGGTTTCCAGCTCGAACTGCTGTTGCGTCTTGCCTGCGATCGCACGCTGGTAGCGCGTCAGATAGTCGCGGCCGGCATCGCTGGAATTGAGTGCGTCCTCGCTCATCCAGCAGCTGATCGACGTGCCGCCGATATAGCAGTCGACAATGCCGACCGGCAGATCGGGGTCGAGTTCGGAGCGCAGCTTGCGTGCGAAATAGTAGGCGACGGCACTCATCACACCACTGTTTTCCGGCGATGATTCCTGCCAACTCGACGTATTTTCCGCATTGCGATTGATGACACCGGTTTTGGGCACATTGTAGAAGCGCAGCAGCGGATCGGCGCAATCCTCAAGTGCTTCGTCGGCATGCTCGCTGTTACGCAACTCAAGTTCCATATTGCTTTGGCCGCCGGCGAGCCACACTTCGCCGATAAGCACGTCGTCGAATTCGATGGCATCATTGCCCGCGACGATACGAAGCGTGTACGGACCGCCTTCCGGTTGCGCGGGCAGCATCACGCGCCACTGCGAAAAGCCGTTGACCACGTTCTGCGAAGAATAAGCATGTTCCTGCGCAATCAGGGAGCCGTCAAAGTCGTGTATTTCCGCCACAACCTCCATACCGGCGCAATCGGCAGCCAATGCGCCGAACACCGCAATGGGCTTGTTGCGTTGCAATACCATGTGCGAGGCGAAAATCGAGGCGATATGCAGCACGCCCGAGACATTACGCTCCTCCACCTGCTCCATCTGCGCCGTCATTTCGGAACCAGGCGCAATCCCCGTCGCAGTGACCATTGCTTCAGCTTCCTCATCAAACAATCCTACGTGCCTATCCTAAGCCACTTTCCTACCAAAATGCGTGAAGCGTCACCTAAATAAGCACATGCTTGCCCACACAAACGTCATTTTCAGCGATCGAAACGTCGCTTCGGTAGGGGCTTAATCGCAATTCCCAACGGAAACAACATTCCAACGGCCCGAAACGTCGCTTCCGTAGGGGTTTCGCAGGAAAGGTATCACGATTGCGCCGCAACGAATTTTTTACGATTTCGCGGCTCACTTTGTGGACTGGATACGTACCAAAACGGCCGCTCCGGTAGGATAGACCCCAGTTTGCAGGACAAAATCCATGCACGAAACCACGAATTTCATCTGCGAATGGTAGAAACCCGAACGCTTTCCAAGCGTTCACCCCACTACACAAAAGGAGTGCCAAGTACAATGGCTGCACAAATCTGGTATGAGAACGACGGTGATCTCTCGGTCCTCGAAGGCAAGAAGGTTGCCATCATCGGTTACGGTTCCCAGGGCCACGCCCATGCGCTGAACCTGCGCGATTCCGGCGTCGACGTCGTCGTCGGCCTGCGCCCGACCTCCAAGTCTGTCGAGCACGCCAAGGAGCAGGGTCTGGAAGTCAAGTCCGTTCCGGAAGCCGCCGCCGAAGCCGATGTCATCATGATCCTGGCTCCTGACCAGTACCAGCGCAACATCTGGAAGAACGACATCGAGCCGAACATCAAGCCGGGCGCTGCCGTTGCCTTCGCCCACGGCTTCAACATCCACTACGGCTACATCAAGGCCCCCGAGGATGTCAACGTCATCATGTGCGCCCCCAAGGGCCCCGGCCACATCGTCCGTCGCCAGTACACCGAGGGCTCCGGCGTGCCTGACCTGGCCTGCGTTGCCCAGGACGCCACCGGCGACGCCTGGGACGTCGCCCTGTCCTACTGCTGGGGCGTCGGCGGCGCCCGCTCCGGCATCATCAAGGCGACCTTCGCCCAGGAGACCGAGGAGGATCTCTTCGGCGAGCAGGCCGTTCTCTGCGGCGGCCTGGTCGAGCTGGTCAAGGCCGGCTTTGAGACCCTCACCGAGGCCGGCTACCCGGAGGAGCTCGCCTACTTCGAGTGCTACCACGAGATGAAGATGATCGTCGACCTCATGTACGAGTCTGGCATCCACTTCATGAACTACTCCATCTCCAACACCGCCGAGTACGGCGAGTACTACGCCGGTCCCAAGGTCATCAACGAGCAGTCCCGCGAGGCCATGAAGGAGATCCTGCGCCGCATCCAGAACGGCGAGTTCGCGCAGGAGTTCGTCGACGACTGCAACAACGACCACAAGTGGCTCCTCGAGCAGCGTGAGGCCATCAACACGCACCCCATCGAGGTCACCGGCGAGAAGATCCGCTCCATGTTCTCCTGGATTAAAAAGTAAACGACTGTAAGAACTGTCAAAGCGTCTAGCTGCGGTTATACAAACCGTTAGAACCATTCGAGCGGTTGGTTTGCGCGAATAGGGACAAGTTAGGGACGCGGCTTTGGCATCATGTCTCTAACGAAAAAGGCCCCTCCCCGGCGCGATGCCGAGGAGGGGCCTTTGGTGTCGGTCCGAGTAGGTGCGAGTAGGTTCGAC
>OKUO01000711.1_pt1 | contig 10305 bp, 11 predicted proteins | sample 1606481 | NCBI WGS metagenome assembly OKUO01 (sample SAMEA3882503, study PRJEB24775) | human gut metagenome | biome: human-associated habitat; feature: intestine environment; material: feces | place: Netherlands | collected 2009/2010
GTCAAAAGATGCTTTATAAAAAATTGCTTTGTCCTTTACTTTGCTTAATGAACGTCATGCTCGCAGTAAATAATTTCCGAAATCACCTCTTTAGAATCCAATTTCACATAAAAGCTCTTGTGCAGGAATTTTTGCCCTCTTGCGTTATAGGCATATTTCAACCAACCTATCATATGATGCGTATCAGAACGGCCTCCGCCCATATAATCATACTCCCAGCCGTTCATTTTCAGGTAACCGTCCAAACGAATCTGGCTGTCAGTATTAAGCAGCTGGCCGACAGCATAGCCTGCCATCATGCCGTGAAGCGTGTTGATTTTCACCTCACTAACTCTGTTTTTTGCCGAATCTATATAGAACAAGCGCGGTCCGACCTGCAGCTTTTTATCAGCATATGAGATAGTATCATCCGTATTCTTTTCTACAGGCCCCGGGTAATAGGCACCTGAAGCAAAAATATCCGGATCCATAATCCAATCTGCTTCGAGGGCAGCATTAAAGCGTCCTGCTGCGCTGGCAGCTCTCGGGGTTGTATCAAGATATTTGCTTGCCATAAAACCAACATGGCCCTTTTCAGTAGTACCAAGAAGCCATTTGTATTCACTGTTTACTACATCCACAACTCTGCTTACATAAAATTTATCTCCCCTTTGCAGCATGGTGATAACATCACAATCGGTGTTAGGCTGTGTTCTGACATTAACATCGGTTGCGTTGCAATATACCTCCAGCGGCCAGCCGGGATAAGACCTGAGCTCGTTGGCCAAATAAGCTGTGTTGACCTCGGCAAAGGCAGTGTTGGCAAACATTGCCAGACCAAGCGCTGCGCTTAAGAATATTTTCTTTTGCATATCCATCCCTCCTATTCCTGCCATCTGCGTTACGGGCAGTTGTTTTCCTGATTATATTTTAACTTGAAAATAAGAAAAGCGCCCCACCCGAAAGAGTGAATTCGGGTAGGGCGAGAGGGATTCGGGGGAAAGAAGGATATATTTTTATGCCTCATTAAGCTTCTGCAAGCGTTTCAGCCATCTTGTAACAGCGCCACTTTCGATAAAGCCTAATAACGCACCATCACAAAAGCGCTCTGCCCTAAGAGAAGCTATTAGTAAAGCCAATATACATTGAGCATCTAATCCAGAAGCATCGGCTTTCATCATGGAATCATAACCACATTTTATGCCATTAGCATTAAGAATATCTGCATATTTACTCGGTACTATTTATCACTTTCTTTGACAAATTTATAGATATCATCTGTCAACTTATCAACCGCTATAGAATAACTGACGAAAGGAAGGTGCATCGGTCTTTCCGAAGAACCATCATTTTCCTTATCAACAATCCATTCACTAACATTATCATTTTCCAAAAGATTGATATATTTTGTCAATGCAGAGTATTTTTTCATCACACTTCATCCCTCTTCCAATCTCTCCACACTATCATAACACGAAAATTCATTTTCATTATCTCTATTATACCATTAAAACCCGAAAACTTTCTTGCCTCATGTGTTATTTTTATTAATTCAGTGTATAATTAAAGCATAAATAATTTTTCAGAAAAGGAGAATCCTCACATGAAATGCTTACTCATTAAAAACGCGGACGTATACGCTCCGCAACCCCTCGGAATAGTCGACATCCTGATCATCAATGACAAAATCGCCAAAATAGGCCAACAGCTTGCAGCACCGCAAGGCTTAGACTGCCAAATTCTTGATGCCCAAAAGCGCAAGGTAGTCCCCGGTTATGTTGACCAGCACGTACACATCATCGGCGGCGGCGGTGAATCCGGACCCTACAGCCGTACACCGGAAATCAACCTCAGCGAGCTGACGAAGGTTGGCATTACTACCGTAGTAGGCGTTTTGGGTACAGACGGCACCTCCAGACACAACGAAAGCCTGCTGGCGAAGGCCAGAGGTCTGACGCATGAAGGCATCACCGCGTACATGCTCACCGGCTCCTACGAAATCCCCCTGCACAACATGACCGGTGATGTGCGCCGCGACATCATCCTGATCAACGAATGCCTTGGCATCGGCGAGGTTGCCTTATCCGACCACAGAAGCTCGCAGCCTACTCGCGAGGAGCTGGAAAAGGTGCTTACGCAGGCTCGCCTGGGCGGTATGCTTTCCGGCAAGGCCGGCGTTGTGCAGTTCCACATGGGCGTAGGCAAGCGTGGTATGGATGTCCTGCTGGCAATTGTACGCGAAACGGAAATCCCCGTCCGTCATTTTATCCCCACCCACGTCAACCGCGCCTTCCATCTTTTTGAGCAGGCCAAGGAATTTGCCCGCTTAGGCGGTTATGTGGATATCACCTCTGGCATCAGGGAGCAGGACGGCTTCCCCGCCTGCGTCAAGCCCAGTGACGCTATCAAGATTCTTTACGAAGAAGGCGTGCCGCTGGACAGAGTCACCATGAGCTCGGATGCCAACGGCTGCATGAGCGTAACGCTTCCCGACGGCAGCCAAAAGCAGCTTGCCGTATCGCCGGATTCCTTCCAGGAGGAAGTTAAGGATGCTCTGCTTGCAGGCGTTCCCACGGAGGTTGTGGCAAAGGTTGTCAGCAGCAATCCGGCGCAGGCCAATGGTCTGTATCCGCAAAAGGGCTGCCTGCAGGCCGACAGCGATGCCGATCTGATTATTTACAGCGACAGCTATGATGTTGACACTGTAATCGCCAAAGGCCAAATCATGGTGGCAGCAGGCGAAGCGCTTGTCAAAGGCACCTTTGAAAAATAAACATTGTAACGAAAAATCCCCTGCACAAGCCTCTGCTTATGTAGGGGATTAATTTTTTATGATATTTTCGTTATAGCTTGACGCACTCAGGCCGCTGCTTATCTGGCAACAGAAAGCTGCTGCTTCATCAGCGGAATCATTTCCTCGATAGTTTCATATGCCAGCTCATGATTTACATACTGCGGCTGAACGCACTGCAGAATCTGCTTGGCTGCCGTGGTAGAAAAAGGCTTATGCCGGTCAATCGCCGCAATATGACGCCAAATAACTTCCGCACTCGAATTAGCCGGCACCTTGCGTTCAAAGCTGCGCAAATACTTGCCGGAAAGCGAGCAGGAAAGATGTACGCCCTTAATCAGCTCAGCATACGGACCGAGCTTGTCCACCGTGCGGCATACAAAATCCGCTGCCTCCGCCTCTGTACGCAGACGCGGATTTGTATTCATCAGGTGACCGGTATCAAGCATAATGCCGACGTTTTTGCGTTCAATGCGCTCAAAGAAAAACTTCACCTTGCGCGCATCCGTCAGGCGCAGACCGGGCCACCACAAATTCTCAAACAGCACCGTAACATTGGCAGGAATCTCATCCGCCACAGCATTAAAAACATCTGCCGAAGCAGCCAATACCTCGCGGTCATCATAATGGAAATCAAAGGTAAAGATTGTTTCGGTATCAGCCTCTGCCACATGCCACACCAAATACTCCGGCTTCTGCGAAATAGCAGCGCAGATATTGCGGCGGATAACAGCCAGCCATTCATCACAGCTCATGGCTGTCTTAAAATATGTCTGGCGTTCGTGGATACTGCGGAACTGCTGCTGCAGGCGTTTGGCCTTTCTCAGCCAGAAATCCATCCAGTACGGCCAATAATTCAAATGTGCGCCAATAGTCAGCTCCTTGTAATCAGGGAATGCTTCCGGATCTCTGTAAACAAACTGTTCAATACCGTCAACACCCAGCTGCTGCACTAAACCGGCCAAGGTCATCCCCTTACGCTTCAGCTCATCTTCATACCAATCAATCGGACAATAGTTAATAAGATGCTTAGTCATTTCTCACCCTTCTTTGCTACATACTGCACGCTCTTAGCGTAAACCTTGCTTTAAATGTGCTACCGGCAAATAGCTTGAAATTTTTGTTTCATAAAAAAACTGCGGCGGTAACGCTGCAGTCATAATTTAGGTCACGCAAGCAGCACTACTGAAATACTAAAGATGGTTTTACCATCCTTCCTTTCACCTGTACATCGCAAGCTTGCGGAAAAAACTTTTGGGCATAGGCACTCTGACTAAGCTCATCGCCAGGGCAGCATCTTGTGAGGATATGCGCTGCCAGGCTCACATTACAGTTGCGGTACAGTACCAGATTCGCACTGGTTTTCCTTCTGCTCAAAGCATATTAAGTTTTTATTGTCTTGCTTTCTTTATCTAACGAAAGCTGTGTAATAGTAATAACTACTATTTATAGCATAATTAGTATATCATTAATCAGCTTTTTTGGCAATAGAGTTATGAAAAATTTTCCACAGCTATACTGCAGAAATAAAAAACTCCCGCAAGCACGTATACTTTCGGGAGTTTGTTGTTGAATATGCGCCATGACGCAGACAAGGCTTTAGCGACAGTTTTAATAAAACAGGACTTTAGCGACAGACTGTAATAGGAACGAGGGCGGGCAGCCCATTACTGCACGCAAACTCATCCGCCTGCACGCGGAACACATCCGCCAGCAGCTTGGACGTAACAATTTCTTTAGGCTCACCGCTAACTACCAGGCGTCCTGCCTTGATAACGGCAACGTAATCGGCGTATTGAATAGCATGGTTCAAATCATGGATAACCATAACCACAGTCAGTCCCAGCTCCTTGTTGAGCTTATCAAGCAGCTGCATAACCTCCAGCTGGTGACAGATATCAAGATAGGTCGTAGGCTCATCGAGCAGCAGTACCTGCGGTCTTTGCGCCAGCGCCATCGCTATCCAGGCGCGTTGACGCTCGCCGCCGCTCAGCGTGTGCAGAAGGCGGTGGCTCATCGACGTCATATTGGTCTGCTCTAAGGCCCAGGCAACGTGCTGTGCATCGTCCTTATCCCCGCGGCCCAAAAAGCTGCGATGCGGAAAGCGTCCCATTTCAACCAAGTCCTGCACCGTCAAATCCGTAGGCGCAACCGGTGACTGCGTCAAAATCGCCAGGCAGCGGGCAAATTCACGGTGCGACAGGCTATGGATATCCTTGCCCAGGAAGCTGATGCTGCCCTTGGCACAAGGCAGAATGCGTGCAATCGCCTTCAGCGTTGTGCTCTTGCCGCAGCCGTTGGGGCCAATGATAGCAGTAATCTTGCCCTCGGGTATCGCCAGCGACAAATCATGGATGATTGTTTTTTTGTTAATTGCTATATCAATATGCGTTGCCTCTAAAACAGCTTTAAAGGGCGCTGCATTATTTTGTTTCATCAGATTTCCCTCCTTAACAGGAATAAAAAGAAGGGCGCGCCCAAAAAGGCCATAATAATACCAACAGGCAGTTCAATCGGCGCAAAAATTACACGCGCAAAGGTATCACTGAGCGTAACAATGGCAATGCCCAAAAGTGCGGAAGCAGGCAGCAGAAAGCGGTAGTCGCTGCCTATCAGCAGTCGCGCCGCATGCGGCACCACAAGGCCGACAAAGCCCAGCAGGCCGACAACGCTGACAGCGCTGGCTGCGAGCAAGGCTGCAATAGCCGTAAGGATAATGCGCGTTACCTCAACATTGACACCAAGACCGCGCGCCATCTCATCGCCCAACTGCAGGATGTTCAGATAAGCGGCGCTGGCAAGTGCCAGAATCAGGCCGATAACAGCATATGGCAGAATAATATTTACATGCGGCCAGCTGCGTGCGGCAAGACCGCCTACCATCCACATTAAAGCGCCATGCACTCTATCACTGTAAAAAATCATCAGGCCGCTGATACCTGCACCCAAAAAGGCAGATACCGCAACACCGGCCAAAATAATACGCACCGGCTTGATGCCGTTTTTCCACGCTAAAATATAAATGCAGACAGCAGCCAGCATTGCACCAATGAAGGCAACAGGCGTAATCAGATATTCCATCGCCGGGAACAAAATCATAATCACAACACCTGCCAGTCCTGCGCCGGAGCTGATGCCGATGATATGCGGGTCTGCCAGCGGATTACGCATAATCGCCTGCAGAATTGCACCGGAAAGCGACAGGTTGATGCCGACCAAGGCACCGACGATGGTGCGCGGCATACGGATGTTCCAGATAATCTGACTGCGCGGATCATTACCGGGATTAAGCAGAATATCGGTAATCTCCTTGATGTTGATAATGCTGGAGCCTTTTGTTAAGCTCAAAAAGCTGCCCAATAGTGCCAAGAACAAAAATATCACAAGAATAGTAATACGCCATTTAGTACGGCCGATACCGAAATGCTCCGTCTGCTCTGCAGACTGCTTATTTTCCATTAGTAAAGACCTCCGGATAAACCTGCTGTGCCATAAACTTTACAGCCTCAGGATAGCGCAGGCCGGGGTTAATCAAAAACAGTTTTTCCGGCAGCACATATACTCTGCCTGCTTTTACAGCCGGCAGACTGTTCCATGCGGGGTTATTTTTAAAGTCGGTGCGCAGACGGTTTTCAATTTCCTCAGGCTTACCCATAGAGGTAATAAAAATAATTTCCGGGTTCTGCTCAACCAGTGTTTCCATGCTGTAAGGAGTTTTATTGGATTTTCCCTTGAGCGCTGCAGCAGCAACGTTTTCAAAGCCCAGGATATCGCTTACACAGCCGGCAATGCTGTGCGAGCCTTCTACCGTAACGGCGCTGGCTGTTGCATGCATAATAACGATGCGTTTCTTTTCCTTAGGAAGCTTACCGGTAACGGCGGCAACCTGTTTATCCAACAGCTCATTTTCCTTTTGAGCCTTATCCTGCGTACCATAAATATCGCCCAATGTTTTGATGGTACCCTTTACATCCTCAAAGGTTTGGGTATCAAACTCCACTACGTTGATTTTGTTGGATTGCAGCATCGGGATAAATTTATCATGCTGATTTTTGCTGGCCAGAACCAGATCAGGCTTCAGGCCCACAAGCGCTTCCATATTAATATTGTAGACCATGCCTACCTCCGGCACAGACTTCATAGATTCAGGAATCTTGCCTACCTTAGAGCTGGCGCGACCGACTACGGTGCCGCCAACAGCCTCAATCATACTCAAATATGAAGGGCTGAGGCTTACCACTCTTTCAGGCTTTTTGGCAAGTGAAACCTGTCTGCCAGCAGCATCGGTAAGCTGCAGATAAGCCTTGTCACCGCCAGTCTGCGTTTCTACACCGCCGCAACCGGCAGCAAGCAGCATAGCCGCACATAATAGACCACAAGCAATTTTTTTCAAGATCATGTTAATCACCTCATACTCATCTTACATTACCCAAGCCCAAGGCTTTGGCAATATATATAACTCTCTGATAAAAAAAGCTTAATAATATCGCCCTCATAATAGCACAAATCAGAAGTATAGTCAATGAAAGTTGCTAAGAAGCGCACATAATAGTATAATTAAATGAATAAGCTTGTTATAACAAAGGAGTAGAAATATTATGGAAATCACTGCAATGATTAACCGCATAAATGCATTAGCCAAAAAGAAGAAAACTTCCGGACTGACCCCGGAGGAGCTGGCAGAACAAAAGGAGCTGTACAAGGAATATCTGGCAAACATCCGCAGCCAGCTGAAGGTACAGCTCGATAACATCGAGGTAGTCGACGAGCTGCCGGATAAAAAACAGCTGCACTGATGGCTGCTATCCTGTCACCATCCATGCTGGCTTACGAGGACGATTTTCTGCTGATTATCGATAAGCCTGCAGGCATGCTGGTACACCCCACCGTCAGCGAGCGAGGCACTACACTCTACGATTACGTCAGAGCATATTATGAAGCCACCGGCATTAATGCCGGTATACATCCCGTATCGCGCTTAGACCGCAACACCTCTGGCCTCGTTATTTTCGCCAAGGAGCCTGTTGTTCAGCACTGGCTGAGCCAGCAGCAGGTTGAAAAGGAATATCTGGCGCTGGCCTGCGGACGCTTTGAAAACAGCGAAGGTATTATCGAAGCGCCTATCGCCCGCAAGGAGGGCAGTATCATCGAACGCTGTGTTGATTACGAACGCGGCAAATACGCCAAAACAGCCTATGAGGTTTTGGCAGCCTACAGTAATCATACGCTGCTCAAGGTTCGTCTTTTTACCGGACGCACGCACCAGATACGTGTCCACCTTGCTTCCATCGGCCATCCGCTCGTAAACGACAATCTTTACGGCACGCCCGGCCCCCAAGCGCGCCATGCGCTGCATGCCTATCGTCTGGCCTTTAAGCATCCGGTAAGCGATGTATTTTTAGAAATTACCCGCGCTTTGCCGGAGGATTTACAGAAACTTCTGTACTAAATAAGCAGACCATGATATAATTAGTGTATACTAATGTAAAGACAGAGTAGCTGTAAGGCTACCCTGAATAAGGAGGAATAGACAAATGCCCTTAGTTACATCTACTGAAATGTTCAAAAAAGCTTACGAAGGCCACTATGCTGTTGGTGCCTTCAACGTCAACAACATGGAAATCATCCAAGGTATCGTTGCCGCAGCACAACAGGAAAAATCCCCGCTGATTCTGCAGGTAAGTGCCGGCGCCCGCAAATACGCTAACCACATCTACCTGATGAAGCTGGTTGAAGCAGCAATCGAAGATACCGGTCTGCCTATCTGCCTGCATCTGGACCACGGCGAAGATTTTGACATCTGCAAAGCCTGCGTCGACGGCGGCTTCACCTCCGTTATGATTGACGGCAGCAAGCATCCTTTTGAAGAAAATATCGAAATGACTCGTCGTGTTGTTGAATATGCACACGAAAGAGGCGTTGTAGTTGAGGCCGAGCTTGGCCGCCTGGCAGGCGTTGAAGACGCTGTTAAGGTTAACACCAAGGATGCTACCTACACCGATCCCGATCAGGCTGTAGAATTCGTTGAACGCACCGGCTGCGACAGCCTGGCTATCGCTATCGGCACCAGCCACGGCGCTTACAAATTCAAAGGCAAACCGGAACTGGACTTCGCACGTCTGGAAAAAATCACCAACTTGCTGCCTGGTTATCCTCTGGTTCTGCACGGTGCTTCCACCGTTATCCCGTCCTTTGTTGAAGAATGCAACAAGTACGGCGGCAAGCTGGACGGCGCTCAAGGCGTACCTGAAGACATGTTGCTGCAAGCAGGCAAATTCGGTGTTTGCAAAATCAACATCGATAGCGACTCTCGTTTGGCATTCACCGCTGCTGTTCGCAAGGTGTTCACTGAAAAGCCAGCAGAATTCGACCCACGCAAATACTGTGGTCCAGCACGCGACTTGATGGAAGAACTCTACATCCACAAGATCAAAGAAGTGCTCGGTAGCGACGGCAAAGCTGAATAATAGCTAACCACACACTTAACAATACTAAGCATCCACATCCTCACCGATGTGGATGCTTTTTTAACCAATAATATAGGAGTTGTCACTGTAATCATATAGTTAGTGATGATTGTAAAAAATCCCGTAGGGATTTGATGTGTGTAGGCAGGTATGCAGCGAAGGTTATGCGAAATGAGCGAAGCGAAATGGAGCATAACCGAAGCGAAATGCCTGCAAATATCGCATAACAAATACGCATCCCAGCGGGATGCGATTTCGCATTCAATGGGCAATTTGATGTTGTCGCATTCCGCTGGAATGCACAATACTGACAAATCTATTGCAGGCATTTCGAAAAGATTCCATTTCGCTTCGCTCCATTACATCTTTTCTGCATACCTGCCTACACACATCAAATCCCTACGGGATTTTTTTCAATCATTACTAAATAATCACAGGGACAACTTGTATATCATTTCCAAGTTGAAAGAGGCTGCGTCAAATTTGCGGTTCCAAATGCTTTTGGAAATTTTGACACAGCCTCTTTATATCACATGAGGCAAAGCCCCGTGTTATTTCACAAGTTTCACGCCAATACCTGGACGGTCGGCAGGCACGGTCACCTGACCGTTCACAATCTTGATGCCGTCGAATCGGTCGTTGGCGATGAGCCAGTTGCCATCGAGGTCAGCCCAGTCGCAGAGTGGCGAAAGTTGAGCCGCTGCGGTCACAGCGCATGAAGTTTCGGTCATACAGCCAACCATAATCTTCATGTCGAGTGCGCGCGCCAATGTCACCATCTTGTAGGCCTCGTTCATACCGGTGCTCTTCATCAACTTGATGTTGATACCTGAATACACACCGTAGAAGCGGCGAATGTCGGGCAGGCGTTGGAATGCCTCATCTGCCACGATAGGCAGTGGAGAGCGCTCGGTGAGCCATGCGGTGTCGTCGAGTGGCTTTTCCTTTTCCAGTGGTTGCTCCACAAACAAGCAATCCTTGTCGGCAAGCCATTCAGCCATTTCAAGAGCCTCTTCCTTGGTTTTCCAACCCTGGTTGGCATCCACATAGAGCTTGATGTCGGGGCGA
>OKUO01000712.1_pt1 | contig 10279 bp, 10 predicted proteins | sample 1606481 | NCBI WGS metagenome assembly OKUO01 (sample SAMEA3882503, study PRJEB24775) | human gut metagenome | biome: human-associated habitat; feature: intestine environment; material: feces | place: Netherlands | collected 2009/2010
TTATCGCCGCCGTTGTTGCCGCCGCCGTTATCGCCGCCGTTGTTGCCGCCGCCGTTATCGCCGCCGTTGTCGCCGCCGCCATTATCGCCGCCGTTGTCGCCGCCGTTATCATTGCCCTCGCCGAGGATGACAACGATATTGATGTAGTGCAGACCGAAGTTCGTGGCAAACGCCTTGATGGTATTCGTGCCCTTGACATGGATGCCTGTGCCGCCGGGGTAGGTGATCCCGCCGACGCCGACGATGGTGGCCTCCTGAACATCGGCATCAATGCTCCAGTCGTAGACATGGTGGTTGGTGCAGGTGATGGTCACGGGGGACCACGCCGTCACTTCCATGCCGGCATGATAGGGCTTCGTGTGCGTGCCGAGTGCGTCCGTGTAGGTCACGGAGAAGGTCGCATCGTGGTCATAGTCGCGCAAGACTGTCAAAAACAGGTGCGTGCTCACGCCCGCCACGTCGCCGGCCGCCGCCGGGGTCGTGCCGAACGAAAACAGCGACAGCGTGAATGCCAGCAAGAAGATGGCAATCATGAGTGCCTGCTTGCGATGAGTTGCTTTTTTCATGTTGATTACATCCGCCTTTCACATTAGCTGGTGATCGATAAAAAGAAATCGCGCGGGGGTGCGGGGGGAACGGTTGCTGTGGGTGGCAATTGCATTGTTTACAGTCTATTCATAAAATAACACATTGATAATCGCTCGTCAACAACTATAATGCATGAGACGCGGAAAATGTTGCATTATTTTGCAAATGTGCCGATTTTTTTTCCCGCTTGCGCATTTTTTTCACAGAGCGGCGCCATGTGTCCGGCAGTGGTGCCGCGAGTGAAAAAAAGTATCGGATCAAAAGCGCGGAAATTCCATAAATTAGGTTTGACAATCGACGGGCGGAGTGTTAACATTACGAAATGCTGATTAACGGGGTTAACAAAAAGGAGGCGGCATCATGGAACTGCAGCAACTGACCGAGCAAATGCTGCTTGCGGTCACTTCTCTGAACCGTTCCTGCATCCCGCAGAGTGTGCAGGAGCCGCTTAAGGGCGAGAATTTTCTGTTGGACTATCTCAGCGCGCAAAACGGCTGCAGCACGCCGGGCACGCTGCGTGAGGTTCTGGGCGTGAGCGCGCCGCGCACGGCGGCGATGCTGCGAGCGCTCGAGGAAAAGGGAATGCTGCGCCGCTGCGCCGACAGTCATGACCGGCGCCGCGTTGTCGTGCAGCTGACAGAGCTCGGCCGCCGGACGGCGGAGCAGATGCATGCGGCGCTGTGTGCGCACGTTCAGCATGTTCTCAAGCAGCTGGGCGAACAGGATTCCCGCGAGTTGATCCGGCTGCTGGGCCGCATCACGGAGATCGAGGCAGACACCTGAGCGAACAGGTAAGCGTTTTTTCGCGCTTTCATATACAAGGAGACAGTTTTATGAAGAAATATATTCAGGAACACAAATATGTGCTGCTGGTGTTGTATTTGCCCATTTATCTGATCTGGTTTGCGCTGGTCGAGCGCATGGTGCCCTCGACGGCGGGGTGCTTCGTTTCGTATCTGCCGCTGGACGACAAAATCCCGTTTTTGCCGGGATTCATTCTGGCGTATGTGCTCTGGTACCCGTTTTTGATCGTCCCGGTCGTTGTGACGCTGCTCAAGGACGATCGCCGTGCGTTTATTCGCTATGCGGCGTTCATCATCGCGGGCTTTTCCATCTCGCTGACAATCTGCATGATCTGGCCGAACTGCCAGCTGCTGCGTCCGTCGGATGTGGATACGAGCACGCTGTGCGGTTGGCTGGTCAACGCGATCTATTCGGCTGACACGCCGACGAACGTACTGCCAAGTATGCACGTGGTCGGCTGCATGGCCGTTCTGGCTGTGACGTTTGACAGCAAGTATTTAAAAAAGGTGCGCATCCCGGCAGTCATCATTGCCGTCGCAATCTGCGCGGCTACGGTGTTCGTCAAGCAGCACTCCATTCTGGATGTGTTTGCGGCGCTTGCGCTGTCGCTGGTGCTGTATCTGATCATTTACGTAGCGGCACGCCGGGCTGTGGACCGACGTCAGCCGTCGGCTGCCGCCTGAGAGAAACCGAACAGAGAAATGGATAAGCGAGGATAAATATGAGCGATCCGAAGATTCTGAAAAAGATGGAGCAGGAAAACCAGAAGTACAAACCGAAGCCGGCGGTCGTGGCCGTCTACTGGATCCTGCGTCTGATCGTCATCGGCGTCATGGTCATGACGATCATTCATAAAAACTATGAGAGCACGTTCGTATGCGTGCTGGTGCTGATTCTGTTCATGCTGCCGCGATTCGTGGAGCGCAACTTCCGCATCGAGCTGCCGAGCACGCTGGAGATCATTATCCTGATCTTCATTTTCGCCGCCGAGATCCTCGGCGAGCTCAAGAGCTATTTTATCACCTACCCGCATTGGGACTCCATGCTGCACACGACGACGGGCTTTATCAGCGCGGCGTTCGGTTTCGCCATGGTGGACCTGCTCAACCGCAACAAACCGCAGCATTTCAAGCTCTCGCCGGTGTTTCTGGCGCTGGTGGCGTTCTGCTTTTCCATGACGGTCGGTGTGTTGTGGGAGTTTTTCGAGTTCTCAATGGACTACCTCTTCCACATGGACATGCAGAAGGACACGATCATCCACTCCTTCGCCTCCGTGACGCTCGACCCGACGAACAACAATATTCCTATTTTGGTGGATAATATCACGGACGTGGCTGTGAACGGCAAGTCGCTCGGTCTCGGCGGTTATCTGGATGTCGGCCTGTATGACACGATGCAGGATCTGTTTGTCAACTTTGTCGGTGCGCTCACGTTCAGCGTCATCGGCTACTTCAGCGTCAAGTCCGGCAACAACAAGATCGCCAAGCAGTTCGTGCCGGTGGTCCTGCCGGAGGAGCCGAAGGCGGAAAGCGAACCGGAGCAAAAGCCGGAAGCAATCGAATAAAAAAAGAATAAAGAAATCCCCGCCGGACGCAGTCTGCGTCCAGCGGGGATATTTGTTTGGGGCATTGGGTCAGAACCGGAACTCAAAATCGAGATCGTAAATGCTCACCGTGTCGCCTTCCTCGATGCCCATGGCCTCGAGCCGGTCAAACAGGCCGGACTGGCGCAGCACGCGGTCAAAGTACATCCGCGACTCGTAGTCACCGAAGTTGATCGTGCCCATGAGCCGCTGCAGCCACGGCCCCTCAACGACCCAGAGATCGTCAAAGTGGCGGATCTGCAGCTCGTCGCTCGTGCCGACTTCCGGTTCGGGCGGAACATAGTCGGCCTCGTACGGCGGCACCGGCGGGATCTCGGCGAGTTTGGCCGCGCACGCCTGGATGAGCTCGCGCGTGCCGGTGTGGGCGGCGGCGCTCATTTCAAAGAATTCGTAGCCCTGCGCCTCGACGTGCGCGCGCAGACGGTCGATATTCGTGCGGTCATCGCCGAGCAGGTCGCACTTGTTGGCGGCGACGATCTGCATACGCGATGCCAGCACGTCGCTGTAGGCGCGCAGCTCGGCATTGATGGCCTCAAAGTCCTCGACCGGGTCGCGCCCTTCGCTGCCGGAGACGTCCACCAGATGCACCAGCAGGCGGCAGCGGTCGATGTGGCGCAGAAAATCGTGGCCGAGGCCGGCGCCGTCGCTCGCGCCCTCGATGATGCCCGGGATGTCCGCCATGACGAACGACGAACCCTCCGACACGTACACGACGCCCAGGTTGGGGAAGAGGGTCGTGAAGTGGTAGTTTGCGATCTTCGGGTGCGCCTTCGACACCACGGACAGCAGTGTGCTCTTGCCCACGTTCGGGAAGCCGACGAGGCCCACGTCCGCCAGCAGTTTCAGCTCGAGCAGGATCGTGTGGCTCTCGCCCGGCAGGCCGGGCTTGGCAAAGCGGGGCACCTGCCGCGTCGGCGTGGCAAAGTGCTGGTTGCCCCAGCCGCCGCGCCCGCCGCGCGCGGCCACAAACGGCTCACCTGAGGACATGTCGTGCATGATCGCGCCGCTGTCCGCGTCGCGCAGCAGGGTGCCGCGCGGCACGCGGATGTGCAGGCTCTGGCCCACGCGGCCGGAGCAGCGCTTGCCCTGACCGTCGGCGCCGTTGGCGGCTACATATTTTCGCTTGTAGCGAAAATCCATGAGCGTGGACATGTTGTCGTCCACTTCAAAGATGATGTCGCCGCCGCGCCCGCCGTCGCCGCCGTCGGGCCCGCCGGCAGCCACGTATTTCTCACGGTGAAAGGTCACCGCGCCGTTGCCGCCGTCGCCCGCGCGCACGGTGATGGTCACTTTATCAACAAATGGCGAAGCCATGGTCATTCCTCACTTTCGTTGCCGGGCAGCCCGGCGGGGGATAGAAAAACGGGGCAGGCGCGATGCCCACCCCGTTTGCGATTACTGTGCGATCTCTTCGTAAACAGAGACCTGCTTGCGATCCTTGTCCTTGCGCTCAAACTTCACGACGCCGTCCACGAGGGCGAAGAGCGTGTCGTCCTTACCCTTGCCGACGTTGATGCCGGGGTGAATCTTCGTTCCGCGCTGTCTGACGAGGATGTTGCCGGCCAGAACGAACTGACCGTCGGCTCTCTTGGGGCCAAGGCGCTTCGACTCACTGTCGCGGCCGTTCTTGGTGGAACCCATGCCTTTTTTATGTGCCATTTCGAATTACACCTCCATGTGTCAAAATCAGTTGCGGAAATCAGGCCTCGATCTTCGTGATCTCAACCTTGGTGTAGGGCTGTCTGTGGCCCTGTGTTCTGCGATAGCCTTTTTTCGGCTTCATCTTGTAGACGCGGATCTTCTTGCTCTTGCCGTTTTTGACGACATTGCCGGAAACGACGGCGTTTTCCACCACGGGGGTGCCGAAAACAGCCTTGTCCTCGTCGATGACAGCCAGAACGCGGTCAAACTTCACAGTCTCGCCGGCCTCGACATCCAGCTTCTCGACGAAGATGACGTCGCCCTCGGCCACGCGGTACTGCTTACCGCCGGTAACGATGATAGCGTGCTTCAAACTCGTTGCACCTGCCTCTCTGTAGAGTCTCGCTCTTGTGGGCGGGAGGCATGCCTCCGCTTGGTACCCACTCAATGCGGCCTTGACAGTTTATCATTCCGGACAGGTTTTGTCAACGGTTTTTCCCGGGATGTGGCGAAGTTTTTCTCGGAAACATGCAGGAAGCCACATGATACAATTTTAGTATGACCCGTTTTGGACGAGAAAAACCACGGCGCTGATTTAGCGCCGTGGTTTTGTGCTCCGGGAAACTCAGCCGCAGATGGCCTTCGTGTCGCGGGCGATGACGAGCTCCTCGTTCGTCGGGATGACGAACACCTTGACCTTGGAGTCGGGGGTGGAGATCATGATGTCTTCGCCGCGCTTGCTGTTGGCGACCGGGTCGATCTTCACGCCCAGGTAGCCGAAGTACTCGGCGATGGCGGCGCGGGAGGACTTGCTGTTCTCACCGACACCGGCGGTGAAGATGATGGCATCGACGCCGTTCATGGCCGCGACGTAGGAGCCGGCGACCTTGGCGACCCAGTAGTGGAACATGTCGAGCGCGAGCTGTGCGCGGTCGTTGCCCTCGGCAGCGGCGGCGTCGAGATCGCGGAAGTCGGAGCTGACGCCGGAGACGCCGAGCACACCGGACTTCTTGTTGAGGATGTTGAGCATCTCGTCGATGCTGATGCCGTACTTGTTCATGATGAACTGGATCACGCCGGCGTCGAGATCGCCGCAGCGAGTGCCCATCGGCAGGCCGACCAGCGGGGTGAAGCCCATGGACGTGTCGACGCACTTGCCACCGTCGATCGCGCAGATGGAGCTGCCGTTGCCCATGTGGCAGGAGATAAGCTTTAGCTCCTCGATGGGCTTGCCCATGAGCTCGGCGCAGCGGGCGGACACGTAGCGGTGGCTCGTGCCGTGGAAGCCGTAGCGGCGGATGCCGTCATTCCGGTAATATTCATAAGGAATGGCGTACATATAGGCCTTCCCGGGCATGGTCTGGTGGAACGCGGTGTCGAACACGGCGACCATCGGCACGTCGTCGCCCATGACGGCGCGGCAGGCGTTGATGCCGGTGATGTTGGCGGGGTTGTGCAGCGGGGCGAACGGCGTGCACTCCTCAAGTGCAGCCATGACGGCGTCGTCGATTTTGACCGAGCAGGCGAACTTCTCGCCGCCGTGGACGACACGGTGGCCGACGGCGTCGATCTCCTTCATGGAGGTGACCACACCGTACTCGGCGCTGGTCAGTTTGTCGATGACCGCAGCAATCGCCTCGGAGTGGGTGGGCATCGGCAGGTCTTCGTCAAAGACGGGCTTGCCGCCGATGAGCGGGGTGTGCTTGAGGTGGCCGTCGATGCCGATGCGCTCGCACAGACCCTTGGCCAGGACGTGTTCGGTCTCCATGTCGATCAGCTGATACTTCAGGGAAGAGCTGCCGGCATTGATGACAAGAATTTTCATATTCAGATTCCTTTCTCATATAAAATATTGTAATTTTCATAAAATCACAGTATTATGATACCAAACACTCTTATTGTAATCATTTCGTTGGAAAACGCAAGTGTTTTTCGAAAGAAGGTGCAAAAATGGGCAATGTCATCGGCATTGTTGCTGAGTATAACCCGTTTCACAACGGACATACGCGGCTCATCGAGCAGACACGCGCGTGTCTGGGCGCGCATTGTCCGGTCGTGTGCGTCATGTCGGGCGACTTTGTACAGCGCGGCAGTCCGGCGGTGTATTCCAAGTTTGCGCGTGCGGAGGCCGCCGCGCGCTGCGGGGCGGATCTGGTGCTGGAGCTGCCGCTGCCATGGGCGCTGTCGTCGGCGGAGGGGTTTGCCCGCGGTGCTGTGGGACTGCTGGGCGGCCTCGGCGTGGTGACGCATCTGAGCTTCGGCAGCGAGTGCGGTGAGCTGGAGCCGTTGCAGCGGGTGGCCGAGGCGCTGCTCGATCCGCTGCTGGGCGAGGACCTGCGCGCCGAGCTGCAGGCCGGCATCCCGTTTGCGGCGGCGCGGCAGCGGGCAGCCGCGCGGCGCGTGGGCGCGCTGGCGGAGCTGCTGCAGGCGCCGAACAATATTCTTGCCGTGGAGTATCTCAAGGCGATTTTTGACCAGCGGCTCGATCTGCATCCGCTGACGATCCTGCGCACCGGCGCGCAGCACGACCGTCCGGCGGAGGGAAACGTGCGCTCGGCGAGTGAGCTGCGCACGCGCATCGGCGCAGGGGAGAACGTGTCCGCCTTTCTGCCGAAAGCGGCGGCGGAGATCAGCGCACGGGAAAAAACACTTGGCCGCGGTCCGGTGCTGCCGGATGCACTGGAGAGCGCGCTGCTCTCGCGCCTGCGCATGCTGCCGCAGACGACATACAACGCGCTGCCCGGCGCATCCGAGGGGCTGGGCAACAGCCTGTACCACGCCGCACACGAGGCGCCGACGCTCGACGGTGTGCTGGCGGCGGCGAAATCCAAGCGCTATGCGCTCTCGCGCATCCGGCGCATGACGATGTGCGCGGCCCTCGGCGTTACCGCCGGCATGGACACGGGCACGCCGCCGTATGCACGTGTGCTGGCCATCGGCGCGCAGGGCAGAGAGCTGCTGCGCGCGATCGATGCGCGCACCTCGGTGCCGGTTATCACGAAGCCGGCCGCCGGACGGAGCCTGCCGGGCGAGGCCGGAGAGATCTTTGCCCTGACGGCGGATGCGCACGATCTCTACGTGCTCGGCTGCCCTGCCAGAGAGGAGCGCCGCTGCGGCGGCGACTGGCGCGCGAGCCCGTTTGTGCTGTGACTGTCATTGTGCGCAAAGTATTTGAAATTTTAATAGGAATATTTCGTGAATTTGATATTGCAATTTTATAAAAAGGATAGTATAATCTTTGCATATTCATTTGAAGGACAAATGTCCGCGCGTTGCGGACAGCGTCCGGAGAAGAAATGATTGGAGGAAATACAATGAAAAAAGCGATTGCTCTGCTGCTCGCTCTGGTCATGGTGTTCGCGCTGTGCGCCTGCGGCGGCGACAAGGGCACGGCCGACAACGGCGAGAAGGTCGTTAAGATCGGCGTGTTCGAGCCTGCCAGCGGCGACTCCGGCGCCGGCGGCAAGAAGGAAATGCTCGGCATGCAGTATGCCAACCAGGAGACCCCGACCGTCGAGATTGGCGGCGAGACCTACAAGGTCGAGCTCGTCTACTCCGACAACGGCTCCGACTCCGCGAAGGCTGTCTCGGCGGCTTCCAAGCTCGTCAATGAGAAGGTCTCCATCGTGCTCGGCTCCTACGGCTCCGGTGTGTCCATCGCCGCGTCTGACACGTTCAAGCAGGCCGGTATCCCGGCCGTGGGCGTGACCTGCACGAACCCGAACGTCACGGCGGGCAACAGCCACTACTTCCGCATCTGCTTCCTGGATCCGTTCCAGGGCACCGTCCTTGCCAACTATGCTTCTTCCGAGCTCAAGGCCAAGAAGGCCTACTGCCTCGGCGAGAACGGCAACGAGTATGACCAGGGCCTGGTCACCTTCTTCAAGCAGGCGTTTGAGAAGGCCGGCGGCACGGTCGTCACCGACTCCTTCCCGAAGGACAACTCCGACTTCAGCTCCTACCTGAACAAGGCGAAGGATCAGGGCTGCGACGTTATCTTCGCGCCCGTGTCGATCGCGTACTCCACGCAGCTCGTCTCTCAGGCGGCTTCCCTGAACGTCGGCATCCCGTTCCTTGGCTCCGACACGTGGGATGACAACATGGTCCTGCAGGCTGCCAAGGGCACGAGCGTTCAGGCGTTTGTCTCCACCTTCTACGCAGAAGGCGGCAACAAGACTTTTGATGACGGCATCAAGGCCTATATCAACGGCAATGCCGATGCCAAGACCACCAACGGCGGCGACGACACTGTCTCCGCTGTGACGGCCATGGGCTATGACGTTTACTATGTTGCACTTGAGGCGCTGAAGGCTGCCGGCTCCACCGATCCGGCCAAGGTCATGGAAGCGCTGCCCGGTGTGACCTATGACGGCGTGTCCGGCCACATCGCCTTCGACGAGACAGGCGACGCGATCCGCGACACCGCTTATATCAAGACCATCGACTCGGCTGCCAATGCGTGGAAGTTTGTGACACAGCAGAAGGCTTCCTGAGCTTCTGAATCGGTCTGAGATCAAGAATCCGGGGGGGGGAGCTTCGGCTCCCCCTTTGGGATTTTGAGCCGCTGCGAAAGCCGCGGAGGCTCCGCGGTTTTCGCGGCGGCTGAATGTCCGCATTTGCAAACGATAGAGAGGGAAACAGATGGAATTTCTAGTCGCACAAATTTTATCCGGCGTTTCGCTGGGCGGCCAGTATGCCCTGATCGCCATCGGTTATACGATGGTCTATGGCATCCTGCGTCTCATTAACTTCGCCCACGGCGACGTGTTCATGTGTGCAGGCCTCATGATGGTCTTCATGTGCGCGTCCCTGCCGGTGTACGTGTCCATTCCGCTCATGCTCGTGCTGACGGTGCTGCTCGGCTTCGTCATCGAGCGCGCCGACAAGCTCCCGCGTCCCGGCGACGTCGTGGAGAAGGACGGGTACCTCTTCCTCGTCCAGTCCATGCGCGGCCGCCGCATTGCCATGCTGCGCGTGACCGCCCCCGAGCCGCCTACGGACCCCGACCAGACCGCTCCCGGCCAAGCGCCCTCCGCTGGGGGCGAGAAGGACGTGGAGCCTGCGAGCAATTAGCGCCCCTCGCCGCCGGGTCGCTACAATGGTTTGAACGAAACGAATGCCCGCAATACGGGCCAGAAGGAAAGGCAGCCGCCGCATGGCTCAGCTGTTTAACATCAAGAAAGTCACCGTCGGCCCGCGCACCCTTGCGGCCGAGGTCGAGGTGGCGCCCAATGCGCCGCTGCTCACGAGCGATGACCCCGAGGGCACGCGCCTCATGGTCGAGCTCATGCCCCAGATTGCGGACCACGTCTGCCTGGGCGACGCCGGCCCCCACTTTGGCGAGGTCGTCGAGCAGACCGAGCTCGCCCACCTGCTCGAGCACGTGACCGTGGAGCTTCTCGCCCGCACGGACATTGCCGGCGACATCTCCACGGGGCGCACGGTCCAGACCGGCGAGCGCAGCTTTGAGGTCGAGCTCTCCTGCCCGGACGACGTGCTGGTGGCGGGCGCCCTCTCCAGTGCCGTCTGGATCATGCAGTGGGCCTACTCCGGCGGCGGCGACCCCAAGCCCGACGTGGACGCCATCGCAAGCGGCCTCGTGGACCTCGTGGCAAGCGTGAGCGAGCAGGAACCTGCGGCGGA
>OKUO01000714.1_pt1 | contig 10249 bp, 7 predicted proteins | sample 1606481 | NCBI WGS metagenome assembly OKUO01 (sample SAMEA3882503, study PRJEB24775) | human gut metagenome | biome: human-associated habitat; feature: intestine environment; material: feces | place: Netherlands | collected 2009/2010
GACTTGCCATCGTAACGCATGGAGCAGAAGAGGATGACCATGTCATGGACAGCACCGGCGAGAACCCCACCGATGAGAATCCATAAAGCGCCGGGCAGATAACCGAACTGGGCGGCGATGACCGGGCCGACGAGCGGGCCCGCACCAGCGATGGCTGCGAAGTGATGTCCGAAGACGACGTACTTGTTGGTCGGTACGTAGTCATGACCGTCTTCAAAGCGGAATGCCGGTGTGACTTTGTACTGGTTCAGCGTCAAGACTTTTGCGGCGATGAAAGCGCCGTAAAAACGGTAAGCCAGTACGAACACTAATGCTGAAATAATAACGAGATACAAACCGTTCATACAAAAAGAACCTCCTTTGATAAAATAGTATGTGTGCAACCCTTTCCGTATGAAACAAAATGATACCAACGTACAACGCTTGGAAATGGTGTACACTACATCACGCTCCCTTATTATAGAGCACTTTTCCTGAATTGCAAGATGTACACTGGGCATAGCATATGGGTTGGTTATAACCCAAAGTCTATTCTCAAATTACGTTTTGTTATAGTAAGCGTTTTCATACTATATATAGTATTAAACATTTAATTTACATACTAAATAAATGATATAATTACTAAAAGTCATATAAACGAATATCAACATAGCGATTTTTCATAGGTATTGCGAATGAAAAAAGTTAAACCTTTTACCCTAGCCACGGCTAGTGGACAATGCTATAATGACTATAGCTTTTGAACTCATCTTTTTCCATTATTACAGGAGGTTTTTATCATGTCTCAAACTGACTATACCCTGGTTCTGCCGGCTTTTACCATCGGTGTCCACGCTTATGATGCTATCGGCAAGATTACCCGTCATTTCGGCAAAAAAGTTGTCATCATCGGCGGCAAGACGGCCCTGTCCAAGGCCAAACAGCCCTTGCTCGATGCCATCGCCAAGACGGACCTGGAAGTCCTCGGCGTACTCTGGTACGGCGACGATGCGACGTATGAACACGTCGACCGCCTGCTCCGTGAACAGGCCGTCCGGGATGCTGACCTGGTCTTCGCCGTCGGCGGCGGCCATCGATACCTGTAAAGTCGTCGCTGACCGGGCTGGCAAGGCCTTGTTCGCTTTCCCGACGCTGGCTTCCAACTGTGCTCCGTCGACGGCCCTGGCTGTCATGTACAAAGCCGATAAATCCTTTGCCGGCTACTACTATCTCGACCAGCCGCCGGTCCATACCTTCATCAATATGGCCATCATTGCCGACTCGCCTTTCAAGTTCTTCTGGGCCGGCATCGGTGATGCTATGAGTAAAGAATGTGAATCGGAATTGGCCAGCCGTACGGCGGAACACTTCCATACGGTCCTCCTGGGCCGGGCCATCGGCAAAGCCTGCACGGCGCCGCTCCTGCAGTATGGTGAACAGGCCCTGGAAGATTTCAAGGCCAAGAAGATCACCTATGCCCTGCAGCAGGTCGTCCTGGATATCATCATCAGCACGGGCCTCGTTTCCAACTGTACGACGGGCGGCGGCGACTACTACTACAATTCGTCTCTGGCTCACATGTTCTATAACGCGTCGACGGTCCTGCCGCAAGTCGTCGAAGGCCATCTCCATGGCGAAACTGTTTCCTTCGGCGTCCTGGTACTGCTGACCTATGACAAACAGTTTGAACTGCGCGACCAGGTAGCGGCCCTCTATAAGAAGTGCCATTACCCGACGACCCTGGCTGACCTCGATATCAAAGCCGACGAAGTCGATTCCATCGTCGATGCCGCTCCGGCCCTGACCGAATGGACCTGCGTCCCCGAACCGCTGACTAAAGAAGCTTTCAAAAAAGCCATCATGGATACCGACGAATTCGGCCGTTCGTTATAATACCTTGAAGGCCGTTGGTCGCAGGTCGTTGGTCGAAGTAATTCGATGAACGATGAACGAACTACGATGAAGGTCATGATGTAGCGATAACTGGCTTTTTCGTGTATAATAAACTTCATAATAAGATTAGTTTGTAGTATGGAGTTTGTAGTTTGTAGAAGATGTTTTTAAATTTTTACCATATACTACAAACTGAAAACTTCAAACTTAAAACTCAAAAAGGAGCTGTCTTATTGCGACAGCTCCTTTTCAAACTTTTCACGCCACGGAGGGGATTATGGACCAAGTATTAGAACAAGTCATCAGTGCCATCGAACCGATGGATTTGGCAAAAACGGCAGAGTGCTATCAGCGCCTGGCCAGTCTGACCATACGCCAGGACAGCAAGTTGTCCTATCTGGCAGGCCGCATTGCCGGTGTACAGGGGACGCTGCATCCGGAAAAATTGCAGAAAGCCGTCGTCGTCTTTGCAGCTGACCATGCCGTCGATGGCGGAGAAAATAAGACCAAGGGCAAAAACAGCAAGGCCGACGCCCTGGAAATCGCCACTGGCCGGGGGCCTATCAATAAGGTGGCCCACCGCATCGGTGCCGGCGTCATGCTCCTCGACATGGGCCTAGAAGAAGATATCCCGGAATCGCAGGGCGTACAGAATTTAAAAGTCATGCACGGCAGCCATTTCTGGGCCCGCCAGGATGCCATGAGCGAAGATGAAATGATGGACGCCCTCTTCAGCGGCCTGCAGATCGGCCAGAATCTGGCCGATGAAGGCTATACGGCTGTAGGTCTGGGGAACCTCGGCGAACGGGGACTGCTGACGGCTTTCATATTGACAGCTGTCTTTTTCCGGGACCAGCTGGAAGAACTGCCGGAGCACATGAAGTCCGGTCAGAAATTAGAGAAATTGAAGGAAGTCATCGACCAGCACCACTTCGATGCGGCGGATCCGCTGGACCTCCTGCGCCGTGCCGGGGCTCCGGACATTGCCGCCATGGTCGGCTTCATCCTGTCGGCAGCCCAGCGCAAGCTGCTCGTCATCTTTGACAACGCCGTCACCGGCTCTGCCGTCCTCATTGCCCGCGCCTTATGCCCGACGATTGACGATTTCGTCTGCGCTTCGGCGCGCTATCTGGAACCGGTCCATCAGATGCAGATGAAGAAACTGGGCCTCAAGCCCTTCGTCGAACTGGACCAGAATCTCGACCAGGGCATGGGCTCGGCTATGGGCCTGACCATGCTCGACGCATCGGTACAGATGATGAATGAAAATTTAAAATAAGGAGCGATTTCCATGAAAACCTTATACCTCGATTGCTTTTCCGGTATCAGCGGCAATATGTTCATCGGCATGCTCATCCAGGCCGGCGTCCCCTTTGAAGCCTTTAAACAGGCCATGGCCTCGCTGAATCTGACGGGCTATGACTTGGTGTGCCACAGCGTCAACAAGCTGGGCATCCAATCTATCTATTATAATGTCCTCCTCGATGCAGAACATCATGACCACGGGGCTCACGACCATCATGAGCATCACGACCATGAACAGGAGCACGAACACCATGAACACCACGTGCATCATGGGGAAGAGTTGGCCGGCCAGGGCCATCTCGTCGATATGACGGGCCATCATCATCACCATCAGCACCGGGGCCTTCCGGAAATTACCAAGATCATTGAAGGTGCGCCTATCGAGGACGATATCAAGGCCAAGAGCCTGGCCGTATTCCAGGCCCTGGCAGAAGCCGAAGCCAAGGTGCATGGCGTCCCCGTCGACGAGATACACTTCCATGAAGTCGGCGCCATCGACTGCATCCTGGATATCGTCGGTACGGTCTGGTGCCTGAAATACCTGGGCATCGAACAGATTGCCACGTCGCCGCTCCATGCCGGCAGCGGCTTTGTCCGCTGCGCTCACGGCATCATGCCCGTCCCGGCACCGGCGACGGCTGAACTCCTGGCCGGGATTCCCTGGTATGCGACGGATATCAAAGGCGAACTGGTCACGCCGACCGGCGCCGCCCTGGTCAAAGTCCTGGCGCATGCCGGCGTCCGCCCGAAAGATTTCGTCTACGACACCGTGGCCTACGGGGCTGGAACGAAAGACCTGACTATCCCCAACGTCGTCCGCGGCTTCATCGGGCAGGCAGGGGAAATATCGTAGGCTGTAAATCGTAAGGGCGTCCCAAAGGGCTGCCCGCCATGATATCAGAATCAGGCGGGACGCCCTTTGGGCGTCCCCTACAGAAAAAATTGCCGGCCGCATATGCGGCCGGTAATTTTTTTCTTGACAAATCTCATACGTCATGGTATTATAATTAAGCACTGTGACGGGCACAACGGCCCGCCGGAATACAGCGTTGACATATCAATCCCGATGTGATATACTTAGAAAGTCGTCATGCGGAAGTAGCTCAGTGGTAGAGCATCACCTTGCCAAGGTGGGGGTCGCGAGTTCGAGTCTCGTTTTCCGCTCCATTTATTCCTCAATAGCTCAGTTGGTAGAGCAATCGGCTGTTAACCGATTTGTCGTAGGTTCGAGTCCTACTTGAGGAGCCATACAGGGGTGTCGCCAAGCGGTAAGGCAACGGACTCTGACTCCGTCATCCGTAGGTTCGAATCCTACTACCCCTGCCATTATGATCCACTAGCTCAGTTGGCAGAGCACCTGACTTTTAATCAGGGTGTCCCGAGTTCGAATCTCGGGTGGATCACCACATTCCACATTACGTGGCCCCTTGGTCAAGCGGTCTAAGACATCGCCCTTTCACGGCGAGAACATGGGTTCAAATCCCGTAGGGGTCACCACTTGGGCGATTAGCTCAGCTGGGAGAGCGCCTGCCTTACAAGCAGGATGTCAGCAGTTCGATCCTGTTATCGCCCACCAAACTCTATTCAAGGAACTGGAGCATGAAGGTCTTCACCATCGTGCACGGTTCCTTTTAATTTTAGTTTGTAGTATGGAGTTTGTAGTTTGTAGAAGATGGCTTTAAATTTAAAAACCTTCACTACAAACTGCAAACTTAAAACTCAAAAGAGGCTGTCGCATACGCGACAGCCTCTTTTTTGCGCGCAGCGCCTGTACCAATATCCATATTTTGTACTACCGTCCATTGTCGTGTTACGGAACCGAAAGGCCATAAAAGAGTTGTCTTTATGGCCTTTTTTCATTATCATGAGAATATAGATGTTTTTGCGTACAGACAGGAGGCCGACTATCATGGCAGATACGATAAAAAAATGGGAAAAAATGAGACAGGCATTGCAGTTATCCGGCGCAGATCTGCGGGAACTGGCACAGCACTTCCGGAAGAGTGCCGAAGACGCTTTGGAAGGGAAGGAGAGCTCCCTTTCGGCGCTGCGCACCTATCTGGGCTTGCCGACGGGACGAGAAACGGGGACCTTCCTGGCCCTGGATTTCGGCGGCACGAATGTCCGGGCTTCGCGCATCCGCCTTATGGGCGAACAGGGCTTTGCCGTAGAAAGCAAGGTGGCCAAACCCTTGAAATGCGTTGACTACGACTACACGTCTTCGTCGAAGACGGCAGACGAACTCTTCGACTTCATCGCCGCCATCGTCAAGGAAGCGGCTGACGGCAATCACGACTATAAACTGGGCTTTACCTTTTCCTTTGCCGTTGACCAGACGTCGGCCAAGGATGCCAGCCTCATTGCCTGGTCCAAGGAAATCGCCGTTCCCGGCGTGGCCGGCCAGTCCATCAATGGCCTGCTGAAAGAGGCCCTCGTCCGGGCCGGCCTGGACCGCATCGAACCGGTGGCCCTGCTCAACGATACGACGGCGACCCTCCTTTCTTCGGTCTATCAGCACAACCCGTCGCGCATCGGCATCGTCTGCGGCACGGGCTTCAACATGTGCTATTATGAACCGGCCCTGCAGATGATCGTCAACCTGGAAGCGGCCGGCTTCGACGGCGGCCCGGCTACGGTCTGGGACCGCCTCGTCGATGAAGCGTCTCAGCTGCCTGGCGACCATCCCTTTGAAAAGATGATCGGCGGCCGCTATTTGAGCGAAGTCTGCCGCGTCGTCTTTGGTGAATACCTCAAACGGGACATCCCGTATTTTACGACGCGCGACATGAACGAACTCATTTCCGGCCAGCAGACGGCAGAAGAACTGCTCGGTTTCGCCGTCAGCGAAGAAGAACAAGAAGGACTCTGTGCCCTGGTCCGGGCCGTCTTTGCCCGGGCAGCCCAGCTCATCGGGGCGGCCAGCTTCGGCCTTCTCAGCCACTTGGCAGAGGATAAGGGCTTTACGGAACAGTCCATCGCCATCGAAGGCAGCCTGGTCGAAAAGATCAAAGGCGTTCCGTCGCTCATCGAAGATGCCATCTGCGTCTTCTGCATGGCTCCGACCGAAAATACGCGCATCCACGTCATCCCCAACAGCAACGGCGCCTCCGTCGGCGCGGCCATCGCTGCGGCACTTTGTGAGTGTTAATTCCGTTCATCGAAGGTCGTTCATCGTAGGTCGAAAATATCATACCATCGCGATGAACGACGAACTACGAACCACGAACTACGAACCATCAGCTTGACGTCCGTCCCTGGATTCCGTATAATGAAACTATGACCCGGCCCCTGCGGATTTTTCCGCCGGGGCCTGTTTCGTGAAGGGGGAACCAGCCATGCAACTTGCCGAACTCATCAACGCCCATCGTCAGCAGCTCAATAATACGGATATGGGAATCTGGAAGTACATCTTGCAGCACCGTGCCGCTGTCCGCCACAGCTCGATCCATGAACTGGCCAAGGCCTGTCACGTCTCGACGACGACGATTGTCCGCTTTGCCCAGAAATTAGGCCTCGACGGCTTCGGTGAATTCAAGATGCTCCTCAAGCGGGAAGAACCGGAAATTTCCTGCTATGACACGAATGTCATGGACGAGCTCCAGCGCTTCTATGAACAGACCGTGGACAAGCTCTGCAGCCGCAACTTCGATAGCGCCAGCGCCCTCGTCCATGAAGCCAACCGGATTTTCACCTATGCGTCGGGCTACGTCCAGAATAACGTCGTCCAGGAGCTGAAGCGTCTTTTTTTCTACGATAACGTCATGCTCTACGACGTACCGGCACGGGAAGAGTTTTGCAACCTCATCCGGACCATGACCAAAGACGACTTGTTCATCATCGTCTCCTTCTCCGGCGAATCGCCGGCCGTCAAGGAACTGGCCCAGGCCCTGAAACTACGGGACATTCCCTTCATTTCCATTACCCGCCTGCACGACAATACCCTGGCGTCGCTGTCGACGGTCAATTTTTACGTCTCGCCGGCCCGCTTCCAGCTCTACGACAAGGAAGACGACCACGTCGCCTTTCAGTCCATGATGCCTTATTTCGTCCTGGCTGAGATATGGTATGTGAAATATTGTATGTATCTGCACCATTTGAAACAGGAACAAGAGGCTTCCCGATAGGCTGTACCAAAGTACAGGAAATGTACCAGGTTACAGGCCGGGGGCCGTGTGCCAGAACGCCGCGAATCTATTGTATTCGCGGCGTTTTTTTTATATCCTGTTACTAAAGAAAGCTTATGTACTTTGTTTCACAAACGGGAGGAATTGTCTATGTCATTCAACAAGGACCGCGTGATGCAGGAACTGCAGCGTTTTGGCGGCGCTATGTACACACCGGTCATCTTATTCGCCTTCTTCGGGCTGACTGTCGCCTTGTCGATCATCTTCAGCAATACGGGCCTCTTCGGCAGCCTGGCAGAAAAAGGGACCCTCTGGTATGATTTCTGGTACGTCGTCCAGCAGGGCGCCTGGACCGTCTTCAATCAGATGCCAATCCTCTTTGCCATCGCCGTTCCCATTGGCTTTGCCAAGAAAGAACAGGCTCGTTGTGCCATGGAAGGTTTCGTCATCTACATGGTATTCAACTATTTCATCGCCGGTATCCTGACCCTTCACGGCAGCTACTTCGGCGTCGACTATAGTCAGAACGCCGGTGCCGGCACGGGCCTGGCCATGATTGCCAACATCAAGACCCTGGACATGGGCATGCTCGGCGCTATCTTCATTGCCTGCATCTCAGCCTACTTGCACAACCATTTCTATGATACGGAAATCCCGGACTGGCTCGGCATCTTCAAGGGACCGGCCTTCGTCGTCGCCGTCGGCTTCCTGGTCATGCTGCCCATGGCGCTCCTCTTCTGTTACATCTGGCCGCCTATCCAGCACGGTATCGAACAGTTCCAGTTCTTCCTCAAGACCAGCGGCATCTTCGGCGTCTGGGCTTACACCTTCTCGGAACGCATCCTCTTGCCGGCAGGCCTGCATCATTTTATTTACTTGCCCTTCATTTACGGTCCGGCTGTCTGCGACGGCGGCATCCAGGCTTACTGGCTGCAGCACCTCAATGATTTCGCCACCAGTGCTCATTCCCTGCGGGACATGTTCCCCCAAGGCGGCTTTGCCCTCCACGGCAGTGCCAAAGTCTTCGGCCTGCCCGGCGCAGCCCTGGCCATGTACTATTGTGCCAAACCGGAAAAACGCAAGAAAGTCGCAACCCTGCTCATTCCGGCTACGATTACAGCCGTCCTCTGCGGCATTACGGAACCGATTGAATTTACCTTCTTGTTCGTTGCTCCGCTCTTGTACGTCGTCCATGCCGTCTTAGCGGCTACCTTGTCGGCGACGCTCTATTTCATCGGCCTGTCGGGCAACTTCGGCGGTGGCCTCATCGACTGCTTCGTCCAGAACTGGATCCCCTTGTTCCGCTATCATGCCTGGACCTACATTTTACAGATTGCCATTGGCCTCGGCTTTACGGCCATTTACTTCGTCGTCTTCCGCTTCCTCATCCTTCACTTCGATTTGCCCACGCCGGGCCGTACCGATGATGGCGGCGAAGACAAATTGTTCACCAAAGCGGAATACAAAGCCAAGAAAGAAATGGAAAAGAAAGGCATTGCCGGTGGTGCCGATGCCCTGAAAGCCCAGGTCTTCCTCGATTGCCTCGGCGGTCCGGACAATATCCGCGAAGTCACCAACTGCGCAACCCGCCTGCGCGTCACGGTCAACGACCCGGATAAGGTCGCCGCGACCAGCAAGTTCACCAATGCCGGTGCCTTCGGCCTGGTCAAGAACGGCCACGCCATCCAGGTCATCGTCGGCCTGTCCGTGCCCAATGTCCGCGGCCACTTCGACGCCCTCATGAAAGGGGAAATGCCGGCAGCCGTAGAAAGCACGGTTCCGGAAACGAAAGAAGCTTCGGCAGAAACGCCGGCAGCTCCGGCTGCTGAATCCGTCGCTTCCGTCGATGAAGACGACCGTTCCATGAAGCTGAAAGCCTTTGTTTCCGGCGACCTCGTCGACATCAGCGAAGTACCGGACGATGCCTTCTCGCAGAAGATGATGGGCGACGGCGTCGCTATCAAACCGTCGGGCGATACTATCGTCGCCCCGGCAGACGCGACCGTTTCCATGATCATGGAAAGCTCGCTCCATGCGATTGGCCTGGAATTGAGCAACGGTGCCGAAGTGCTCATCCACATCGGTTTGGATACAGTCAATATGAATGGCGAAGGGTTCACGCTGCTGACCCAGCAGGACGCCCAGGTCAAAGCCGGTGACCCATTGATCCGCTTCGACCGTGATGCCATCGCCAAAGCCGGCTATAACGACATCGTCATCATGGCCGTCACCAACTCGACGGAATACCCGCAGATGAAGAAGAAACCGGATCAGCCTGTCGTCGCTGGTGAAACACCGATTGTCATTTTCTAGGAGGATTTTATGGATACTTTAAAATGGTGGCAGCAGACGGCTGTCTATCAGATTTATCCCCGCAGCTTCCAGGACACGACGGGCAGCGGCGAAGGCGATATTGCAGGCGTTACGCGCCACTTGGATTATCTCAAGAAACTCGGCGTCGGGGCCATCTGGCTGACGCCGGTCTACCCGTCGCCCATGGTCGACAACGGTTACGATATCAGCGATTATACGGCCATCGACGGGCGCTACGGCACGATAGAAGATATGGATACCCTCATTGCCGAAGGGAAAAAGCGGGATATCCGCGTCGTCATGGACCTGGTGTACAACCACACGTCGGACCAGCACGCCTGGTTCCAGGAATCGAAGCGCAGCCGCACGAACGACAAAGCGGACTGGTACATCTGGCGCGATGCCAAAGAAGACGGCTCGGCGCCGACGAACTGGCGCTCCATCTTCGGCGGCCCGGCCTGGACGTGGTGCGAAGAACGGCAGCAGTATTACCTGCACACCTTCGCCGTCGAACAGCCCGATTTGAACTGGGAAAATCCGGCCGTCCGCCAGGCCCTCTATGATGCGGCCAATTTCTGGATAGCCAAAGGCGTCGGCGGCTTCCGCATCGATGCCATCGTCTACATCAAGAAACC
>OKUO01000718.1_pt1 | contig 10213 bp, 7 predicted proteins | sample 1606481 | NCBI WGS metagenome assembly OKUO01 (sample SAMEA3882503, study PRJEB24775) | human gut metagenome | biome: human-associated habitat; feature: intestine environment; material: feces | place: Netherlands | collected 2009/2010
GTGAAGGTGAAGATGCCGTAACTTACAGTGGCTCTGTATGGGGACAGGCACTTGGTGGAAATGGTGATACATATCCAGTTCTTGATAGTACAAAAAGAGTTTATCAGGTAGATAAATATGACGGCTGTGAAGGAAAACCGGGCAGTTCAACAAAGGTATATTCCAATCAGAGTACGTCAATATATGAAGAACACAAATATGAGGCGGATACCACAGATTCTACGAAGCATAAATGCAGTATCTGTAATGGTACAGAAGAACACTCTTTTGCTTATGAGCTTGTAGAAAATGGTAATGCTATTAAGGCAACTTGTAGCGAATGTGGTGCAACCTACACCGTAAAACTTACACAGCCGGCAGCAACATCAGATGAAAAAATTGTCTATGATGGAACAGAAAAGAAAGCCGGAACAGCAATAGACTCTGGCAACACAGGTATAGAAACAATTCCTGAAAATGCCATTACCTATGCTGCGGTAACAAATGGCACACCATCTACTTACAGTACAGCAGCACCGAAAAATGCTGGCACATACAAAGCAAAGCTTACATTAGGCACAGGAGATAACAGAGTTTCTATTGAGATAAATTTTACGATTGAAAAAGCAGCTTCACCGACCATAGCTGGTGAGGAAAAGAGTTATGCATATTCAGTCGGTTCAGACGGCAAGACAATCGGTGTGGATATTGCAGGAAAGCTCCCAACGGATAGGGGCACTACAACATATGCGGTTGCAACGACAGATACAGAGCAGCTTTTAAGTGAGGTAGCAGTCGATACGGCCGGAAATCTGACCTATAAAGTAAATCAGGTAGACTCGACCAAGGTTAGAAAGACAGCAATTATCACGGTAACAGCTTCGATGGAGAACTATGCGAATGCTGGATACACGCTGACGATTAGTATTAGAGATAAGAAGATTGTAGAGATTAAGGGTGGAAACAGCGTATCCGTAGATGGAAGCAACGTGCTGATCTATGGTGAAAAGATTTCAAAGCTGACACTCGGAAATACCGTTTTTGTGGAAGCCGGTACAGATGATGTGATAGAAGGTATTCTTTCATGGAGCAATCCGGACGAGATACCGGCAGCCGGAACCACACAGGCAGTCTGGATATTCAAGCCGACAGACAGCAGGCATTATTTTGAACTTATCGGAACAGCAGCCATCACAGTAGCCAAGGCAACACCGATAGTGGTAAAAGTACCAACCGTTGCAGAGCGTGAATACAATCCGGATGCTGCACTTACTGATTCTGATATGACAGGCGGAAGTGTGACCGGGGCAGATGGCAATGAACTTGCCGGAACCTGGAGCTTTACAGGAAAGAATATCATTCCGACTGTAAATAACAAAGGCTATCAGGCAGTATTCACACCTGATGACGCAAACAATTACAGTACAGTAACCAGAACAATAACTGTTAAAGTAACTAAAGCAACACTGGTAATTGCAGAAAAGCCGACAGCAGGCGCACTTACCTACGGACAGAAACTTTCAGACAGTACCCTGACCGGAGGAAAAGCAGCTTATCAGACAGCAGATGGAACTGAAATCACAGGAGCATTTGCATGGAAGAACGGCAGTATCAAGCCTACAGCAGCAGACAGCCAAAAGACAGAGTATGATGTAACATTTACACCATCCGATAAGGATAATTATAATGCAGTTGATACGAAGCTTGCACTTACTGTAAATAAGGCAGCTCAGGCACCGAACATGCCGCAAGCTGCAATGGCTCCGGCACAAAGCACAAAGAAGGTTGGTGATATTACGCTTCCGGATGGATGGAGCTGGCAGGAGGCTGATAAGGACACGGCACTTGCAGATGGTGTGGCAGTGACAGCGACCGCGGTTTATACAGGAGCTGACAAGGGCAACTACGAGACAGAAAGTGTAAGCATTACGATTACAAGAAGCAAATGTGATCACACACATACTGAAATACGGAATCAGCGGGAAGCAACCTGTAAAAAAGAGGGCTATACCGGAGATACCTACTGTAAGGATTGTGGTGAAAAACTTGCCACCGGCACAGCAACCGAGAAAAAACCGCACACGGTCGGAACACCGGCTACCTGCGTATCAAAAGCAGTATGCAGTGTTTGCAGTGAAACCTTTGGTGAAGTGGATGCCACGAACCATGTGCATACAACCGTGAAGAACCGAAAGGAAGCAACCTGCACACAGACCGGCTACGCAGGAGATACCTATTGTACGGACTGTGATAAACTTCTGAGTACCGGAAAAGAGCTGGCAGCATTGGGACATGATTATAAAGCAACCGTGACAAAGCAGCCAACGACAACCGAGGAAGGCATCAGAACCTACACCTGCACCAGATGCAACAGCAGCTACACAGAGAGCATTGCGAAGCTGCCGGAGGAAAAGCATACTCACAACTATACGGGAAGCATTACGAAGGAAGCAACCTGTACAGAGGCAGGGGTAAGGACGTATACCTGTTCTTGTGGAGACAGCTATACAGAGAGTATTCCGGCAACAGGACACAGCTATGTATCAAAAGTGACGAAGGCTGCAACGACAACAGAGGAAGGCATCATGACCTACACCTGCTCCAAGTGCGGACACAGTTACACACAGCCGATCGCTAAGATTAAGTCCGATGATAGCAACAAGGATAATGGCAGCCAAAACCAGAAACCGCAGTCTGGCACAGACAATGGTAATCAGAATCAGAAGCCACAGCCTGATACGGATAATGGTAAGGAAAAAGGAGATTCAATTAAGCCATACATCAAGGACGACAGCGGCAAGGAAGGCTGGGATGTTATCAAGCAACAGCTTGAAGAAGCTAAGGCAGGCGATACGGTAACGGTTGCAATGAACGGAACAACTGTAGTACCGAAAGATGTAATTGACAGTATCAAGGGCAAAGATACAACACTTGTTCTGGATATGGGAAATGGTCTTTCCTGGAAGATTAATGGAAAGGAAATCACTGATGCAGCCGGAGATATTGATTTTGATGTGACAGTCGGAGCCGACGCAGGAAAATCCATTCCTGTGGATGTGATCAACAATGTAACCGGGGAACGTTCTTCCTTGAACCTGACTCTTGCTTATGACGGAGAGTTTGGATTTACAGCCACACTGACCGTCAACATGGAATCAAAGAATGCAGGACTGTATGCGAACCTGTTCTACTATAATGAACAGACCGGAGAACTGGAATTTATCAGCGCCGGACAGATTGATCCGGAGGGAAATGTGGAACTTGTATTTACCCATGCATCAGATTACACGATTGTTGTTGATGCCAAGATTATGAGTGATAACGGTCAGGCAGACAACAAATCTGATGAAACCATTCCTGCACCTAAGACAGATGACAGCACTTCAAAATATGCATGGAATAATACGATAATCATTATTATAGGTATCTGTATTATACTGATTGTTTTTGGAGCTGTATTCTATGTAAGGAAAAAGAGTGGTTCAGAAGAAGAATAAGTATCTGACATAGTAATTGAATAAAAGTGTGAACACGGGAGCGTACTGGCAAAGGGTGTAACAGTATAAACATGATAAGCGGTGTATGTCTTGATGAAGAGACGTATGCCGCTTATTTGCGTCAAAAATGATAGAAAATAATTTCAAAAAATTTGTAAGATTTTGTCGAAAACTGTCATGTATATAGTGAAGGGAGATTTTAAGCATGACTAAGAGTGAAGAAATCAGATTGCTGAAAGAAAGACTTGATTATTACACAATGGAGGCTGAGGATGATCAGTTTGACGCAGAGGAAGTGATAAGATTATTGAAAAGACTGGATGAACTGGAGCCATTACCAGAACCGGATATGAGTGCCGAGGAATCGTTGGAAGTATTCTGGGAATATGTGAAGGAGCGAGAGCGTGAAGAAAAAATCATAGCTGGAAGATAAAGTGTGGGTAAGATACCTGACTTTTGAGATAGGAAAAAAAGGTCAAAAACTTATCGACAACCGACCTACCACACGATATAATGTAAGTAATCTAATAGAAATATTGATCAGTCATTACCGTCAGTAACAGGGGAATGATGGTCATGTTTATGGATTTTGATGCACACAGTGGTTAATCCCACGCGTTAGCATTTCTAACAAACTGCTAACAGAGAGTATCAAAAATAGGTTGATTTCAGTTTATTTATATTGACAAGGATTTTCAATTAAGTGCCTACTTTCCTGATAAATACTGGCTTTGGTTGACATCAGGTAACAAGTGGTAACTAAGGTGACACGAACTCCTAAGCACTAGTTGTGGGTTCGATTCCCGCAGGGAACATTGATTTTTTGCAACAATGATCGTGAAAATTCATTGTTGCTTTTTTTATTTTATGGTGATTGCGTGAAACAAAACACTATATTCCTGTTTACCAATAATGCAGACTATACCGTTTCGTATAGCAATAACATCAATGCAGGAACTGTCACAGTTACGATTATGGAAATTGGCTCTTACGAGGGAACCACCGGCAAGACATTCCAGATTACATCACGTTCGATGGGAGAAGTAACTGTAGAAAAAATTGGTAAAAGTACTGTATTTTTCGGAGGGGGAGTGGTACAATATTTTATGTAAAATAGAATAATAAAATTGTTCCTGAAATTTATTGACTTTAAGAAAAAAATTTGATATATAAGGAACGAGTAAAAGAGAAAGGAAATAGCAAACTATGGCGTCAAAGAAAAATATTAAGAAAAATAAATTGGAAAATTTGCATCTGAAGGAAAGGATAAACTATGGCTACAGAAAAGTCATTATTATGATGTTAGTCTCAGGGCTGTTATCTATTGTGGTCATAGGTATTCTATTTTTCAATATGAAGCGTTATGTACAAAATGTTACTGTTGCAGACCAGGCGGTGAAAATCTGCAGGATAAATGTTAACGCAGCAGCGAGAAATATCAGGGAAATGGCATTAAATAATGATGCATCCTCTTATGACAATTATGAGCAGACGGTAAAAAAAATGCTTGCAGAAGTTGATACCCAACTGAATAATTTAAAGAAATCCGGAGTTGTTCCGGATGCGGATTATGAAGAATACTCATCTGCCCTTTCAGACTGGGGAAACATTGGTTATTCCATCATGGAAAAAATCAAAAGCGGTGACAAAGATAAGGCAGTTGATTCAATTCTGAATGATTGTACCCCAGCATTAAATAAAGCTGTAGAAATTGCAATAAGATTAGATGAAATGACCGATAAGCAAAGCAGCTGGTCAGTCAGAGTTACGGTTATTTTTGCAGTGGCAGGAGTTGCGTGTATTATTGTTTGTCTGGTTTTGGCATGGAAACTGACAACAAAAACAGGCAAAAAAGTACTTGAGACAATTTTAGTACCATTACGTGAAGTGGAAGCCGTTGCACAGGAATTAACAGATGGAAACCTGCACAGCACGCTGGAATACCATTCAGATGATGAGATTGGAAGACTGGCACACAGTATGCGTAAATCCATCCGCATTCTGGGAAGCTATGTAGATGATATTGGACGTGCAATGAAGATGTTTGCAGATGGAAATTTTGATGTGCAGCCGGAAGTAGAGTGGAAAGGGGATTTTGTTGGAATTCTAAACTCCTTTATGATGTTTGAAAAAAGCATGGCAGAGGTGATAAAGGGAATCCAGCATGTTTCAGATGAAGTTTCGAGTGCCGCAGAGCAGGTAGCAGCAAGCTCCAATGACCTTGCGGATGGAGCAACAAATCAGGCAGCAGTTGTAGAAGAACTGACCGCAACAGTCGAAGGTGTTTCTGAACAGGTAGAAAAAAATTCAAAAACCGCAAAAGAAATCAGTGGAAGAGTAGACGAACTTGGAAATGCCATTCTGGAAAGCAATGGTAAAATGAAGGATATGGTTGATTCCATGAATGAGATCAACGGGGCATCAAAAGAGATTGACAAGATCATTGCAACAATCAATGAAATTGCGGCCCAGACGAATCTGCTTGCATTGAATGCTTCCATTGAGGCTGCAAGAGCAGGGGAGGCAGGAAAGGGATTTGCAGTTGTAGCGAATCAGGTAAATGTGCTGGCAGACCAGAGTGCCCAGGCAGCAAAGGAATCCGCAACATTGATTGAAACCTCTGTGAAAGCCGTGGAAAAGGGTATGGTAATTGCAGGGCAGACGGCATCACAATTGCAGGAGGTCGCTGAGAATTCCCAGATCATTACAAAAGAAGTCACAAATATTGCTGATACGTTAGAGACACAGGCAACAGAAATCAAACAGATTAATGATGGAATTGAACAGATCAATGATGTCGTACAGACGAATTCGGCAACATCTGAAGAATGTGCAGCATCTAGTCAGGAGATGAGCAGTGAAGCAGAAAATCTGCGTGAAATGATCCAGAAATTTAAAATTGCAGAAGATAAAAATTAAAAACTGTGCAAAAAATTTTTGATGTTGAATAGTTGATTAAAGGACGAAATACTGGAATTTAAAGAAAGTTACTGTATTTCGTCTTTTTTTATGGTACAATGCTAATATAGTTTTATTTGTATGTGAGAATGGAAATTTATAGATTATTTATTATAGTAATGATAAAAAAAGAGAGGACAGAGCATGAATTATATAGTGTTTGATTTGGAATGGAATCAATGTCCTGACGGAAAAGAAAAAGAAATTAAGGATATGCCATTTGAAATAATAGAGATTGGTGCAGTCAAACTGGATTCACAGAGGAGAGTCATAGATACTTTTGCAAAAAATATAGCCCCCGGTGTATATCAGACGCTTCATCCTGTTATGCAGGACCTTATTGGCACAACCATGGGTGAACTTGTTGAAAAAGGAGTGCCATTTCCACAGGCTGTTAAAGAGTTTATGGAATGGTGCGGGGATGATTACATTTTCTGTACATGGGGATGCATGGACCTTACAGAACTTCAGCGTAACTGTGATTATTACAAGATAAACCTTAATCTTCCAATGCCGCTTATTTACTACGATTTGCAGAAATCGTACAGTATATGTTATGACGATGGCAAGAAGCGGAGCTCGCTTGAAACTGTAACCGCAGATAAAAATATTGTGCAGAATGAAGCTTTTCACTCGGCTTTTGCGGATGCAGAGTATACGGCAAAAATTTTTGGGCTGATGGATATGGATAAAATATATGAGTACACCTCGGTGGACACATACAAGATACCATCATCACGGGCCGAGGAATTCACGTTAGTGTATCCTACCTACAGTAAGTTTATATCAAAGGGCTATCGTGACAGGGAAAAAATTATGCTGGACGGTGTTATCCGTACCACGAAATGTTTCTTGTGCAACAGGGAAATCAAGCAGAGAATAAAATGGTTTTCCAATAACCAGCATGTATATTACTGCGTGGCATATTGTGAGAACCACGGTCTTTTTAAGGGTAAAATACGATTTAAAAAGACCGAGGATGATTTATATTATGCAATTAAGATTTTAAAGCAGACCGACGAAAACGGCGTTGCTGAAATCATCCAGAAGCAGGACCACAAAAGAGAGCGCAGAAGGGCAAAACGTTCAAGGGAAAAACAGCGCCAGAGACAGGGTGCTCAGAAGTGAAAACCTCTTCTGTGACGTCTCCTGTTTTTTACTCTTATGACAACCGGTACAATAATGAGTGAAAGCCCAGCCACGGCACCGATTAATACAAAAATATTTATATAAATTGTTTTGTCTTTATTAATAGTGATGTGTGTTTCTTCCGTCATTACTCCGTTAGTTCCGGGTGTGACGGAAGAATTTTTATTGTCTTTTATATAGATAGTGGAATTACCGAGAGGCAGGTTTTTGTAATAAAAGCTGATGCAGGCAAATCCGCCGCTTTTACCGGAATAAGCGGCATTATCTGCGTATGTTACAATCTTTGTCAGGTCCGATATACTGGCATTTGACGGAACAAGAATATAAGCCCCATCATCGAATTCTATGCTGTAGCCGTTTGTCGATGTCATCTCATAGGTAATATCAAGGGCATCAAGTCCAAAAGATGAAGATGACATATTATTATCATCAAGATAACATTTACGGTAGTTATTAAGGTAATAATCAAAAAGTGCGATGGAGTCGGTGTATCTTCCCGAAGCCGTTGAATTCATAACTGAGCACACCAGCCTTATACCGTCTTTTTCGGCAAAAGATACGAGACAGTTGCCTGCGGCATCGGTATATCCGGTTTTGCCGCCTTTTGAATACCGGTACTCATACTCGCCGCCTTTTAACATCTGGAAACGGTGTGTGTAATAGCGGATATTGTTATTTGTGTTAGTCTTGCCTATCTTGTATACACCTGTATAGCTCATGATATTTACAAGGGTTTTGTTATTAAAACAGGCCCTTCCTATCAATGCCATATCATAAGGCGTGGAGTAGTGAAATTCATTGGTGAGACCGCTTGGATTGGAAAAATGCGTTGAAACTGCGCCTAAGGCAGCAGCTTTGTCATTCATCATCGATGCAAAACCGGAAGCCGTACCGCCCACATATTCTGCAAGTCCGTAAGCCACATCATTGGCGGAGCGGAGCATAAGGCAATACAAGGACTGCTCTACCGTAAGCTGTTCGCCCACAGCAATTCCTACATTAGCATCACCGGGAGAAACACTGTCAACCGCAGCTTTGGAATAGGTAACCACATCTGACATAGATGTATTCTCTATGGTAAGCAAAGCCGTCATCATCTTGGTGGTGCTTGCAGGATAGCATTTTTTATCCATATTCCTCTGATAAAGAACCTCCCCGGAATCGGCGTCCATCAGCACAATATACTGTGACTTAATATCGGGAAATTCAGACAGAATGTCATTATTATCAGCCGCCCGGCATAGGCTTAAATGACACATAATATATATAAAAGTAAGAGTTGAAGCAATTATTTTTTTCATACTAAATCCCTTTAACAAAATTTGAAATTATAGTAGCATATTCGGGGGCGTTTGTATATACTAATAATATCGCTTAGATACGGAGGAAACTCATAGACATGAGATTAAGAAATGTGAGAGGTGCCAGAGAGGCACTTGAAGAAAGTGATTATACAATTAATGTACCTGAAGAAAATAAAGGCAGATGGCATGAGATTTTCGGCAACGACAACGAAATCCATCTTGAAATCGGAACGGGCAAAGGCAGATTTATCATGGAGCTTGCGTCAAAGAACCCTGATATCAATTACATTGGAATAGAAAAGTTTTCAAGCGTTCTTGTCCGTGCATTGGAAAAGCAGAGGGAAATGGAGCTGCCTAACCTTCGCTTTATCCGGATGGATGCCGAGAAAATAGAGGATGTATTTGAAAACGGTGAGATTGGAAGAATATATCTTAATTTCTCAGACCCATGGCCAAAGGACCGTCACGCCAGGCGCCGCCTGACTTCCCATGCATTTTTAGACCGGTATGACCAGTTTCTTGCAATGGACGGACGGCTGGAATTTAAAACAGACAATCAGGATCTGTTTACCTTCTCTTTAGAAGAAATCGAAGCCTCTGACCGCTGGCATCTTGATGCCTCTACCCGCGATCTGCACCATGATGCAGCCATGAATGCAGGAAATATTATGACCGAATACGAAGAAAAATTTTCTTCCAAAGGCAACCCGATATGTAAACTGATCGCCTCCCGCTAAGGAGGCGGTTTTTCCGTTATCCTACTTTCCCAAAATCCGCCGGTTTCTGTACTTCCGGTACAGCCGATAACAAAACCGTGCTTCTTCCTGTGAAATCTCTTCTTCGGAAAAGACCGCTTTCTGCACAATGCACAGATACTTCTTCCAATCCTCCGCCGGAACGGACGGATAGGTTGTCATCAGCTTTTCCAGATAGTCCGCACGGCGGCGGTACACGCCATCCGCCATCAGGCCGTCATAGCTGGCGGCCAGTGCGTCATAGCTGCTCATTTCGCCTCTTCCTTGGCCTTTTCCGCCTTCAGACGGGCAAAGACCCGCTCATACGCGCCGGTACCGTAGCTCAAAGACCGGTTCACCCGGCTGATGGTAGCGGAGGACGCGCCGGTCTGCTCCAGAATGTCGCTGTAGATCATACCGTCATTCAGCAGAGAGGCCACTTCAAACCGCTGCTCCATGGAGCGCAGCTCGGAAACCGTACAGAGGTCCTGAAAAAAATCATAGCACTCCTGGGGATCCTTCAACTGCAAAATCGCCTGATACAGCTTATCACTTTTTTCCTTTTTTCCAATTCTGATCATAAAGGAGGCAC
>OKUO01000720.1_pt1 | contig 10171 bp, 5 predicted proteins | sample 1606481 | NCBI WGS metagenome assembly OKUO01 (sample SAMEA3882503, study PRJEB24775) | human gut metagenome | biome: human-associated habitat; feature: intestine environment; material: feces | place: Netherlands | collected 2009/2010
GCCGAGCATCATGATCGTCTATGTGTTCGCCGTTCAGCTGTGCGCATTCTTTACCTGGAGTCGCCTGTATTGCTTGCTGAGCTCGGCTGCCGCCGTGGCGCTCTACAACTTCTTGTTTGTCGACCCGCGCTACTCGCTGTCGCTTATCGACCGCGGCTATCCCGGCATGTTCTTCATCATGTTCGTGGTCTCGCTTGTGTCGAGCTCGATTGCGTTGGCCCTGCGCCGCGCCTTGGCACAGGCTGCCGCCAGCGACCGCCGCACGCATATGGTGCTCGAGACCAACCGCATGCTGCAGCGGTGCGCCGATCAGCATCAGATCGTTCACGCCATGGCCACGCAGCTGGCACGTCTTTCGGGCTGCCCGGTCGTGTGGTACAGCGCCGACGCCGAGGGCGATGACCTGCTGCCGCGTGCGACATACACGGCCGTGGGCGATGCCGCACCGGTGCATGAACTGGCGCCGCAGATGCCGCCGCGGCTCTCGGCGTCCGCCTATGTGGGAACGCCGCTCGATGCCACCTATGGCGGCTCGGCGTTTTATGGCATCTACCTGACGGTTCGCACAGGCGACGGCTTCGCGCGCTCGGGCGACCCCGCCTCGGTGGTGGGCGTGCTGGCTATCGTTGCCGAGCCCGACGTGCTGACGCATGAGGAGCGGACACTTGCCGATGCCATCGTGAGTGAAGGCGAGCTGGCGCTCGATCGCGCCCGCGCCATGGAGGCCCGCGAGGAGGCGGCGGTGCTTGCCAAAAACGAACAGCTGCGCGCCAACCTGCTGCGCTCCATCTCGCACGACCTGCGCACGCCGCTCACCAGTATTTCGGGTAATGCCGATGTGCTGCTCGACCAGGGCTCGACCGGCACCGCGGTGCTCGATGCCCAGACGCGCCGCGGCCTGCTTCTATCCATTCGCTCGGATGCGCTGTGGCTCAACGCCACCGTCGAGAATCTGCTCGCCATCACCAAGCTCGAGGGTGGCGGTATGCGCCTGTCGACCACGCTCGAGCTCATGGACGATATCGTCGAGGAGGCGCTGCGCCACGTAAATCCGGCCGTGCGCGAGCACGACCTTAAGGTGGTGGCGTGCGATGAGCCGGCGCTCGTCAACGTCGATGCGCGCCTGATGGTGCAGCTGGTGGTCAATCTGGTGAACAACGCCATCACCTATACGCCCGCGGGTTCGCATATCGTGATTTCGATTAGCGTCGACGATGGACGCGTGGCGTGCTCGGTGGCCGATGATGGTCCGGGCATCGCACCCGAGGATCGCGAGCGGATCTTTGAGTCGTTCTATACCGCCAACCATGGTCTGGCCGACAGCCACCGCAGCGTTGGCCTGGGTCTTTCGCTCTGCCGTTCCATTGCGTTGGCACATGGCGGTAGCATAGAGGTTGCCGCGGCGGACCCGCACGGCTCGGTCTTTACGATTGAGCTTCCTGCCGCCGACGTTTCGTTTGATAAGGAGTAGCGCTGTGCCGAACTCTGCCGTAAAACCGCTCATCTTGGTCGTTGAGGACGACCCCGCCGTCCGCAATCTTATTGTTGCCGCGCTCGAGGCGCACGGCTTGCGCCATATGGCTGTGGAGACCGCCCATGCCGCTATCGCCGCCGCCTCGTCGCAGACGCCGAGCATTGTGCTGCTCGATCTGGGCCTGCCCGATATGGACGGCGTCAAGGTGGTGGAGTCGGTGCGCGCATGGTCGGGCATGCCGATTATCGTGGTCTCGGCGCGCAGCGAGGACGCGGACAAAATCCGCGCGCTCGATGCCGGTGCCGACGACTACCTGACCAAGCCGTTTTCGGTCGAGGAACTGCTCGCGCGCATTCGCACGACGCTCAGGCGCCTTTCGTATGCGCAGACGGGCGGCGTTGTCTCCGAGGGCTCGTTCGATACCGGTGAGCTGCATATCGATTTTGATGCCGGCATCGCCACGATGGATGGCGAGGAACTGCATCTGACGCCGATCGAGTATAAGCTCCTGTGCCTGCTGGCGCATAACGCCGACAAGGTACTGACGCACCAGTTTATCCTGCACGAGATTTGGGGCACGGCAACTAAGAGCGACCTGGCGAGCCTGCGCGTCTTTATGGGCACGCTGCGCAAGAAGATCGAGTCCGACCCCGCGCATCCGCGCTATATCCAGACGCACGTGGGTATTGGTTACCGATTGGTCATCCAGGGATAGGTCGGCATCCGCCATCCCAATATGAGTTGCGGTGAAATACGGTCTAAATTTGCCTAATTCCAGGCAAAACAGTCCGTATTCCACCGCAACTTTGTTATTTGCCCTTGGGCTTGCTGGCGTAGAACTTCTTCTTTTTTGACTTGCCGGCGGGGGAGGGCTTGCCAGCAAAGTTGGACTTGCCGTTGCCGGTCTGCACGTGCGCGGGCACTGCCGCGCGAGGCTTACGGGCCTCGGGGTTACGCAGCTCCTCGACGCGCTCGGCAATTTCCTCGGCGCTAAAGCCGACCTCGGCCATGGCGTCCTCGATGGGCAGGCGGCGCACGATATAGCAGTGGTGCACCTTCTGGTTGCGCGCGAAGTCCTCGGGGATGGTCTGTGCCGTAATGTCCTCCAGCACCACGCCCGCGCGCGCGAGCTTGCGCGCCTCGGGGCGGAAGCCGCGCAGGTTGCAGCTAAAGATGGCGTGGCCGCCCTGTGCGAGCAGGCGCGATACGCCGGCCAAAAGCTCAACATGGTCGCGCTGGACATCCCAGGTGCGGCGGCCCATCTTGGACGAGTTCGAAAACGTGGGCGGGTCGACAAAGATCAGGTCCCAGCGGTTGCGCGTCTGGCGCTGGTCGCGAATCCAGGCGAGCACGTCGTCGCGCACAAAATGATGCTGCGGACCAACAAAGCCGTTCTGGCGCATATTGCGCTCGGCCCAGTCCAGGTAGGTGTTGGAAAGGTCGACCGTCACGGTCTCCTCGACGCCGCCATCGGCCGCGTAGCAGGTGGCAGTGCCAGTGTAGGCAAACAGGTTGAGGAAGCGGCGCGCCTGCTTGGCGTGCTCGCGCACTAGGTTGCGGGTGACGCGGTGATCCAGGAAGATGCCCACATCCAGATAGTCGTCAAAGTTGACGGCAAAGGTAAGGCCGCCCTCTTCGATGAGTGGCAGACGACGGCGTGCGCGCTCGCCCGAGCCGCCCTTGCCGGCGCCCTGCTTGCCGTACTGCGAGCCGCCGCGCGAACGCATGCGGGCCTTGGCGTGCACATGCTCGGCCGGAACATCAAGGATGCGCGGCGCGATGGCCAGAATGTCGAGCATGCGGGCCTGGGCTAGCGCGGGGTCGATGGTCTTGGGCGCGGCGTATTCGGCGATGACGAGCCAGCGGCCCGGCGTCTGCGGGCAACCCTCGTACAGGTCGATGGCGGCGGAGTAGTCGGGCAGGTCGGCATCGTAGACGCGGTAGCAGCTTACGCCCTCGCGCTTGGCCCACTTGCGACGCAGGCGGGCGTTCTTGCGCAGGCGGTTGGCGAACTGCTCGGACCCGGGGATGAGCACGGGCAGCGGCTTGCCGTCGCCCAAGTCGAGCGTGGCGGCAGGTTCGGGCATGGAGGAAGCGGCGGCTTCGTCTTCGACGTCCGTGGACTGTTCCTCGGCGTTTATGCTGGTCGCAGCCTCGAATGCCGCGGCGGCGTGGTCGAGCGAGTGCCAAACCTCAAGAGCCGCCTCCTCGTTATTGGGCATGACGGCGATGGAGCGCGCGGGCTCGGCATGGAGCGCGCGGGCCATAAGGCCATCGCGGGTGAGCGCAGCGACCGGCGCCGCGGAAAGCTCGGGCGCGCGGCGCAGCTCGCCGACCAGCGTCATGGCGTCGTGCATGAGCGAAAGCGGGGTCTCGGTGGTGTCTGCGACCACGGCGGCACCGGCGACGGCGCCCGCATGGTCCAGCACGGTGGCGGGCTTGGCGGCGCAAAAGTCGACAAAACGCTTGTAGCCAGCGCTCTTGACCATGCGCTCGGCGGTCTTGCGAGCGGCGGGGTCGATGTCTGCGGCCACGATGCGCGCCTGGCGTTCGCGCGCTGCCGCCTCGCGCTCGCGCGCCTCGGCAAGCAGCTGCTCCCACAGAGCGGCGTTGTGCAGCTGCCAGCCCTCAAAGCCCCAGCGCTCGCGTGCGGCGCCCGGGGCGCGGTCGGTCAGAATGTTCACGGCTTCCAGCAGCAGGCCGCCGCCGGCGCACGAGGCATCGATCAGCGTGGGAAGGGCTTCATTTTCGTAATCGTCGGCCGTCAGCTCGCGCTCGCATAGCGCGGTCCAGCCGACCTGCGCCAGCACCAGGGCGGCGTAGTCGGGGCGCAGCACGTGCGCGCCCTCGCCGGCGCGGGTCGCTGCGGGCGGCAGGCGTTTGAACAGCGGGTCGCCCGAAAGGTCTAGGCTTATGCTCGCGCGGCGCTGGCGCAGCGAAAGCAGTAGGTGAACATCGGGGTCGGCGGCATCGACATCGGCGCGACGGCCCGTGGTCTCGGCCAGGCGGTCGCACAGCGCGTCTTTGGCGCGCAGGGCCGAGAAACGCGTGTTGCGCAGCTGCTCGGTCACGCCGCGGGCGGTGATGGCAATGGTGGCGCCGGGGCGGACGATGTTCTCCCAGGCGATGTCGTAAACGCTATCGTACAGCTCGTCGGCGTCCTGCGCCTCAAAGCGCCCGAGCACCGCAAACACGCGGCTCGCCAGACGCGACCACAGACAGGCGCGGTAGCCTTCTTCGAGCTCGCCCTCAAACGTGGCGCGGCCCTTCAGCCGGCGAACATGCGAAAGCCCGAGGCGTTTAAGCTCATCGGCGAGTGCGGACTCAAAGCCCTCGGGGCAGCTTGCGTAAAATTCCATGGGTGACCTCTCTGGTTGCGTCGCTCCATTATATGATGGATGCTTCGTTTACTCTCGCCCCCGAAAGGAACCCATATGATTGATGCGTGCCCCGATTCTGCCGTGCTCTTTTTTGACGTGGACGGCACGCTGACGTCGTTCGATCCCGACGATATGACCGATAAGGACTTTTCGGCGGTTCACCCCTCGCAGGCGGTGATCGAGGCGTTTCATCGCCTGCGCAATGCGGGTCACCAGGCATTTATCTGCACGGGTCGTCCCTTGTGGCTGATTGCCGATGGTCTGCGTGCTTTGGAGCCTGCGGGTGTCGTTGCCATGGCGGGAGCGACACTCGAGGTCGAGGGCCGCGTGGTACACGAGGACTGCTTTGACGAGGACATTGTCGAGGAGCTTGCACGCCGTATGGCCGCGGCAGGGATTGAGGCCTTTTTCGAGACCAACGTGGCTACTTTTGCCTTGGAACCCGCGGGCGTTGAGCAGTCGTCTCTGATCGGCACTTCTGTGGTGCACAGCGCCGAGGAAATGCGCGTCGACGGCAGTCTGCGCGTGGGCAAGGTATGCCTCAATGTGCCCAGTTTGGCTCGCGTAGCCAACGATGACGGCTTTATCGATCGCGAGTTTGAGCTGTGCAACACCGGTGGCCAGAATCGCGAGCTGAGCCCCAAGGGCATCGACAAGGGCGTGGGCGTGGCGCGAGCGCTGGAATACCTGGGTCGCACCGGCAACGCGCGCACCTTTGGCTTTGGTGATTCCGGCAACGACCTGGGCATGCTCGCTGCGGTCGAGACGGCTGTCGCCATGGGCAACGCCATGCCTGAGGTCAAGGCGGTCGCCGACTACGTGACCGACGATGTCGCACACGACGGCACCGTCACAGCGATGCAGCATTTCGGCCTCATCTAATGAATCCCGCGTTCTGACGTTTGCTCAAACTGCGACTCTTCGCTTTTGCATGCTCAATCGATTTATCAATCCAAACACTGAGGTGTTTATACCGTTCGCCGAGAAGATAAAAAACCGCAGCTCACGCCTTGATAAACGTAGGTAAAGTGTTTAGCAGTTTAACGCCCATGTGCAAGCGAAAGGAATCAGGCAGATGGCAATCAAGGTGTTCGCTGACGGTGCAAACCTCGAGGGCATGCTCGACATGTACGAGAACGGCAACGTTCAGGGTTTCACGACCAACCCGTCCCTTATGAAGAAGGGCGGCGTGACGGATTACCGCGCGTTTGCCAAGGAGGTCCTGACCCACATCACCGATGTGTCCGTCTCGTTTGAGGTCTTTGCCGATGACGTCGAGACCATGGAGGTCGAGGCGCGCGAGATCGCTACCTGGGCCGAGAACGTCTACGTCAAGATTCCGTGCGTGACCACCAAGGGCGAGTCCACCGCCGAGCTGGTCCGCAAGCTTTCCGCCGACGGCATCAAGGTCAACGTCACTACCATCTTTACGCCTACGCAGGTCGATGAGATGGTCGAGGCCGTTGACACCGAGACGCCGTCCATCATCTCGCTCTTTGCCGGCCGCATCGCCGACACCGGCGTCGACCCCATTCCGTTTATGACGGAGTCGGTCAAGAAGGCCGCCATCAAGCCCAACTGTGAGGTCCTGTGGGCGTCCACGCGCGAGCTCATCAACATTTACCAGGCCGAGGCCTGCGGTTGCCAGATCATCACGGTGCCCAACGGCATCCTGGCCAAGCGCAAGAACATCGGCCGTGACCCGTACGAGGTCTCGCTCGACACCGTCCGCGGCTTTGCCAAGGATATCGCGGCGCTCGGTTTCCATATCCTGCCGTAACGCGAACACTGGCTACGCCGCGGGTTGTTCGCCCCGGCTTTTCCTTTCCCTACCGCTCACGCGCTTCGCGGGGGTCGCGCTAGGCAAAGGAAAGGCCGGGGCTGCCGGCACGAGCTTGCCAGCAAGTTGGCGCTTGGCTTCCATATCCTGCCGTGGGCAAAGGTACCCCCGCCTGCGCCGTGCAAAATTGAGAGTATTCAGCAAGGTAAAGGCTTTTACCAGTTAACCGAAGCACGGAACAGCCCCCGTTTTGGCTCTGATGATGCTAAAACGGGGGCCGTTTTTGACTTTATTGCCTCTGAGGGGCGTTCGGGGCGGCGGAAATTGCAGAATACTCGCGATTTTGCACGTCGCGAGAGGGGGGACCCTTGCTTTAGGTGGTTTACTTCCCCTGCACCATGGTGAGCGAGATCTTCTTGCGGTCGCGATCGACCTTTTCCACCCACACCTTTACCGTGTCGCCGACGCGCACCACGTCGCTCGGGTGCTTGACGAAGCGGTTGGCCAGCTTGGAGATGTGCACGAGGCCGTCCTGGTGCACACCCACGTCGACGAAGGCGCCAAAGTCGACGACGTTGCGCACCGTGCCCTTGAGTTCCATGCCGGGCTCCAGGTCGTCGATGGAAAGTGCCGAGCGGCTAAAGGCCACCTCGGGCGCGTCGTCGCGCGGGTCGCGGCCGGGCTTCTTGAGCTCGTTGACAATGTCGATGAGCGTCAGGGTGCCGCAGTCCAGGTCGCTTGCCAGCGCCGAGATGCTGCCCAGGCGGCGCTCGATGTCGGGCACGCCGCCGCGGCTGAGCTCGCTTGCTTTAACGCCGGCGCGTTCCAAGACGGACGTGGCCACCTCGTAGCTTTCGGGGTGGACGCTCGTTGCGTCGAGCGGGTTCTTACCGCCGCTAATTCGCAAAAAGCCTGCAGCGTTGAGATATGCCTTGGGTCCCAGCTTGGGGACCTTCTTGAGCTGGCGGCGATCGGTGAAGGCGCCGTTTTCCTCGCGGAAAGCCACGATGTTCTTGGCCACGCTCGGCGTGATGCCCGAAACGTATCCCAGCAGGCTCGCGCTCGCGGTGTTGACGTCGACGCCCACGCGGTTGACGACGTCCTCCACCACGTGGCCCAGGGTGCGCGAGAGCTCGGCCTGGTCAAGGTCGTGCTGGTACTGGCCCACGCCGATGGACTGGGGCGGAATCTTGACGAGCTCTGCCAGTGGGTCCTGCAGGCGGCGGCCCAGGCTCATGGCGCCGCGCACGGTGACGTCCAGGTCGGGATACTCCTGGCTCGCGAGCTCGGAGGCGGAGTACACCGACGCGCCGGCCTCGTTAACAATGGTGTATCGCAGCCCAGGCGCCTGCTCGGCAATGAACTCCGAGACGACTTCCTCGGTCTCGCGGCTGGCGGTGCCGTTGCCGATGACGATGGTGTTGACGCCGTCCTTTTTGACGAGGCGGGCGAGCTCGCGCTTGGTGCCGGCGACGTCGTGGCGCGGCTTGGTGGGGTAGACCACGCCGTGGTCGAGTAGCTTGCCGGTCTCGTCCATGACGGCGACCTTGCAGCCGGTGCGGTAGCCCGGATCGAGCGCGAGCACGCGGGCGCCGCGCACAGGGCGCGCCGAGAGCAGGCCCTCGAGATTCTTGGCAAAGACGTTGATGGCCTCGGTCTGAGCGCGAACGGTGAGTTTGGCGCGGGCCTCGCGCTCCAGCGAGGGGGCCATGAGGCGCTTGTAACCGTCAGCGATGGCGGCATCGAAGATGGGCGCGAAGACGCCCTGGCGTCGGGGCCAACGGCTGCTGAGGCGCGCTGTGGCGGCAGCGCCGTCGACGTTCACGCGCACGCGGAGCTTGCCCTCGCGCTCGCCGCGGTCGATAGCCAGCACGCGGTGGTTGGGTATACGGCGCAGCGGCTCATCATAGTTGTAGTAGGGCTCGTAGGGAGTCTTTTCGGCGGGGTCGGTGGCCTCGACGACGATGTCGGCGGTGTTTTGCGTAAAGGCGCGCAGGTCGGCGACGTTCTCGGGGTCTTCGGCCACCGTCTCAGCCACGATGTCCGCCGCGCCGGCGAGCGCCTTCTCGGGCGTGTCGAAGCCGGCCTCCTCGTTGACGTATGCCGCGGCGGCGTCGAGTGCGCTGCCCTTGGCCGACGCCTGCATGATGATCATGTTGGCAAGCGGCTCCAGGCCTGCCTCGCGGGCCTTCTGTGTGCGGGTCATGCGCTTTTTGCGGTAGGGCTTGTAGAGGTCCTCGACACGCTGGAGCTGCGTGGCCTCTCGAATCTGCTGCTCGAGTTCGGGCGTGAGTTTGCCCTGGGCGTCGATGAGCAGAACGACGTCCTCTTTACGCTGCTCAAGATTGCGCAGGTAGGACAGGCGCTCGTCGAGTGCGCGCAGGGCGACGTCGTCCATGCCGCCCGTGGCTTCCTTGCGGTAGCGCGAGATAAAGGGGATGGTGTTGCCCTCGTCGATGAGCTTGACGGCCGCCTCGACGTTGGCGGCCTTAAGGTTGAGCTCGCGGGCGAGCTGGGCGATAAGATCCATGAAACTCCTTGCGGTAAAGGTGCGTTTGCAGCACAGAGCTACCAAGGATACCACCCGTCCCAAAAGACTGTTTTGGGCCGTGCCACGAAAATGACCTATCTACTACGTTTAACCCGCATGGGTCGACCATGCGGGTCTTTTTTGAAAACCAGCAAGTCGTCTACCTGCGGTTTTGATTTCACGATTTTCCGTGTGGTCGAGAGTAGTCGCCAAAACGTAGTAGATAGCCCCATTTCGTGGCAAGCAGCCCAAATTGACTGCCCCCGTTGGCGGGGTTAGCGGAGCAGGCCTGCTACTTCGCCGGCTAGGGTGATGGTGCCGGCTGCTACGAAGGGTTCGCCAGCGGCATCGAGGGCCGCGAGGGCCTCGGGTACGTTCGGGTACACACCGGCAAGCTTATTAGTGTCCACCAAAGCGGCCAACTCCTCTGCCGGCAGGGCGCGATCGGAATCGGTCTGGGTTACGACCACGCGCGGGAAGGCCGGAATCAGCACGTCGACGATGCCCGCCACGTCCTTGTCGGCCAGCGCAGCGCACAGCAGCGTGGGGCGATTCTCCACGCATGGATCGATCTCGTCCAGCGCGCTCACAAAGTTCTCGCAGCTCTGAGGGTTATGGCAGGCATCAATCAGCTTGAGCGGGTCGATCCCCAGCACGTCAAAACGGCCCGGCGTGGGGCAGCCCATAAGCGAGGTGTCGAGCGCATCGTGGTCGAGTTCGCGGCCCAGATACCCCTCGCACAGCATAATCGCGCACGCAGCATTCTGCGGCTGATACGCCGGCTTAACCATGCTCGACGTATAGATGGCACGCGGCGTGGTGCAGCTAAACTCAACCGTGTCGCCCACACGCTCCGGCACCTTAGTCGTGGCGTGACTCACCACGAGCGGCACAATGCCGCACTCGCGGCAACGGGCATCCATTACGCGCTGAACACTCGCCTCATGCGTACCCTCGCCCAAAACAACCAGGCGCCCAGGCTTAATAACCGCAGCCTTCTCCCCCGC
>OKUO01000727.1_pt1 | contig 10092 bp, 8 predicted proteins | sample 1606481 | NCBI WGS metagenome assembly OKUO01 (sample SAMEA3882503, study PRJEB24775) | human gut metagenome | biome: human-associated habitat; feature: intestine environment; material: feces | place: Netherlands | collected 2009/2010
CAGCGTATTCGTCAACGTAAATCCTGCTTCCTCAATCATTGCCAACAACTGCGGCGTTCCCAGCACAAACAGCTTCGCACCGGGTTTGTTCTTCTGCATCCAGTTTGTCAGCGCATCCGATGAAATCAGGATATTCTCACGCGTAACCGGCACGCCAAGTCCGTTCATCTTCTGCACATAATGCTCGTGGCTGCGGGAAGAATTATTCGTCAGCAGATAATATTCCTTGCCTGCTGCCTTCAATTTATCAAAAAAGCCCTCCATACCCGGAATCAGTTCGTTACCCAGGTTAATGGTTCCGTCCATATCAAAAAGAAAACACTTTATTTTCGCTAAGCGAGCGTAATCATAAGTCATGCTCTATCCTCCATACTTAAAATATAACAATATTATAAAGCATTTGCCTTATTTGTGCTACAATAGACGAGGAAGAAAATCTGAAGTTCAAAAGGAGATTAATCATGAAATATACAACCATTATTTTTGATCTTGACGGTACCTTACTCAACACATTGGCAGATTTAGCTGCCGCTACCAACAATGCTTTAGCAGAGCACAAGCTGCCTCAGCGCACCACAGACGAAGTGCGCCGTTTTGTCGGCAATGGCATCCGCAAGCTGATTGAGCGTGCGGTACCGGCTGACACGCCTGCAGAACTGCAGGAGGAAGTCTTTGCCAGCTTCAACAAATACTACAAGCAGCACTGTGCCGACAGCACCCGCCCCTACGAAGGTGTACCGCAGCTTTTGCAGCAGCTGCGTGCTGCAGGCTGCCGTACAGCCATTGTTTCCAACAAAGCGGATTACGGCGTACAAGCATTGGCTAAACAATACTTTGACGGCCGGCTCGACGCTGCCTGCGGCGAGCGCGCCGGCATCGCCAAAAAGCCTGCGCCGGATATGCTGCTGGCAATCATGCGGCAATTAAAGGCTGAGCCCGCAAGCACTATCTATATCGGTGATTCGGATACCGACCTCGACACCGCCCGCAATGCAGGAATTGCCTGCATCGGCGCCTGCTGGGGCTTCAGAGGCCGCGCCTTTCTGGAAGCGCACGGCGCTAAGCTGCTGGCTGAAAACGTAAGCGATATCTGGGAGCTTATAAAGTAAAAGAGGCTGCCTCACGGCAGCCTCTTATTTTATAACTATTTTAAGCTAAGCAATCATCCATGAATTTAATCAGTCCGGCTTCAACTTCGTCACGCAAGCACAGCTCATTGTGAATTTCATGACGGAAGCCAGGATACGGTTTTACGGAAACCTTATGTCCGGTTTTTGCCAGCAGATTTGCTACATGATACAAGCCCTCGCCGTAATTACCGCAGGGATCCTGATCACCAGCAATCAGATAGCTGGGGATATTTTGCGGCACCTTAGCAGCCCACTCATCATTTTCAATATAATGATACAACTGCACGAAATCATAGCACAGCTCCAACGTAGTATCAAAGGTATTGAACATATCGCCTGCATGGTCCTCAACAATGCGTGGATCTGTTGCAATCCAATCTGCCGGACCATTAGGATTTTCCACTCTGTCCGTCATACCGCAGAAAACACGCTCAAACCAGACGCCGCAGGGTTGATACGGATCTTCCTCATAAGCAGCCTTAAATTCCGCATTAACATAGGCATCCTCACAGCCCTGCCACTGCGAGCAGACACCGCACAGCATCATACCTTTGATATCCTCACCGTAGATTGACGCATAAGCACGCGCCAGCATAGAACCCCAGCTGTGGCCGAAAACGAAATACGGCAGCTCAGGATAAGCCTCTTTAGCAATATCATGCAAAGCCTTTTCATCCTTCAGATAGGTCATATAGCCGCCGGAATGCGGGTCTCCCAAGGTGCCTCCGTCATAGCCGGTTTTACCATGACCGAGATGGTCATCAGCAAAAACTACAAAGCCTGCTTCATTGAACTTACTGATCATATGCAGATAGCGACGTGAATGCTCACCGTAGCCGTGAATCAGCTGTACAATAGCTTTCGGTTTGCCTAAAGGACTGTAGGACCAGGCCTTGATGGTATCTCTGCCGTTGGCAGAAGGGAAGGAAATTTCTCTGATGGACATAATGCGGACCTCCTCGCCTGTAATTATTTATAATATTAAGATAATGATAACACCTGCATTTCCTGCTGTAAAGCAATAATAACGCTCCAAAGAATGTTTTACGTATTTTTTACACTAAATCCATCTCTGCATATCCCTCATAATTTCTGACCAAGGCATACAAAAAACCACTACAACAAAATTGTTATAGTGGCTTATAAAATCTATTTTTAATTTTAACGGTCAGCTTAGCACTGAACTGTTTTACCGCTTATATTGATATACCGCAGTCTTTATTTATTTTTCAGCACATAGAACGGATCGATATTCTGTCCGTCTGCCAATACCTCATAATGAATATGCGGACCAGTGCTGTAGCCTGTACTGCCGACAAAGCCGATAATCTCACCCTTGATAACCTTCTGCCCTGCAGCAACGGCAATGCCGCTCATATGTCCATAGGCTGTTTCGTAGCCATTGCCATGATTTATACGCACATAGCGTCCATAGCCACCGTTCCAGCCGGCCTGTTCAATCGTACCTGCAGCCGTAGCATAAACCGGTGCGCCGAAATCAACTGCTATATCCAGACCAGGATGCCAATCATACCCGCCCTCAATCGGACCGGTGCGCACACCGTAATTACTGCTGATAGTGCCGCCGTCGGTCGGCCATTTATCCGGGAAGGATGCCATCCCGCCACCGGAGCCTTCAACCTCACTCAAAAGCTCACTGACAGATTGCTTGGTACCGTCCAGCATCTTTTTGATATTGGCATTTTGCGCAGTCAGCACCGCCATGGTGCCGTTGATATCCATTTTAGCAGGCCCGCCCTTGCCTGTATAAGACGTATTGGCAGACGTTTCCTTTGCCGCTGTCGAATCAACCATACTGGTGCCCTCGCCCAGCTTGCTGCTGTCTACATCACGGATAACAGCACGGCGCAGCTTTTTCTCCAGATTGGAAACTTCCGCCATGTCACGCAGCATTCTTTCGTTATCCTGCAACAGCTTCTGCAGCTTTGTCTGCTGCTCGGCCTTATTTTGCTTATAAGCAGCATAATCGGTTGCTTCACTGCGATAATCCGCCAGCTGATGATATAAATAGCCGGCTCCGCCGACTGCTCCGACAAGCACCAGGGCAGTAACAGCAATGCCTGCCTTGAGCTTAGCATACGAAAAATTTACTACCTTGCCGTTGGGCAAGCGCAGCTCACATTTCCTTTCCTCCATTATTTTTATTACCTCACTTGAAAAGACCAAAGCGTTGGCCTACTGCCAACAATCTGCGTCCCACAAAGGGCACATTGTCCAAATCCTCTTTATTCAGACCACCGCAAGCCAGCAGTGCCAATGCATAGACAGGAACAGCTGCCGCCATTGCAAACAGTACACACCACATACCCATGCTTTCCGTAAGCATCAGCACGCCGTAAATCGCCGCGCCCATAACACCGGAAGCAAAGCAGGGACGGATAATGCTGCCAACAGAGAAGCTATAGCCTGTCAGCTTGTAAATAAATCCCATATTGATAATCGCTGCCACGGCAAAATCTGCCACCGTCGCCATCGACGCACCGCGGATGCCCAGCTCCGGCACAGCAGTAAGATACCAGCTCATAACGATTTTTACAATGCAGGCAATAATCATATTTATTACAGGAATTGCCGTGCGGCCAAGGCCTTGCAGAATACCTGTACTGATCTGATGCATACCCAAAAACAGAATACCGATGCTCATCGTCTGAATTGCAGGTGCCGCACCGGGAGCGTTATAAACAAGCGCCGCAACCTTTTCCGCCAGACAATATAAGCCCATAAAGCAGGGGAAAGTAATAATCATCGCTACGCGGAAAGCTATGCGGATTTTATCACGGATAGCATCAAAGCTGCCCAGCGCACGAGATTCGGAAATTGACGGCACCAGACTGATGGTCATCGCAGCAGTAAAAATTGTTGCCAGATTAACCAGCGGTACAGCCATACCTGTCAGATAACCGAACAGCTCAGTCGCATGATGAATATTAAAACCGGCTGCTTCCAGACGCTGCGGCACAATCAGAAGGTCAAGGTTAGCACCTATCGGCAGCATCAGACTGGTCAGCGAAACCGGCAAAGCCAGCTTCAGCAGACGCTTGATGATTTGTCCGGCGCTTTCTACCGGCGCACTGTCATCCTGCTCTGCCATTTCCTTTTGCAGACGCTGCTTCAGACGGCGATAAAACCACATCAGCACCAAAAGTGCGCAGAACGCGCCTACGCCGGCGCCCATGCTGGCACCGCCTGCAGCGAACGCCAAACCGTACGGCATAAAAAGGTCGGCAAAAACGAGCATGGTAATAACACGTGTCAGCTGCTCGACAATCTCACTGACCGCCGTCGGCGTCATAATCTGCCAGCCCTGCAGATAACCGCGGAAGCTGGCCAGAAAGGTTACGAAGAAAACCGCAGGCGCCAGAGCGATAATAGAATAATACGCACGGCTGTCGCGAATGATATGGTTATTAACCAGCCAGTCCGCACCGAAAAACAGTGAGGACGAAAACAAAAGGCCCGTCAACAGCAGCACTCGCAGCGAAACATTAAAGACTCGCTTGGCTCCGCGATAATCCTTATTCGCCAATTTCTCGGAGGTAATAATAGATATTGCCACCGGTACACCGGCACTTGATACGGTTATTGCCATCAGATAGATTGGAAAGCCCATCTGATACAGGCCGATACCTTCGCCACCCAATACACGTGACAAAATAATCCAGTTCAGAGAACCGATAACCTTGACCACAATACTGGAGGCCGTAAGGATTAAGGTTCCCTTTAAAAATTTGCTATTCGAAGCTTTAGAATCTGCGCTCATAAAATCCCCTTGTTTATAGATAGATATACATCATAATTATCCTCTTTTCCGCGTGATTTTACAAGTACTTTTAACACATTTGTCATAAACACATCACTGCTTTTTGCTTGCATAACTATCTTTATATGCTAAAATTAAGTTAAGACCAAAAATATGTTGTAAAAGGAGCGATGCAAAATGAAATCCACACATGCTTTATTAGCTTTCGGTGCAGCAATCTGCCTTGCGACCACCTGCAGCCTGAGCGCCTATGCTTCTCCGCTGAAAAATTATGACGCAGGCAAGGTTGCTATTGACGCAGGCATTACTCTGCCATCAAGCCTCAAAGGTGACAACTATAAATTCAGCAAGTCCAACAGCACCTATCTCGGTGCAACCGTCGGCATCGGCCAAAATACTGCTGTGAACTACAAATGGAATAACTACAAGGCAGACGAAGCCAAAACCCGCGCCCAACAATTCAATATTATGTATAAAGTTCTGCCTGGTATTTCCGCTTACGCAGGTTATCTGAACGCTGATACCTCCGGTGACTTTGGCGGTAAAACCAAAAACTCCGGTCAAATCCGTCTGCAGGCCGCCTATGATATTCCCGAACTCTTCACCGTTTGGGGCAATGTGGGCTACGGCAACAGAAACAGCGGCTATGAAATCGGCATCAGCAAGCCTATTCTGAACAACCTGGAAGTTAATGCTTCTTACTATAATCAGACATTCGATGATGCTTTCGGCGAAGACCTCGACATGAAGGCTAAAGGCGTTAATCTGGGCTTAACTCTCAAATTTTAATTTGTCAGCTGCGGCTAACTAAATTAAAATAAAAACTAACGGATAATTATTATTGACAACTTTGTCGGCCTGTGTTATTATATAAGTGTCAAGGGCACACAAGCTGTGCAAGTCAAAAATAAAATTAAGCAATGCAATATAAAAACATGGAGGGAACTAATATGAAAAAATTTGTATGTCAAGTATGTGGTTATGTATATGAAGGCGAAGCTGCTCCGGCAAAATGCCCGCAATGCGGCGCTCCCGCTTCCAAATTCCAGGAAATGGCAGCTGAAATGGGCTGGGCTGCCGAGCACGTTGTAGGCATCGCTTCCGACGTTCCTGAAGATATCAAAGCTGACCTGCGCGCTAACTTCAATGGCGAATGCTCCGAAGTTGGTATGTATCTGGCAATGAGCCGCGTAGCTTTCCGCGAAGGCTATCCGGAAATCGGCCTGTACTGGGAAAAAGCTGCTTTCGAAGAAGCTGAACATGCTGCTAAATTCGCAGAACTGCTGGGCGAAGTTGTAACCGACTCCACCAAAAAGAACCTGGAAATGCGTGTAGAAGCTGAAAACGGTGCAACCGCAGGCAAAACCGACCTGGCTAAACGCGCTAAAGCACTGAACCTGGATGCTATCCATGACACCGTTCATGAAATGGCTCGTGACGAAGCTCGCCACGGCAAAGCTTTCGCAGGCCTGCTGAAAAGATATTTCGGCAAATAATTAACCAATAAAAATTAATAAGACTTAATAAGACTTAATAAGACTTAATAAGGCTCCCGCTGAGCAATCTTAACGGATTACAGCGGGAGTTTTTAGTTTTCAACGAACATTTTCAGCGTTTTGGGGAATCATTCCGCCAATCTTCTTATTTCAGGCACTTTCTTATGTTTTTCACACTTAAAAAGCCTTCAATATCTTTATAAATTGCTTCAGATATGATATTATATAAAGGTTAGGAAACATATTTAATGACACTCATTATCACGTTCCTATAGGTGGTTAATTATATGCTTATTAAAACTAATTTTCATTATCCTGCTATGCTGCGTGTAGCAGGCAAAAACTGCGTAATCATCGGCGGCGGTGCTGTTGCTGCCCGTAAACTGGCAACGCTGCTGGATGCCGAAGCTAACGTAACGGTTGTTGCCCCGCTTTTCTGTGACGAGGTGCAAAAGCTCGCTTCAGCGCAGGGATGCACGCTCATCAAGGATTACTACAAACCGGAATATCTGCAGAATGCATTTGTGGTTATTGCCGCCACAGATAATAAGGCTGTAAATAGGCAGATTTCAGAGGCTGCGCCCTGCCTCGTCAATAATATTACCGAACCTGAGCTGAGCAATTTCACTGTCCCCTCAGCTATCAGCGAAGGTGATATTACCATAGCGTTGGCAACAGGCGGCATGCCTGCTTTTACACGCTTGCTGAAAAAACAGTTGGAACACATTCTGACACCCGAGCTGGCCGACTTCAACAGCTTTCTGCTGTTGCAGCGGGAAGCTGTCAAAAACATAGAAAGTACTCCGCAAGAGCGGACGCAATTTTGGCGCAGTGTTTTGAAACAGGATTTACTAAATTTAGTTATGGCAGGTAAGGCTGCTCAAGCAAAGGAGAAGGTATTAGATGCAGTTAACAGTTTTAGGACTCAATCACAGGACCGCCCCCGTTGAGATCCGTGAACGTTTCAATTTTTCCAATGACAGGGTGGCAAGTATTCTGCGCCGCCTGCGCAATTACGATAATATTCCCGAAGCCATGCTGCTTTCCACCTGCAACCGCACTGAGCTGTACATGGTTATCGAAAATCCGCATGAAGCAATTCCTTTTATCAAATCATTGCTCAAGCATTTAGCAGGTGAACATTACCAAAGCGATTATTTTTACAATCTGAACGGAACAAATTGCGTCAAGCATCTGTTCCGTGTAGCCTCCAGTCTGGACTCCCTGATTGTCGGTGAAGGCCAGATTCTCAGCCAGATTAAAAATGCGTATCAGATTGCCCGCAATAACGGTATGACAGATACAATTCTCAATACCATCATGAATAAGGCAATTGCTGTCGGCAAACGGGTGCGTACCGAAACAAAAATTGCTTACAGCAGCGTATCTGTTTCCAGTGCCGCTGTTGACCTGGCCATCAAAATTTTAGGTGACCTGAGCAAGGCGCAGATTTTGGTAGTCGGTGCCGGTCATATGAGTGAGCTTACTGCACAGCATCTGTTGGATAAGGGTGCGCAGACTATTTGCGTCAGCAACCGTCACTACGAAAGAGCGCAGAATCTGGCAGGCAAGTTCCACGGTACGGCTATTCCCTACCGTGCCATGTTCGAACATGCCGCCGATGCTGATATCATCATAACATCTACCGGTGCGCCGCATTACGTGCTTACCGTAGAAAATTTGGGACCGTTGCTGCCCAAGCGCAACGGCAGACCGCTGATTCTGATTGATATTGCCGTTCCGCGTGACGTCGATCCAAGACTTGCCGATGTTGACGGCGTAACCATTTATAACATTGACGATTTGGAAGGCGTTGTTGATACCAATAAAAACTTCCGTGAAAAAGAAGCTCACGTTGCCGAGCAGATTATCAGCGAAGAAATCGGTGCCCTCAAGGAACGACTGCGTTATTACACCATGCGCCCCGTTATGGTACAGCTGCATGATAAAATGAATTTCCTGCGCCAGAAGGTTTTGAAGAAGGCCTTTATTAAAATGCCGGAGCTTACCGACCATGAAAAGCGCATTATCGACCTGATGACTCAGCGTCTGGAGCATAAATTTCTGCGCGAGCCTATGAAGGCTATGAATGCTGTAGCAGGTACTTCTGAAGAAGAACGCTATAAAAAAATGATGTGTGATTTATTTTTATTAAATGAAACCGGAGAGGAGTTTGGTGATGAAAGCAAAATTGACGATTGGGACTAGACAAAGTCTTTTAGCGCTTTGGCAAAGTAATCATATTGCAGCCTTACTGCGCAAGGAATATCCTGAATGTGAGGTTGTACTGAAAAAAATTGTCACCAAAGGCGACCGTATTTTAGACGTACCCCTGGCGCAAATCGGCGGCAAGGGCTTGTTTACCAAAGAAATTGAAGAGGATCTTTTAGACGGTACTGTTGACTTGGCAGTACATAGCCTGAAGGATATGCCTACCGTTCTGCCGGAAGGCCTGTGTCTGACAGCAATTACCGAACGCGCCAACGTCGGCGATGCTTTTGTCAGCAACAAATACGGCAGCTTCGAAGAGCTGCCGCTCGGCGCTGTAGTCGGCACCAGCAGCCTGCGCCGCAAGGCACAGCTGTTAGCTAAGCGTCCGGATCTGGAAATCCGCGACCTGCGCGGCAACGTTGATACCCGCCTGCGTAAGCTGGACGAGGGACTGTACGATGCTATTATTCTGGCTGCTGCAGGCTTAGAGCGTCTGGGCCACGGTGACCGTATCTCCAGCCTGATTTCCGCTGATGTCTGCCTGCCGGCTGTAGGTCAGGGAGCATTAGCCATCGAAGCGCGTACCGCGGATAAAGAAGTACGCGATATGCTGAGCTTCTTAAACGACCTGAACACAAAACAGGCTACCGATGCCGAGCGTGCCTTCTTGGGCTTACTGGAAGGCGGCTGTCAGGTTCCTATCGGTGTACATGCCGACGTTGAAGGTGAAAACATTCGCATTGAAGCAATCATTGCTGCCTTAGACGGCAGCACTATTCTGCGTGATACAATAAACGGCAAGGCTGATGATGCTGTCAGCCTCGGTCAACAGCTTGGCAAAAAAATGCTGGCTGCCGGCGGTCAGGAAATTCTGGCCTCTATTCTTTAAGGAGAGTGACATCATGACAAAACAAGGTAAAGTATATTTAATCGGTGCAGGCCCCGGCGACCCGGGCCTTCTGGGACTCAAGGCCAAGGAATGCCTGCAGACTGCAGACGCTGTTGTTTATGACCGTCTGGCAGATCCGCGTATCCTGGCCTTCGCCCGCAAGGATGCAGAAATGGTTTACGTTGGTAAGGCCAGCGCTAACCACACCATGCGCCAGCCTGATATCAACAAGCTGCTGGTAAAACTGGCTGCCGAAGGCAAGGTTGTAGCACGTTTGAAGGGCGGCGACCCCTTTGTATTCGGCCGCGGCGGCGAAGAAGCCATCGAACTGCGTGAAGCAGGACTCCCGTTTGAATTCGTTCCCGGCGTAACCAGTGCTATCGCAGTTGCCGAATATGCAGGTATCCCTGTTACCCATCGCCATGTGGCAACCTCCTTTGCTGTTATCACCGGCCACGAGGATCCCACTAAAGGCGAATCCACCATCCATTGGAAGGGTCTGGCAACCTCTGTTGACACTCTCGTTTTCCTCATGGGTGTAGAAAATATTGAAAAAATCAGCCGCGAGGAAAACGAGAGTGTCAA
>OKUO01000729.1_pt1 | contig 10084 bp, 14 predicted proteins | sample 1606481 | NCBI WGS metagenome assembly OKUO01 (sample SAMEA3882503, study PRJEB24775) | human gut metagenome | biome: human-associated habitat; feature: intestine environment; material: feces | place: Netherlands | collected 2009/2010
AACGGATGAGGAATGTATCGCTGCGGCGAAGCTTGCCAACGCGCATGATTTTATCACGCGCCTGCCGGACGGCTATAACACAAAGATCGGCGAGGATAAAGGGCTCGGGAAAATGTCAAAGCTCGACAAGCACAGCTTTGAATTTAGATGGGTGCAGAACGTAGTCAAAGCAGACGGCTCCACCTCACCGGAGGGCTGCAAGGCTTTTGTCAGAACATTCCCACCGACTGCGCTCCCGGGTATCGGTGCAGAAATCGGATCCGCTTCGGAAAACGAGCTCACCTACACCGCGAACCGCGTGCAGATCTTTGTCGGAGGTTATGAGTACCTGCTCGTCGACAGACTGAGCCAGATCCTCAGAATTGACGGCAAGGACTACATGAGCGACATCAACAAATTACTGTAAAACATGGCCGCTGGCAGAACGCCGGCGGCTTTTTCTATAAAAGGAGGAACCAAAACCATGAGAACCCAGACAGAAGAAAGAGGAACAATCACACTCAACAAGCCGGTACTTATCAGCGGCGAACTCTATGCGCAGGCTGAGGCTCACAAAATGAAAGCCAGCGGCTCAAAAGGTGGAAACCTTGCGGGAGCTGTCGAGCTTGACTACTCCCTGCATTTATACATCGGCTTCGCTGCTGTCATTGCAGTAAACCCTTCTTACACATTCGAGGACATGGAGAGGATCAAGGGTAAGTCCCTCACTAAATTCTCTAAAATCGGCCGAGGTTTTTTTATCGGATCGGGAGACTCAGGGGCAGACAGCTCAGACGAGCAATCAGAGACTACGCCAGATGCTTCCACACCTCAGTCTGCGACATCGAAAAAAGAAGATTAACACAATTTATCATAGAGTACGCCGAGGCAGCGGAGGATCTTGCAGCTGAAAAGAAACGCCAGGAAAAGAACCGACCGCAACCTCGCAAGGTAAGTAGAAGCCACAGGAGGAGGTGATCGGTGTGGCGAAATCAAAAACTCTCCAGGCGGTTGTTGAAATCGCTGGAACGCTGAGCCCCACACTCGCATCATCAATCGGAGAAGTCACCGACAAACTCGGTGGCATCAATGTCAAAGCTCTGGCCGTCGGTGCAGCAGTCGGCGGCATTGCAGTGGCTACAACCAAGGCGGTGTTTGAAGCAGGAAAGGCACTCGTAGACCTGGGCGGAGAATTTGACAGCGCATACGACAACATTCGTATCGGTACCGGTGCAACTGGTGACGCTTTGCAGGATCTCCAGGACGACTTCAAGGAAGTGTATAAAAGTGTGCCGACAACAATGGAGGACGCCGGACAAGCTATTGCGGACTACAACACACGTCTGGGACTAACTGGACCGCAACTGCAGGAAATATCCAAGCAAGCAATCCAAGTCTCTGACATGCTGGGCGACGATCTCGGCAGCGTTATCGAGGAGTCGAGCCAAGCCTTCCAGCAATGGAACATCGACGCGGATGACATGAGCGGCGCGATGGACTATGTGTTCAAAGCATCGCAGTCGACCGGTATGGGTTTTACTGACTTATTGAGTACAGTGCAACAGTTTGGACCTCAGCTGCAAGAGATGGGGTACTCCTTCGAGGAGTCCACCGCCCTGATCGGACAGCTTGATAAAGCCGGAGTAAACACTGGCGAAGTTCTGGGAGCGATGAAAAAATCAGTCAGCGCTCTGGCCAAAGAAGGCATAAGTGCAAGCGACGGACTGGCTCAATATTCCGAAAAGATCAAGGGCGCCAAAGATATGACGGAAGCAACAACAATAGCGTCCGAAATTTTTGGAACAAAGACAGCCTCAACAATGGCGAAAGCAATCAGAGATGGCACACTTTCGGTGGACGACTTAACAAAGTCTCTCGAAGATAGCCAGGAGACAATCGCCGGGGCAGCTGGCGACACCTACGACTTTGCCGAACGCCTGCAACTTTTTAAACAACAAGCTCAGGTTGCACTGGAGCCTCTCGCGAGCACGCTTTTTGACTCTCTCAATGACTTAATGCCTATTGTCGGCGAAACAATGGAAGGAATTATTCCAGTAATTGAGCAAATGAGTGAAGCGATAATCCCAATCGTTAAGGATTTACTGCCAAAGATCGGCCCGATGCTCACACAGCTCGTTCCTCCACTTGTAAGCATGGCGGGCACAATAGGCTCGCAGCTTATTCCTCCGATCGTTGAAATGGTGACAAGCCTCATCCCGGTAGCGATCCAGCTGGCTCAGGCACTCATGCCGGTGATCCAGACATTGATCCAGAACATCCTGCCGGTCATTGTGAGCCTGCTGTCCCAGATCATTCCGGTGGCGATGCAAATTATCCAGGCGATACTGCCGGTTGTAACATCGTTATTGCAGGCACTCTTGCCTCTTGTATCTCAGATAATCGACGCGGTGCTTCCGATACTGATCCAGCTGATCAACATGCTGCTCCCGATTATTATGCAGATAATCGATACAGTGCTTCCGGTACTGATCCAACTGATCAACTCGCTGCTTCCGGTTGTGACAATGATCATACAGTCGGTGCTTCCTATTGTTGTGCAAATATTGAACACGCTGACGCCGATCCTGAGCATGATCATAAGCCTGCTCTCTCCTATTCTGGAGCTGATCATGGCAGTTGTGCAGCCTATTCTTAATTTGATAATGATGGCCGTGCAGCCGTTGATCAGTGTGCTCTCTGTTCTGATCGAGGCAGCCCTTCGACCACTGCAGCCTATAATTCAAGTGCTTGCGCAGCTGTTCACCGGCGTGCTCGGCGGAGCGATGCAGTCCATCCAGCCGATCATCAGCGCCGTGCAGTCAATTTTCCAAGGCTTGATGAACTTTATCACTGGCGTTTTCACCGGCAACTGGTCACAAGCATGGTCTGGTGTCGTTCAAACTCTCGGTGGCATCTTCGAGGGCATCATTGCAGTGGTGAAGGCGCCTATCAATGCAGTCATTGGATTGATCAACGGTGCGATCGGCGCGCTGAACAAAATCAGTGTCAAGATCCCAGACTGGGTACCGGGTGTCGGAGGTCAAAACTTCGGCGTCAACATTCCGACAATCAGCTATCTGGCAACCGGTGGATTTACGGACGGCATATCAATCGCCGGAGAAGCTGGAACGGAGGCAGTAATTTCATTCGATAGAGCATACAGAGCTGACAACATCGGATACTGGAAAGAAGCCGGACGGATGCTCGGTGTTCTGGATAGTAATGGAATTATGAAAACGGATCAGACTCAGAGCTCACTTGCTGGCGAACTGCTAACACTTGACGACTTTTCACTGTCTGATCTTGCAACACAAAACCAGACTATAATATACGATTTTTCCGGCATGAGTTACTCGCCTACTATTCAGGCAAATGGAAACGCCGACGAGGCAAGCCTTATGGAACAGTTGAGAGAAAACGAAGCCGATTTCATCGACTGGCTGGAGAGCTGGCTGAGACGCAGGGAGGTGACTGCTTATGCCTAATATATCAGGCTACTACACATACACAACCCAGGAGGGCGACACGTTCGACCTCCTGGCTCTGGATATGTACGACGACGAAAAAATGGCACATTACATCATTCAGGCAAATCCGGACTACTCCGACATGATTGTTTTCCCTGGTGGCGTAGAATTGCAGCTCCCAATCATATCCAGCGACGAACTCAGCGACACGGTCGCACCATGGAGGCGATCGGATGGCTGAGAAAATAATTTACAACAATACAAACATCAGCACGGCCACTACAAGTATGGCGGCAACTTATGACATGTTTGTGGGGGCTCAGCAAGCTGACAATATCGTTCTAACTTTTGAGGACTCGGACAGCCGGTGGAAAAAATGGGCGCCAAAGTCTGGCGACACCATCGAATACCAGCGCGACGGCGTATCCACTGGCATCATGCACATATATGAGCCGCAACTGCTCAATGGTCTCTGCATCATTCGAGCGTGCTCCATGCCTCAAGATGCAAAAGTAAAACACTCGAAAAGCTGGCAGCAGGTTCACCTGCTACAATTCGGCAACGAAGTCGCTGCTCGCTTCGGCATGACTTTCGAGCTTTTAGGATTGAGCGATCTGTACTATGAACACATGCGCCAGGAAAACGAAACGGACATCGGCTTCCTGCAAAAAATCGCAAACCTCGAAGGTGCTGCGCTGATCCTATTCAACAACCGGATCATTATGGCTCAGGAAAAACCTCTCGAGGCATCCGACGCAATTTTACAAGTGTCTGCCGCTGGCTCATATATCGAGAGCAGTGACAAGCGCGGTCTTGCATACGGATCTGCAGAGGTTCGTGCTGGCGTTTACTACGGAAAATATACCGCAGACGCAAGCAACAAGAGGAATTTCTTGCCGGAGCAATCAATCATGGCAGGAAGTAATGCCGAGGCTGCGCGTTTTGCAGCGGGACAACTGAGGCAAATTAACAAACAGCTGACAGATGCAAAAATGCAGACGTCGCTCATGCCAGAACTAACTGCCGGTGTCAACATAGAACTGACCGGCTCAGACGTTCCGTTCTGGAATGGTAAGAACTACCTCTACCATGTCCGGCATGAATACCACAAACAGCAGACCACTCTGTTTATGAGGAAACCACTGGAGGGATATTGATGGACGGAAAAATCATAAAAGGCAAGGTGCTCAGCATCGACGGCAAGACCGCCAAGGTGGCACCAGTCGACAATATTGACAACGTAAGCCCCGCCATACATGTGGCGGAGTGGATAAAGGCAGAAAGCATAGTCAAGGAAAGCCTTGTAGCCTACTGCTTATTTCCGGATAACACCGGGATCATACTCTCGAAATTATAAGGAGGATGCTCATGGCAAAAGCTCAGGCCCAATGGGGGAAACACAAATTCCTAATAAGCAGCAACCAGCTCAACCCGATGGGAGACTTCTCAACGTCGTCCGAAGCAAAAGCGTCAGACAGCAAAAGCAAGAAGAAAAAAACAGAGTTGGAAACTTACACACTGACCGAAACGTGCCACTCCGCTGCCGGAGCTGATCCGGTGGCTCATTATAATGCCTGGCGCGCAGATATAGGCAACTACAACTCGCTTTATATGAATGGGAAAAAGTGGAAAAGCAACCCGCTCAAGTTGCAAAAGGTCTCCCTCGGATCAGTCAAACAGGACGACTTCGGTCGCATCCGGTACGCCGTCATAAGTTTGACATTTGAAGAAAAGAACCAACGCGAAACCTTCACGCTAACATCCCGGGTAACTGCATCAAAATCAGCGAAAAAAGCGAGAAAGAAATCAAGAAAGAAAAAGAAAAAGTAAGGGAGGAAAATGCAATGTTAGGATCAGGAAACGGCGAGCCGCAAACGTGCGCCGAAAATCTATTAAAAACGCCACGCTTCTCTGTACCGTATGAGCGGATCAAAGGCATCGACGGCAGCTTGATCGACTCCCCTGCTGCCACAGCTGGCGATGATATGATCGCCGATGCTGAGTGGCTCCTGGAAACATACGAGCCGCGGGTGCAGGTAAACAGCATTGAAGCCAACGAAACCGATGGAGTCGGTGACTTCGGCATTGTGGCAGATCTATCCATCAATATATTAGACGAGGAGGAAGATGCATGAGTGACTTAAATTTTATCACGATTGACTCCTCGGAGATTTACGACACCATAATCACCGCACTGGAAAACGGCTGCAGCGACGAGCTATATCCTGGAGACGAACGCCGCATATTCGGCGAGGCTCTTGTGGCTGTCATTGTGGCCACATTCAACTCAGTGAATGATGCTTGCCGCCAGAGACTACTGCGCTACGCCAGAGGCGAAGTCCTGGACGCACTCGGAGAGTCAAGAGGAGTCTTGAGAGAGACACCGGTGTGCAGCACCGCAACGGAGCGCTTCTCAGTGTCAACAGCAATCGGTGACAATATAGTCATACCAAAGGGCACGCGAGTGACTTGCGACTACTCTCATTACTTCACTACCGACAAAACGGTCGTACTTCCCGCTGGCTCATTGTATGTCGATGTCGGTATCACGGCAACAGTCGGCGGTGAGGAATACAACAAGATCCTTCCGGGATCAATCAATGTCATGGTGGACCAGATCCCATACATTGATAAAGTTGAAAACCTTGCCAAGACATCCGGCGGAGCTGACAAAGAGACGGACGATGTGTATCGCGAAAACGAACCAGCAGCGCAAAGGTGTCAGTTGCCGGACCAGCTATCGCCTACAAATACTGGGCCATGGCAGCAGATCCGACGATTGCAGACGCGGTTGTTGAGTCTCCGAGCCCTGGTGTTGTTATGATCACGCCGATCGGATATGGTGGGCAGGTGCCAGACGAGTCACTTCTGGCCAAGGTGCTGGCGTCCTGCTCTGCCGATGACGTTCGACCACTGACCGACCAGGTAAAGGTGCAAGCTCCGACTGTTGAGGAGTACGACATCGAATTGACCTATTACACATCAGCGGCAAACGAGTCGAAGTGTGTCAGTACAATCGAAGGAAGCGGCGGAGCTATTGACCAGTACAACTACTGGCAAGGCTCGGCACTAAGCCGAGACATCAACCCGGACTATCTTCGCAAGCTAATTCTTGCACCGAGCTGGGGGGATGATCTTGTCGGCGCCGACCGCGTTGATATAGTGAGCCCGGTATATACCGATCTCAGCAAAACAACCGTCGCAAAATTCTCCGGGACAATCAAAGTATCACATGTCGTAGAGGAGGGATAGCATGAGCATGAAACTCGAAAATGTCGAAATTGTGAAGCTGCTCCCTCCCTGGATGCGACAAGACGAAGCAAACGCAGCACTCAGCAGATCCGCGAGCTCTCTTTTTCAGGAACCAGCCAAGAGGATCAAACAACTCCGGATCTGGGACAAAATTGACGAGCTGGACGATGATATGCTGGACGAGCTGGCCTGGGAGCTGAACATCGACTGGTACAGCTCGGCCATGGAGATCTCCAAAAAAAGAGCAACCATCAAAGTGGCGCACTTGATCATGGAAAAGCGTGGCACAAAATGGGCTGTCGAACAGCTTATATCCGCGTACTTCGGCACCGGATATGTCAAAGAATGGTTTGAGTACGGTGGCGATCCGTATATGTTCCGCGTTTTGACCACCAACCCCGACATCGGGGACGATGGCATGGCTGGCTTTTTCAAGCAGGTAGACGTTGCCAAAAGTGTCCGATCACACATGGAAGGCGTCTACTTTTACGAGGAACTTGAGCCGGTGATCCTGGTCTCTCCCACTTCTACTGCTCATGTATTTGAGTATGTAAAATGCGGGACCAGACCAAGATCTGCAAACATCGGCAGGATCAAGACGACCACTATCGAGGCGAGCCCTCAGACATCGAGCCATGGTTTTGAATATACACACGCCGGAGACGGTACCAAGGCTGGCACCTACCCACGCCAGGCAAACGTGGCCAAGATAAAAAACGGAGAGGTTAATGCCCTTCCGCAGTCAAGACATCACCCTTTTGAATATGCCACACACGCCGGGGATGGCACCAAAGCCGGTACCTACCCGAACCGGATGGCTCTGGGTGAAATAACAAAAGCAACAGTTGAAGCCGATGGATCCGCCGAAATCATCGGCTTTATGTATGCCAGAACGACCGGCACCTATCCGAGAGCTGCTAACAATGCTGAGATTACAACGGCAGCAGTTGAAACAGACGGATCTCTCGATCCGCATCAATTTGAGTATATCAGGAAAGCGGGAACGAGCCCAAGGCACGCCACTCTCGCTGAGACAGCTCAAGGAAACATGGAGGCAGCAGGCGCCACCTCGGTGCACTGTTTCACATACACAAAATGCGGCACTAAGAAGTGCGGGCAAAAGTAGGAAGGAGGCAACCTATGGCGGCAAATTTTTTCAGTGACAGCTTTATGGCACGCCGTCGGCAGCAGTGGCTCCGCTCTATCCTCAGACTGGAGGTAAGAACCAACGGGACGTGGTATGAGGGAGACATCCAGAAGAAAGAAGTCCAGGGCGACACCCTGGTCCTCAATGTTGTGTTTTCTGCCGTCGACAACATGAGCTGCACAATCGACCGATCAAGGATTTTCGACGTATATGGCGAAGTTATCCACGAGCAGGTTGAAGCAATCAAAAAGGCAAAAGGCCAGGGCACAATGATCCAGATCAAGGTGCCGATCAAAGAACCAAGTTAAGGAGGCGAAACCATGTACAGAGAAACAAAATGGCAGGACGAAATCGTTGACTCCGAAACAAAGGAACTGATCCAGGACGGAACCGATCAGTCTGCCGGAAATTTCAACAATGCAGAGCATGGCATCAGCGACGCGCATCTTGCGGCACTGATCATGTTCTCGGGGATGCTTCCACAGATCCGTGCCAACACTGTGGAAAAAAAGACAGTCACACTGACAAACACGAAGCGCGTCCCATTCAACAACAGCAAAAAGTCCGTCGCTCTTGCTGAAACCAGAGACTCCCTCAACTACGACGTTGAGGTTGATGTCGTGGAGACCGCAGGCACCGGCATCGTTGGAGAGTTTGACATCACCGACAAGATGCTCAACGGCTTCAAAATTGCATACAGCGGAAGCGCCTCAAGCGTAACCGTGAATTTAACCATCAAAGGAGGTAGCAACTAATGGCAAAGGAAAAACCAGTGACCGTTGTTGAGATCAACGAGGGCACAAAAATCGACTACGAACAGAACGGCACAAAGCTCACATTCGACGATCAGCTTATGATCAACGTGGCAAAGTACCAGAAGGGCTTCCCGGTACATGTTGACATCTGCATGGATGCTGACAGAAACCTCTGCACCGGCGTGGCTGCTGGACTCTTTTATGTTGCACAGCTTGACATCCCTGCTATCAAGTACGAGGAGCAGACAACAAGCGAAAACGACAGCTCTGACAAGAACGGCATGAACCCGCAGACACCACCCGCAGTCATTCCGCTCGATATGTCAGACGTAACTCTCACATTATGGAGCATCGACCAGCTGACTCCAGCAACCGAAGAATAGGAGGAAAACATGAGTAAACCTAATTTTGATTTATCAAATCTGGCGCTCCAGATGGTGCTGCCAAACAATGAGCTTATTTATGACGACAAGGGGATGCCTTCCGTCATGGTCAAGATCCCAAAATTTAAGATCAGTGACGTGATCGCCGGCGGATCAAGCAACACACACCCTGCCTTCATTGTAAACGGCAAAGAAATCGACGCGATCTATATCAGCAAGTACCTCAATGTTGTTGATGATGGCAGAGCCTACTCTCTCCCAGGCCAGGATCCGGCGAACACACTCAACTTTGACCAGGCAGTGCAGTATTGCACAGCAAAAGGAGAGGGCTGGCATCTTATGACCAACGCAGAATGGGCTGCCGTTGAGCTCTGGTGCTTAAAGAATGGCTTCATCCCTAAGGGTAACAACAATTACGGAAAAGACGGATCCGAGAGCAACCGCAAGGCTATTCCGTCCAACATGGATGGCTCGAACGTCGGAAGAACCGCAACCGGAACCGGTCCTCTTTCCTGGTATCACGACGGAACCGTTTGCGGCATTGCGGATCTCAAGGGTGATGTCTGGGAATGGTCTGGCGGCCTCCGTTTTGTATTCGGAGAGGTGCAGGTGCTCGCAGATAACAGCGCCGCGGATCTCGACAATCTCGTTTCGCTCGACCCCTCATTGCTCACGGAACGGGAGCTGGCCGCAACCGCATGCCACCAATTCGACCATGCCGTACAATTCCTCCGTCACGATCTGATGCGCATCAGCGGAGATGCGGAAGCCGCCGACGCCTTCCTGCGCGAGCACAATACCATCGAACCGCTCGCCGACACCTATGCCGCACGCCTTATCGCCTCCGAACGCTGGGAGGATCTCATCGACTTCACCAACCGGGTGGAGCAGGCCAACGCGAACCAAAGCATGGTGATGTTCCCCGAAGAGGTCGTCCCCTACGAATGGGAGACGCTGCGTGAAGCGGCTCTGGAAGCGTTGGGACGCGGCGACGAACTGGTGGCGATGTACCGCAGCCGGCTTGAGGACAATTACGACCCGAACACCGAGCTCAACCAATACAAGCTTGACCTATGGCTTAACCGCACAGACAATCAATAA
>OKUO01000732.1_pt1 | contig 10059 bp, 7 predicted proteins | sample 1606481 | NCBI WGS metagenome assembly OKUO01 (sample SAMEA3882503, study PRJEB24775) | human gut metagenome | biome: human-associated habitat; feature: intestine environment; material: feces | place: Netherlands | collected 2009/2010
GGCAGTCTTCTTGCGGTATGGAGGATATTGCGATGCAATCCTTTTTCCCACGGAGGCTATGACCCTGTGCCATGAATTATTTTGTGACTGTTCAGCCTTTTCCCGGGCAGAGCAGTTATCGGAATTTGTAACTGTTCAGTACCTCCGCAGTTAGTGGACGAATGAATAGTTACCGGACTTTTACAATTGAATAAGAAGTCTAGGAGGAAATGAATTTGGAACTGTTTTTAGCAACAAAAACCGGAACTCCTATTATCGGACAGATCGCGTCTGTGATGGGATGGATCATGGATGGCATATATAAGATGCTTGACGGCCTGTTCGGAATCCAGAACATTGGTCTTTGTATCATTATCTTCAGTATTCTTATCTTTGCCTTTATGACACCGCTGCAGATCAAGCAGCAGAAATTCTCCAAGTTAAGCGCGATCATGCAGCCTGAGATCCAGAAGATCCAGAAGAAATATCAGGGTAAAAAGGATCAGGCTTCCATGATGAAAATGAACGAAGAAACCCAGGCTGTTTATCAGAAATATGGTGTTTCTCCAACCGGTAGCTGTGTACAGTTAGCCATTCAGATGCCTATTCTGTTTGCTCTGTATCAGGTTATCTACCGGATTCCTGCTTACGTTGGAAGTGTAAAGAACATTTTTACTGGTGTAGTTGACAACCTGCTAGCTGTAAACGGATACACAGATATCCTGCAGCAGTTTATCACAGACCATTCCATGACACGAGTGCGTCTCGTTATGGACAGTGCCGGAAATGCTACAAGTAACTCTATTGTTGATTTTCTGTATGCACTTTCTCCTTCCCAGTGGAAAGAGCTGGCACAGATGAATCAGTTTTCAGGATTTTCTGATGCGATCACAAAAGCATCCGGCAATATTTCCAAGATGCAGGGCTTCTGTGGCCTGAATATCGCAGACCAGCCGCTGTACTATATCATGGAGTTCTTCAAAAATCATGGTTCTCTGTTACTTGCGATCGTAGCACTTCTGATCCCGGTTCTTGCATGGGCAACTCAGATGCTGAACCTGAAGCTTATGCCACAGGCTGCAACACAGCCGGCAGACGGAAATGATCAGGCCAGCGCAATGGCAAACTCCATGAAAACCATGAACATGGTCATGCCTCTGATGTCTGCATTCTTCTGTTTCACATTCCCGGTTGGTCTTGGTATCTACTGGATCGCCAGTGCTGTCGTTCGAAGTGCCCAGCAGTTTGCAATCAATCGTCATCTTGATAAGATGAACATTGATGATCTGGTTAATGAGAATATGAAGAAGATCGAAGCGAAGCGTGCGAAGGAAGGACTTCCGCCGCAGAAGATCACCAATCAGGCTCATCAGTCCGCCAAGAATATCAATAAACCTGTGATCAATAAGGGCAACAGCGGAAACAATGGTGCTTCAGACAGAGCACAGAAGGTTGATACTGCTTATGAGAAGGCAAGAAATGCAAAACCAGGCAGCATCACAGCCAAAGCAAATCTCGTAAGAGACTTTGATGAGAGAAATAAGAAGAAATAATCAGGAACGGAGGGGTTCGTAATGGAGGATTACATTCAGTTTTCAGCAAAAACAAAGAATGAAGCTATCACAAAAGCGTGTCTTGAGCTTGGAACTTCCAGTGACCAGCTTGATATTCAGGTTATCAGTGAAGGCAGCTCCGGATTCTTCGGAATCGGCAGCAAACCTGCCGTGATCAAAGTTCGCAGAATCGAGCCAGTTTCTGATATGCAGGAGATCGATGAACTGGTAGAGTCCGTGAAACTGGACGCTATCAAAGAAGAGAAGAAATTAGAAAAGCCTTTTACTCCGGATGTAAAGAAAGAATCTGCACCGAAAGCAGCTCCTGCAGAGGAGAAGAAGCCGGTGAAGAAAGAAGCTGTACAGGTGGAGAAGGCATCCGAAGAAGCACCTGCAAAGGCAGCAGCGCCAAAGGAAAGACCTGCAAGGGATTTCCAGGGCAAAGCAAAGCCTGCACGTGAGAAACAGCCAAGAGCTCCAAAGGAGCGTCAGCCGAAGGAAACACGTGAGAGAGCACCGAAGCAGGGCAGACCGATAGAGATCCTCAGCGATCCGGAGAAGATCAGAGAGGTTGAGGAGAGAGCAGTCGTATTTCTTCGTGACGTATTCGGTTCCATGGATCTTGGAGAAGTGGAGATCACATCGAAATACAACACTGCAGACGGTTCTCTGGATGTGGATTTTGAAGGTGAGGATATGGGTATCCTCATCGGAAAAAGAGGCCAGACACTGGATTCTCTTCAGTATCTGACAAGCCTTGTGGTAAACAAAGGCGAGTCTACCTACATTCGTGTAAAACTCGATACCGAGGACTACAGACGCCGTCGTAAGGAAACTCTGGAGAACCTTGCAAGAGGAATCGCCTTCAAGGTAAAGAAAACCAGAAAACCGGTAGTTCTGGAACCGATGAATCCGTACGAAAGAAGGATCATCCATGCATCTCTGCAGGGCAACCGCTATGTAGAGACAGTCAGTGAGGGAGAAGAACCTTACAGACATGTAGTAGTAAAACTGAAACGCAATAATTGATGATCCGCCGGTAAAGCCATAAGCCGTATCCCGGAGCGTAAGCTCCGTGGGTACGGCTTTTTTGTATGGAACTGAAAATTAAAAATTATCATTGCAATCTCCGCAACAATTCTTTATAATCATTGAAGAGCAAATAACAAAAGATATTTCTGCAGCGGACATCCGGAATGCAGAGATTAGAGCGTATTTGAAAAATCATTCCCGCAATCTGCACGCCCCACTTTGCGGTATATTTTGCCCGAATTCAGTTGCCGTAGCCCGCTACGGCGCCTTCATCCGGACAAAATCTCCCACAAATTGTGACGCACATCTTGCAGAAAGCCTTTTTCAAACACGCTCTAGCATTATAAATATGGAAACTGACAGAAGATGTTATTCTAGGTGAAAGCGTGAATAACACGTGTTTTTTGCGTGTAAAAAGCTTTTCCGGAGTAACATTTTTGCGTTTAACCGGATGCTTTTATCCGCTGGATCAGGATAAACGGCATGGCAGCGATCAGCTGCAGTGTGATATAGCGGATGCTTTTATCCGTTTGACAAAGGAGAGTGAAAAATGGAAGAGACAACGATTGCTGCGATTTCCACAGCCATGAGCGCATCGGGAATCGGGATCGTCAGGATCAGTGGCCCGGAGGCTTTTGAGATCGCATCCGGAGTATACCGTTCCAAGGGTGGAAAAAAATCTCTGAAAAACGTCCCAAGCCACACCATCCATTATGGATATATTTATGATAACGAAGAAATGGTAGACGAAGTGCTGGTCATGGCTATGCGCGGACCACGGACATATACAGGAGAAGATACCATAGAAATCGACTGCCACGGCGGTGTTTTAGCTATGAAAAAGGTACTGGAAACTGTGCTGAAAAACGGAGCCATTATTGCCGAGCCGGGAGAATTTACCAAGCGTGCATTCCTCAATGGAAGGATCGATCTTTCCCAGGCAGAAGCCGTTATGGACGTGATACAGTCCAAAAATGAGTACTCATTAAAGAATTCTGTAGGACAATTAAAAGGTTCAGTCCGAAAAACTGTACAGCATATCAGAGAAAAACTACTGTACCATATAGCGTACATTGAATCGGCATTAGACGATCCGGAGCACTATGATCTGACAGGATATTCGGAAGAATTAGAGCAGATCGTAGCAGAAGAAAAAGAAAAAATACAGAACCTGTTAAAAACAGCCGGAGACGGAAAGATCATACAGGAAGGTATCCGGACCGTGATCCTGGGCAAGCCGAACGCAGGGAAATCTTCTCTGCTGAATCTGCTTCTGGGAGAGGACAGAGCCATCGTGACCGATATCGCAGGAACCACCAGAGACGTACTGGAAGAGTATATCAACCTGCATGGGATCACATTAAAGATCGCTGACACAGCCGGAATCCGCCAGACAGAAGACATCGTAGAGAAAATCGGCGTATCCAAAGCCAAAGAAATGGCAGCAGACGCAGACCTGATCCTCTATGTCGTAGATTCCTCCGTACCGTTAGATGAAAACGATGAAGAAATCATAAAAATTTTGCAAGAGAAAAAGACAATTGTCCTCTACAGCAAGACAGACCTTGAATCTGCTATAGATATAGAGGATTTAAAGAGCAGAATAAACCAGCCGGTGATCCCAATCTCCGCAAAAGAAGAAACCGGGATCACAGACCTGGAAGAAAAAATCCGGGAAATGTTCTTCAGTGGGGAGATTGACTTCAATGATGAAGTCTACATCACCAATGAACGCCACAGACAGGAGCTTTTAAAAGCACAGGAAAGTCTTTCTTTGGTAGAAAATAGCATAGAAAGCGGAATGCCGGAGGATTTTTATTCCATAGACCTGACAGATGCATACGAAAGTCTGGGACGGATTCTGGGAGAATCACTTGGGGAAGACCTTGTTAATGAGATATTTTCTAAATTTTGTATGGGGAAATAATAACCGCATGGGCTGCGGAGGCCCCGGCCGAATGGCCGCATGGATTGCGGAACTCCGGCCGTATATGCCGCATGGATTGCGGAACTCCGGTCGTATAACCGCATAGATTGCGGCTCCCTGCTGTATGCCACATGGACTGCGGAAGCCCGCAGAGGGTAGATCACATTGGAATGTGAGAAAACCGCAAAGGGGCACAAGGCCGCGCCCCTCTGCACACCCCTGGGCCTTTTTTATATAGTGCGGCGATTGTGGAATGCTGAAAGATGCTAACTTGTACCTGTATGCTTCTGTACTGGCAATTCAACACTGAGCCGAAATATGGCAGACGGAAGCAGGAATAACCCCGCAGACGTGCATCGCACGTCGAGAACCTCGTTACAGTTCCATCACAACAATAGGCACAACGTTTCACATCCAATACTGAAGCATACAGACAAAAGTCAACACCGTACCCCACACCACAACCCAAGAACTCAAAACCCCCTCGGCACAACGTTTCACATCCAACACCGAAGCATACAGACAAAAGTCAACACCGTATCACACACCACAACCAAGAACTCCTTTAAAAAAAAGCCCGAGGGGTGTGCAGAGGGGCCGTGGCTTTACGGCCCCTTTGCGGTTTTCCACAGCTTCCCAAAGCAAAAAAACCAGGCCCTCTGCCAAGAAAGTAAAAATAAAACCAAAAACCAACCACACAATAAACAAAGAAAAAGAAAATCACAAAGAAAAATAAAGAAAAAGAATAAGAGAAAAAATAAAGGAGAAAAAGCATGAAAAATCTGGAACAGTTTTTCGACATCATAGTAGTAGGCGCCGGTCACGCAGGCTGCGAAGCATCACTGGCATGCGCCCGCTTAGGGCTCAACACAGTCATGTTCACAGTCAGCGTAGACAGCATCGCCCTTATGCCCTGCAACCCCAATGTAGGCGGCAGCTCCAAAGGGCATCTCGTCCGTGAGCTGGATGCTCTCGGTGGGGAAATGGGTAAAAACATAGACAAAACCTTCATCCAGTCCAAAATGCTCAACCAGTCCAAAGGCCCTGCAGTCCATTCCCTTCGTGCACAGGCCGATAAACAGGCCTACAGCACAGAAATGAGAAAGACACTGGAAAATACAGAGAACTTAACCATCCGCCAGGGTGAAGTGACCGAGCTTCTGGTAGAAGACGGGCACATCACCGGTGTAAAAACCTTCTCAGGAGCCACCTACCACGCAAAAGCTGTAGTCCTCTGTACAGGAACCTACCTCAAGGCCCGCTGCATTTACGGCGACGTCAGCAACTATACAGGACCAAACGGCCTTCAGGCAGCCAATTACCTTACGGATTCCCTGAAAAAGCTGGGGATCGAAATGTTCCGCTTCAAAACAGGAACTCCGGCCAGAATCGCCGGAAACACCATTGATTATTCTAAGATGGAAGAGCAGTTCGGAGATGAAAGAGTCGTACCGTTCTCTTTTTCCACAGACCCGGAATCTGTACAGATCGAGCAGAAATCCTGCTGGCTGACCTATACAAACGAAAAAACACACGAGATCATCCGTGCAAATCTGGACAGATCCCCCCTTTATTCCGGAATGATCGAAGGAACCGGACCACGTTACTGTCCGTCCATTGAGGATAAAGTAGTTCGTTTTGCAGACAAAAAACGCCATCAGGTATTTATCGAACCGGAAGGTCTTTACACAAATGAAATGTACATCGGCGGAATGTCCAGCTCTCTGCCGGAGGATGTTCAGTACGAGATGTACCATTCCGTACCGGGTCTGGAGAACGCCAGGATTGTAAAAAATGCTTACGCTATTGAGTATGACTGCATCAATCCGCGCCAGCTCTATCCCACACTGGAATTCAAAAAGATCAAGGGCCTTTTCAGCGGCGGACAGTTTAACGGAAGCTCCGGATATGAGGAAGCAGCCGCTCAGGGCCTCATAGCGGGAATTAATGCAGCTATGGAGGTAAAAGGCCGGGAACAGCTGATTTTGGACCGCTCAGAGGCATATATTGGCGTTCTCATCGATGATCTGGTAACAAAAGAAAACCATGAGCCGTACCGAATGATGACAAGCCGTGCTGAGTACCGTCTGCTCCTCCGCCAGGACAACGCAGATCTTCGTCTTCGCAAAAAAGGCTGGGAGGTCGGCCTGATCGATGATGAGACATACCATAAATTACAGGAAAAAGAGCGCCGGATCCAGGAAGAGATCGAGAGAGTGGAACATGCAACCGTAGGTGGTTCTGCAGAGGTACAGAGCCTTCTGGAATCTCTGAACAGTACCCTTCTGAAATCCGGAACCACCATTGCAGAGCTGATCCGTCGGCCGGAGCTTAACTATAAGGTGCTTGCACCCATCGATAAAGAAAGACCGGAGCTTCCGGAAGATGTATGTGAGCAGGTAGAAATCAACATCAAATATGATGGCTACATCCGCCGCCAGATGAAGCAGGTAGAGCAATTTAAGAAACTGGAGCAGAAAAAGCTTCCGGAAGACATTGATTACGAAGATGTAGGAAGCCTCCGCATTGAGGCACGCCAGAAGCTGGAAGCCTACAGACCGGTGTCCATCGGCCAGGCGTCCCGTATCTCCGGTGTATCCCCGGCTGACATTTCCGTGCTTCTTGTATATCTGGAAAGCAGATCCGAACATAAACACAGATAATACAAAGAATAACAATAAAACACAGAAAATAAGAGAGGAAGCTGCATGTACAATTTAGAAATCCTGGAAAAAGGCTGCGAGGAGCTTGGGATCACACTCAGTGACACGCAGAAAAACCAGTTTATTCGGTTCTACGAATATCTTGTAGAAAAAAACAAAGTCATGAACCTCACCGGTATCACAGAATTTGACGAGGTTCTCGTGAAACATTTCCTAGACAGCCTCTGCTGCGTCAAGGCTGTAGATATGGGTAAGATAAAAACCGTTATGGACATCGGAACCGGCGCCGGATTCCCGGGTGTTCCCCTGAAGATTGCCTTCCCGGAGGTGGAAGCCTGCCTTCTGGACTCCCTCAATAAAAGAGTAAAATTCCTGGAAGAAACCTTTGCGCTCCTGGGCCTGGAGGGGATTTCCGCCATTCACGGAAGAGCTGAAGAATATGCAAAAAACAAAGCCTACAGAGAAAAATATGATCTCTGCGTATCCAGAGCAGTATCCGGACTTGCAACCCTGTCTGAATACTGTCTCCCGTATGTAAAAGTCGGAGGGCTTTTTGTCTCCTATAAATCCGGTTCTGTAAAGGAAGAAGCAGAAGCAGCAGAGAAAGCAGTAAAGATCCTTGGTGGAAAGATCAGGGATATTCAGTACTTTGACCTTCCGGGCTCCGAGATCGGCCGCTCCCTGGTCATTATCGAGAAGGTAAAGAACACCCCAGGCAAATATCCGAGAAAAGCCGGAACACCGCTCAGAGAGCCACTGGCATAAGTTACCTCCTGTCGAACAAAGTCAAAATCTGTCCGACAGGAGATTTTTTTGTCCGGGAGTTTCACAAAATTATCACAAATTTATCCTACTTTTATCACAAATTACTTTTACACTATAATCCGATAGAGATGCCCCTGGATTCCCCCATTCTCTGTTTCATCCAGGGGCATTTTCTATTGGTATTGAAAAGACGCCAGAGTCAAGGGCTTCAGTTTCAGGACCTTTTGCCTCTGGCATCTTATAAAATGGGAAATCGATAATTAAAAAAAGTATTTCCCTGAGAATAAAAGGAGGAGAGTAAAGTGATCGAAGTAAGTAATCTGGTCAAAAAATACGGCGATCATACAGCCGTTGACCATCTTTCCTTTCAGATCGAAAAGGGGAAAATTTACGGATTCCTGGGCCCCAACGGTGCAGGAAAATCAACAACTATGAACATGATCACAGGATACATTGCTTCCACAGAAGGAAAAGTGATGATCGATGGTCATGATATTCTGGAGGAACCGGAGGCAGCCAAGAAATGTATCGGCTATCTGCCGGAAATGCCGCCGCTCTATTTTGACATGACTGTTCTTGAGTACATGAAATTTGCGGCTGATCTGAAAAAAATCCCAAGAAACCAAAAAGACAAGCAGATAAAAGAAGTCATGGATATGGTAAAGATCACAGACATGAAAGACCGTCTGATCAAAAACCTTTCCAAAGGTTATCGCCAGAGAGTGGGTCTTGCACAGGCAATCCTAGGATATCCTGAAGTGATCATCCTGGATGAGCCGACAGTAGGACTTGACCCGAAGCAGATCATCGAGATCCGTGACCTGATCAAAGGCCTGAAGCAGAAGCACACGGTTATCCTAAGCTCCCATATCCTTTCCGAGGTAAGAGCAGTGTGTGATTATGTTCTGATCATTTCCCATGGAAAGCTGGTAGCCAGCGATACACCGGATAATCTGGAACGTCTGGCAGCAGGCTCCAACAGCCTCCTTATGAAGGTAAAAGGAGAGAAAGACACGATTCGAAAAGCTCTGGAAACGATCGAAGGCGTAACCGGAGTGGAAATGTCCTATGACAGCGATGAGAAATTGTGGAAAACAAAACTTTCCATTCAGGAAAATGTGGATATCCGTGAAAAAGTCTTCTACGCTATGGCAAAAGCGAACTGTCCGATCTATGAGATGCAGGTTAAGAGAGTTTCCCTTGAGGATGTATTCCTTGAGCTTACCGAAGAAGAGAAAAAATCCGCCGGAAAACCGGAAAGCTCACCGTGGAAACCGGTAGAAGACAGATCATCGGAAGAAGAAAAAACTCAGGAAGAAAAAAACGGGGAACCAGAGAAGGCTTCTGATGAGAAAGAGGGGGATCAGTCATGACAGCGATTTTTAAAAGAGAACTGAAAAGCTATCTGACCTCCATGGTTGGATATCTCTTCATATTTTTTGTCCTGGTGCTGACCGGAATTTATTTTTCCGCATATCAGCTTTCAGGCGGCTATTCAAAATTTGAAACTACCTTAAGCGCACTGACCTTTGTGTTCCTGATCGGTGTGCCGATCCTTTCCATGCGCGTACTTGCAGAAGAGCGCAAGCAGAAAACGGATCAGCTTCTTCTGACCGCACCGGTATCTGTATGGGATATCGTATTTGGAAAATATCTTGCACTGGTAGCTGTGTTTGCCATTCCGGTCGTGATCATGTGCGTGTATCCTCTGATCATGAGTAAGTTCGGAACGATTTCCTATGCTTCCGCATACACCGGGATCCTGGGATTTTTCCTTCTGGGATGCGCGAATCTGGCGATCGGTGTATTTATGTCAGCGCTTACAGAAAGCCAGGTAATTGCAGCAGTACTTACGTTTGTATTCCTGTTCGCCTTCTATATGATGAACGGAATTTCCTCATTCTTTTCACAGACCTCCATGTCAACTGCAGTGGCATTCGGACTTCTGATCGTGGCGATCGCGATCATCATTTATACCATGATCAAAAATGTCCTGATCTCTGTAGTGATCGGAGCTGTGGGAGAGATTGCCCTTGTGATCGTATACGTTGTAAAATCCAGTATTTTCCAGGGTGGTATCCAGAAGGTACTGAACGTATTTAACCTGAGCGGACATTATGATAATTTTACAAACGGCGTG
>OKUO01000751.1_pt1 | contig 9821 bp, 6 predicted proteins | sample 1606481 | NCBI WGS metagenome assembly OKUO01 (sample SAMEA3882503, study PRJEB24775) | human gut metagenome | biome: human-associated habitat; feature: intestine environment; material: feces | place: Netherlands | collected 2009/2010
TTCTGCCGTCTACGGCGCCCGCATCATGAAGGACCTGGGCCTCCTGTCCGACAAGTACACCGTCCTGGTCACCGGTACGGTCCAGGAAGAAGACTGTGACGGCCTCTGCTGGCAGTACATCATCAACGAAGACAAGGTCCGTCCGGAATTCGTCGTCTCCACGGAACCGACAGACGGCGGCATCTACCGCGGCCAGCGCGGCCGCATGGAAATCCGCATCGACGTCCAGGGTGTATCCTGCCACGGCAGCGCACCCGAACGCGGTGATAACGCCATTTACAAGATGGCCGATATCCTCCAGGACGTGCGGGCCCTCAACGAAAATGACGCAGCCGACACGACGGAAATCAAAGGCCTGGTCAAGATGCTCGACAAGAAATACAATCCCGAATGGGAAGAAGCCAACTTCCTCGGCCGCGGCACAGTCACGTGCTCCCAGATTTTCTACACCTCGCCGAGCCGTTGCGCCGTCGCCGATTCCTGTGCCGTCTCCCTGGACCGCCGCATGACGGCCGGCGAAACGTGGCAGAGCTGCCTCGATGAAATCCGGGCTCTGCCGAGCGTCCAGAAGTACGGCGACGATGTCAAAGTCAGCATGTATGAATACGCCCGCCCGAGCTACACCGGCCTGACCTATCCCATCGAATGTTACTTCCCGACATGGGTCATCCCGAAAGACCACAAAGTCACCAAAGCCCTGGAAGAAGCCTATACCTCCCTCTTCGGCGACAGCCGCATCGGCACTGCCGAAACGGAAGCCATGCGCAAAGCCCGCCCCCTGACGGATAAATGGACCTTCTCGACTAACGGCGTTTCCATCATGGGCCGTAACGGCATCCCCGTCATCGGCTTTGGCCCCGGCGCAGAAGCTCAGGCCCATGCACCGAACGAAAAGACATGGAAACAGGACCTCGTCACCTGTGCCGCCGTCTATGCCGCATTACCTTCTGTATACACCGATAAATGATCACATCCCATAACGATTAAAAGGAGACTGCCCTATGAGAACCTTACAGGACTACATCGATAAATTAAATGCCCTCAATTTCAAAGACATGTATGAAAACGACTTTTTCCTCACCTGGGACAAGACCGATGACGAACTGGAAGCCATCTGGGTCCTGGCCGACGCCCTCCGCTTCATGCGGGAACACAATATTTCCACAAAGATTTTTGAAAGCGGCTTAGGCATTTCCATCTTCCGCGATAATTCGACGCGGACCCGTTTTTCCTTCGCCTCGGCCTGCAACCTCTTAGGCCTGCAGGTCCAGGACCTGGACGAAAAGAAGAGCCAGATTGCCCACGGCGAAACGGTCCGGGAAACGGCCAACATGATCTCCTTCATGGCCGACGTCATCGGCATCCGCGACGATATGTACATCGGCAAAGGTCATGCCTACCAGAAAGAAGTCGTCGATTCCGTCACGCAGGGCTATAAAGACGGCATCCTCGAACAGAAACCGACGCTGGTCAACCTCCAGTGCGACATCGACCATCCGACTCAGTGTATGGCCGACGCGGCCCACATCATCCACGAAATGGGCGACCTGGAAAACCTGAAGGGCAAAAAAATCGCCATGACCTGGGCTTACTCCCCGTCCTATGGCAAACCCCTCTCGGTCCCGCAGGGCGTCATCGGCCTCATGACCCGTCTGGGCATGGACGTCGTTCTGGCTCATCCCGAAGGCTATGAAGTCATGCCGGACATCGTCGACGTCGCCAAGGCCAACGCCGCCAAGACCGGCGGTTCCTTCACCAAGACCAACTCCATGGCCGAGGCCTTCAAGGACGCTGATATCGTCTATCCCAAGAGCTGGGCTCCCTTTGCAGCCATGGAAAAGCGGACCAACCTCTATGCCGCTGGCGACCAGGCCGGTATCGACGCCCTGGAACAGGAACTCTTAGCCCAGAACGCGCAGCATAAAGACTGGTGCTGTACAGAAGAATTGATGAAGACCACGAAAGACGGCAAAGCCATGTATCTCCACTGCCTGCCGGCCGACATCAACGGCGTCAGCTGTGAAGACGGCGAAGTCGAAGCCTCTGTCTTTGACCGCTATCGCGATTCCCTCTATAAAGAAGCCAGCTACAAACCCTATGTCATCGCCGCCATGATCATGCTGGCCAAATGCCAGGATCCGGCTCAGACCCTGAAAGCCTTGGAAGAACGCGGCATCCTGCGCAAAATGAAATGACGGTAAGGGGGCTTTACCATGACCGAGAAAAAGAAACGTATCGTCATTGCCCTCGGCGGCAACGCCCTGGGAAATACACTGCACGAACAGATGCTGGCCGTCAAGACGACAGCCAAAGCCATCGTCGACCTCATCCAGGAAGGCTGTGAAGTCATCGTCGCCCACGGCAACGGCCCGCAGGTCGGCATGATCAACCACGCCATGGCCGCCCTGAGCCGGGAAGACCCGAACCAGCCCAATACGCCGCTGTCGGTCTGTGTCGCCATGAGCCAGGCTTACATCGGCTATGACCTGCAGAATGCCCTGCGCGAAGAAATGTACAACCGCGACATCTTCGACATCCCCGTCGCCACCATGGTCACTCAGGTCCGCGTCGACCCGGAAGACCCGGCATTCAAGAGCCCGTCGAAGCCCATCGGCCATTTCATGACCAAGGAACAGGCGGAATACGCTGCCAAAGAATACGGCTACATCGTCAAGGAAGATGCCGGCCGGGGCTGGCGCCGCGTCGTCGCCTCGCCGCTGCCCCAGGAAATCATTGAAATCGGCGCCATCCAGACCCTCGTCGATTCCGGCCAGCTGGTCATCGCCTGCGGTGGCGGCGGCATCCCCGTCATGCGCCACGGCAACCACCTCAAAGGGGCCAGCGCCGTCATCGACAAGGATTTCGCCAGCGAACGCCTGGCCGAAGACCTCCATGCCGACTACCTCATCATCCTGACAGCCGTGGAAAAAGTCGCCATCCATTTTGACCAGGCAGACGAACAGTGGCTGTCGGAAATGACTACCGACCAAGCCCGGCAATATATGGCTCAAAATGAATTCGCCCCTGGTTCGATGCTGCCCAAAGTCCAGGCTGCCGTCAAATTTGCCGAATCCCGTCCCGGCCGGACGGCCTTGATCACACTGCTCCAAAAAGCCAAAGAAGGCATCCTCGGAAAGACGGGGACCCGCATTTACCGGGGCGAAAGAATCTGACTGATTCCCTGTTGCACGTAGTGGATGAATTTCTTGACTGCCGGTGATGCCCCATCCCGGCTGGGAATGGCAATGCCAATGGTAATCGTATGGGGTGGATTCATGGGAAGGATGGCCACGCGGCCCTGCCACTGTGCCGTCATGAGGCGATTGTTCATACTGACGCCCAGGCCGGCTTCGACCATGCGATAGGTCGTATAGTTATCGATGGCCGTATACCGCGTTTCATAAGAGATATGTTCTTCCTTGAGAATCCGGACGACATCCGTATCCTGCTGGGGCAGTGGTTCAATAAAAGATTCATGACACAACTGCTTCAACGGGTAGACCTCGGCTCGTGCCAAGGGATGATTTTCCGGAAGCCACATGACCATTTCATCTTCACATAAGGGGATCCAGTCCCCGGAAAAAGGGCGCCACGTCGTAATGCAGCAGTCGAAGCGCCCTTCTTCCAATCCATCGTACATCACTTTATTGGCGCATTCCTCGATGTGGACGTGGACTGCCGGATAGGCCTGCTGGAAAGCCTGTATGATCTGCGGCAGCCAGTTGGCGGCTACACTGAAATAAGAGCCAATGTAAATATCCCCGGCCGTCAATCCCCGGATCTGGGCGCTGTACTGCAACAAAGCATCTTCCTCACGGATGAGGCGGCGCAGATAAGGGAGCACCGCCTGCCCTTCACGGGTCAGATAAATGCCCTGTGCCGTCCGCCCCAGCAGGGGAAAGCCGATTTCTTTTTCCAGCGATGCAATGGACCGCATGACGCCAGACGGGGTATATCCCAATCGTTCGGCAGCTGAAGAAAAACTGCCCGCCTGGATGACTTGCAGCAAGAGCCTGCATTTTTCCGTATTCATGTCTATCACCTTTGCTTTTTTATCAAAACTATATATATTATTTTGCTATTCTCTCCATACTGCTTTTATCGTATCATAAAAGCAAGAAAAAAGTAAGGAGGGACTTTTTCATGAAACAAAGAAATGCAGAGATACTGCTCATCATCGTCATCGCTTCGCGCAGCATTTCCTATCTCCTGTCGAAAATCGGACTGAACGGGATACCGCCTTTAGAATTACTGGCAATCCGCTTCGCCCTGACGACACTTATCCTGCTGCTGCTCTTTCACCGCCGCCTCCCGCTGTTGACGCGCCAGCTATGGAAGGCTGCCGGCCTCTTAGGGACCTTCCTCTTCGCCTGCATGGCCTGTGAACTCATCAGCCTGACGACGATTCCCTCGTCGACAGCGGCCTTCCTGGAAAATACATCCGCCGTCTGGGTCCTGATCCTAATGGCCGTCGTCAGCCGCCATTGGCCGGGAAAGCAAGTCCTGACGGCTACAGGCCTGCTCCTCATCGGCATCGCCTGTCTTACCCTGCAAGGCGCCGTCTTCCATCTGGCACCGGGAGAAATCATCTGCCTGACCGGTTCCGTCTTCTACGCCCTTTGGATCTGCCTGACCGCCCGCCTGGCCCGGCAGTACGACCCATTGCTGCTGGGGATCTTGCAAATGGGATTCCTCGCCGTGTACAGTACAGCAGGCATGGTCTTATTTGAAAGCCCGGCCGTTCCTGCCGATACGACGACGTGGAGCGCCATCCTGGCCCTGGTCTTCATCTGTTCCGTCTTTGGCTTCACCTTCCAGCCCGTCGCCCAAAAGTATACCAGCGCCGAAAAAGCCGGCCTGTTTACAGCACTGAACCCGCTCATCGCCGCCGTCCTGGGCGTCATTTTCCTGGGCGAAACCTTTACGCCCGTCCAATTAGCCGGAGCCATCTGTATCCTCCTGGGCATCATCATCGTCCAGCTTCCCGAAAAATATCGCTGCAAAACGCATAGCTGTCAAAATGGATAACACCTGCCTTGACAAAACACCTCCGCCCGGCCTATGCTGAATGCGGAGGTGTCTTTATGAAAAAAAATCGTCTTATCGCAGCCGGACTCTTAGGCCTATTGTGGCTTCCCGGCCTGGCACTGGGCCAGGAAGAGGATGTACAACAAGCCAAGCCAGCAACGGTATGGCAGGACCTGTATTACAGTCGCCAAGAAAAAAAAGACCTCATCATCAGTTCTGATGACAAAGTCCCTCATTCTTTCTACGGCCTGCAGATTGGCGACAAAAAAAGCGACGCCCTGAAAAAGCTGCATCCAGCCTTCAAATTCATGTATGAACTCAAGGCCATCGGTAACGAATACCTCCTGTCCGACGTCGTCTACCCGGACTATTACCTGACCATCATGTTCGACGAAAAGGACCGGGTATTTATGATAAGATATCAAGAAAACCAAAAATACGAATTGCAGTAGAACGGCGTTCAAAGAAAACACTATTCGCAGGCCGCCGGTCGCAGTTCGTAAAACCATGCCTCATGGACCTGTTATGTATATCACCATTTATTCGCAGCGGGCCGCCCTTTGGGACGGCCCCTACGCAGGCCCCGGTCGGGGCGTTTTTACGAGCTTAGGGTTACTCGAAGCGATGTTGTCAGTTTGAGTTTGTCGCCGCGCGGCGGCATCCGTAGGGGACGTCCTGTCAAGGCGTCCCGCTACGCGCTGAGGGCTTCCCGAAGCGTCGTTGTCAGTTTGAGTCTGTCGCGGCGGAACGCCGCATCTGAATCCGAGCGAACCGCTAACTGCTGACGGCTAACAGCAAAAAAGCACTGGAATTTTCCAGTGCTTTTTTTCCTTAATCAGCGGCTTCCTATCCTCCCAGGGGGCCTCCCCCCAAGTACTTTCGGCGTTTGCGGGCTTAACTGCTGTGTTCGGCATGGGAACAGGTGGATCCCCGCAGCTATCGCCACTGAATTATGTTGTTCAGGGTCGTGCCCTGACAACTGCATAAAAATGTTTCATACATCCAACGAACTATCAAGAATCTTTCCGCTCGTCTCCGAATCGTCGTTCTCTCTGTGTGTCTGTTTCCAGATTCACAGTCTCCTGAGATTCGGAGTAAGCGATTCACACAGTTTTGCGCGTCGTCTCCGACTCCTTCAAAACTGGTTCACTGCTTAAGTCAAGTCCTCGGTCTATTAGTACCGGTCCGCTCCGTACATCGCTGTACTTCCACTCCCGGCCTATCAACCACATCGTCTTTGTGGGACCTTACTTACTAATGTAATGAGAAACCTCATCTCTAGGCTGGTTTCACGCTTAGATGCTTTCAGCGTTTATCCGTCCCCGACGTAGCTACCCAGCTGCACGGCTGGCGCCATGACTGGTACACCATTGGTCGGTCCACTCCGGTCCTCTCGTACTAGGAGCAGCCCCTTTCAAGTTTCTTACGCCCGCGATGGATAGGGACCGAACTGTCTCACGACGTTCTGAACCCAGCTCGCGTACCACTTTAATGGGCGAACAGCCCAACCCTTGGGACCTACTTCAGCCCCAGGATGTGATGAGCCGACATCGAGGTGCCAAACCTCCCCGTCGATATGGACTCTTGGGAGAGATAAGCCTGTTATCCCCAGGGTAGCTTTTATCCGTTGAGCGATGGCAATTCCACTCTCTACCACCGGATCACTAAGCCCGACTTTCGTCCCTGCTCGACCTGTCCGTCTCGCAGTCAAGCTCCCTTCTGCCTTTGCACTCTTCGCGCGGTTTCCGTCCGCGCTGAGGGAACCTTTGGGCGCCTCCGTTACTCTTTCGGAGGCGACCGCCCCAGTCAAACTGCCCGCCTGAGACTGTCCGCAAGCTCGTTACGCTTCTCGTTAGAATTCCAATAAAACAAGGTTGGTATCCCACCAATGGCTCCGTGAATACTGGCGTACTCACTTCTCTGCCTCCCAACTATCCTGTACATCTCTTACCGGAATCCAATCTCAGGTTACAGTAAAGCTCCATGGGGTCTTTCTGTCCAGTCGCGGGTAACCTGCATCTTCACAGGTACTTCAATTTCACCGGGTCCCTCGTTGAGACAGTGCCCAAATCGTTACACCTTTCGTGCGGGTCGGAACTTACCCGACAAGGAATTTCGCTACCTTAGGACCGTTATAGTTACGGCCGCCGTTCACCGGGGCTTCGGTCGAATGCTTTGGATTGCTCCGGACATCCTTCCTTAACCTTCCGGCACTGGGCAGGTGTCAGCACCTATACGTCAGATTTCTCTTTAGCAGGCACCTGTGTTTGTGGTAAACAGTCGCTTGGGCCTCTTCTCTGCGACCGCCTCATGCTCCGTCTGTTCAGACTTCACAACAGCGGCTACCCTTATCCCGAAGTTACGGGTACATTTTGCCGAGTTCCTTAACGAGGGTTCTCCCGCGCACCTTAGGATTCTCTCCCCGCATACCTGTGTCGGTTTACGGTACGGGCGGTAATTCTCTAACTAGAAGCTTTTCTCGACAGTGTGGGGTCAGCAGCTTCGGTTCCGTTTCCGGAACCTCCACATCACGCCTCAGGCTCACAGAACGCGGATTTGCCTACGTTCCACCCTACACGCTTGTACAGGAACAACCAATCTCCTGCCTGCCTGCCCTCCTGTGTCACTCCATCGCTCAAACAATCATTACCGGTACTGGAATATCTGCCAGTTGTCCATCTCCTACGCTCCATGCCTCGGATTAGGTCCCGACTTACCCTGGGACGACGATCGTTGCCCAGGAATCCTTATGCTTTCGGTGGAATGGATTCTCACCATTCTTTTCGCTACTCATACCAACATTCTCACTTCTGTGAAGTCCACCGTTCCTTACAGAACGACTTCAGCCCTCACAGAACGCTCCCCTACCCCACGACTTACGTCGTAGCCACAGCTTCGGTTTCGTACTTTAGCCCCGGTAATCTTCGGCGCAGGGTCTCTCGACCAGTGAGCTATTACGCACTCTTTAAATGGTGGCTGCTTCTAAGCCAACATCCTGGTTGTTTTAGAGACCCCACATCCTTTTCCACTTAGTACGACATTGGGGACCTTAGCTGGTGGTCTGGGCTGTTTCCCTTTTGACCACGGATCTTATCACTCGTAGTCTGACTCCCAAGCTCTACAGTATAACCATTCGGAGTTTGACAGGGTTCGGTAACCTTTATGGCCCCTAGCCCGATCAGTGCTCTACCGCCTATACTTACTACTTGAGGCTAGCCCTAAAGCTATTTCGGGGAGAACCAGCTATCTCCGCGTTCGATTGGAATTTCACCTCTACCCACATCTCATCCTAAAGCTTTTCAACGCTCACAGGTTCGGTCCTCCACGCAATTTTACCTGCGCTTCAACCTGGACATGGGTAGATCACTGCGGTTTCGGGTCTACGTACACTAACTATCCGCCCTCTTAAGACTCGCTTTCGCTTCGGCTCCGTGTCTTCCACTTAACCTCGCTAGTGCACGTAACTCGTTGGTTCATTCTTCAATAGGCACGCCGTCGCTTTCGCTCCGACTGCTTGTAGACATACGGTTTCAGGTTCTCTTTCACTCCCCTCCCGGGGTTCTTTTCACCTTTCCCTCACGGTACTGGTTCGCTATCGGTCACAGAGTAGTGTTTAGCCTTTCGGGATGGTCCCCGATGATTCCGGCAGGATTCCACGTGCCCCGCCGTACTCAGGTGCCGCCTCGACGCATGTCAAGCCTTCGGATACGGGTCTCTCACCCTCTTCGGATCCCCTTCCCATGGGATTCTCCTGACTCTTCATGTCATCTTTCTCGGCGGTCCTACAACCCCGGACTATGTCCGGTTTGGGCTCCTCCGCTTTCGCTCGCCGCTACTTACGGAATCGACTTCTCTTTCTCTTCCTGCAGGTACTTAGATGTTTCAGTTCCCTGCGTATTGCCCCGTCATGACGGTCGTCATGCGGTCTCCGCTTCGAAAGCGGAGGGGTTTCCCCATTCGGATATCGGCGGGTCATCGCGTGCTTACCGCTCGCCGCCGCATTTCGCTGTTCGCTGCGTCCTTCATCGCCTCTCTGTGCCCAGGCATTCTCCGTACGCCCTTTCTTCCTTGACCTTGTGATTGGTTCTCTTTAGTTCGCTTGAGTATTTCTGTTCTTAGTATTTTTTGCCTTCAGACCAGATGTACTAGACCTTCTTATCTTTGTTTGATTTCTCGATCTCACTTACATCTTATCTTTTGTGTGCAGAAAGTTTAAAAAACTTTCCATTTGATGATCATATCTGATTTTCAAGGATCTCTCCTGAGTGCCAGAGCACTCAAAACTGAACATTACACGTCTGTCTCCCTAGAAAGGAGGTGATCCATCCCCACGTTCCCGTAGGGATACCTTGTTACGACTTCACCCCAATCATCAGCCCCACCTTAGACAGCTCCCTCCCTTGCGGGTTGGGCCGCCGGCTTCGGGTGTTGCCAACTCTCATGGTGTGACGGGCGGTGTGTACAAGGCCCGAGAACGTATTCACCGCGGCATTCTGATCCGCGATTACTAGCGATTCCGGCTTCGTGCAGTCGAGTTGCAGACTGCAGTCCGAACTGGGAACGGGTTTCTGGGGTCCGCTCCGGCTCGCGCCTTCGCTTCCCTCTGTCCCGTCCATTGTAGCACGTGTGTGGCCCAGGTCATAAGGGGCATGATGATTTGACGTCATCCCCGCCTTCCTCCTCCTTGCAGAGGCAGTCTCGCCAGAGTCCCCAACTTAATGATGGTAACTGGCGACAGGGGTTGCGCTCGTTGCGGGACTTAACCCAACATCTCACGACACGAGCTGACGACA
>OKUO01000762.1_pt1 | contig 9727 bp, 8 predicted proteins | sample 1606481 | NCBI WGS metagenome assembly OKUO01 (sample SAMEA3882503, study PRJEB24775) | human gut metagenome | biome: human-associated habitat; feature: intestine environment; material: feces | place: Netherlands | collected 2009/2010
CCGTAAGGCGGGAATTATGCGGTGTTGCCCTAAGCATATATCGTCAAAATCTCCAAGGAGGCGCCCCTATGGGCCTGATCACCACCATCCAGAACAAAACCGAACAAGCCCGCGCAAAGGAACGCATCCGCCCGCTGCTGGAAAGCCGCATGATGCGGGACATCCTGCTGGAGATCGGCCAGCGCGGCAACGAAGCGCTGGACCCGCAGTCCGTTCCATTGGCTATGCGCCGCCGCGCCACCCAACTTGCCAGCGAAAGCGGCCTGAGCGGCCTGAAGCAGTGCGCTGTGGATGAACTGCATCTGGACGAAGAAGGAATCACGCTGGTCTGCAAGGGGGAGCACACGGCATTTTTGTACGCAGACTATAACTATGAAAACATTGAGGATACCGACTGCCTGCCCGCTGTGGCCGAATACCTGGTGCAGCACATGCGCGGCTATTATAACATTACCCGCAGCTTTTACAGTGTGCCCAAAGCCAACGGCCATGTGGAGGAAAAGACTCGTGAGGTGACCGTGGTGCGCCACCACGAGGATACCCCCTTTGCCCCCGGCCCGGTGCAGAAACAGCATTTGTTCTGATGCACATGAGATATCCCCCAGTATACAGGAATTATGCCGCCCCGCATCTTGACGCGGGACGGCATTTTTGCTATACTAATTTAGTATCCGGCAGGAATCCAGAACATGGAGCATTCCCCAAGAGGTCGTAAGAGGGAGCACTCGAAATCAAGCAGGCATTTTGGAAGCTGTCACTGATTTTCTAACGACTCATCGTCAAAAACCCACTGTTTTCTACAATTAAATATTTGCTGTTCTCTCCTACTTTTCTCTCCTTTTTCCGGAGAAGATTTTGGGGGATTACTATAAGGAGCATTACCCAAGAGGTCGAAGGGGTCGCACTCGAAAGTTTGCATCCGGCAGGTCACCTTGTCCGCAGGAAATCCCATAACGGCGGGCTTTATCGGGTGTCGCGTACCCAACCTTTCATCGTTATCTTGCATCGAAATCTCGCATTTTCCCAAACGCTGTGCGAGGCGGTGCGATAAAAACTAAATAGGCAGACGTATCGAAGTGGTCGTAACGAGATTGACTCGAAATCAATTTGGCAGCAATGCCACGTGGGTTCGAATCCCACCGTCTGCGCCAAAGGCAGCACTCTGCGGGGCGCTGTCTTTTATTTTTGCGGCAAACTATGCAAGGGTTGCAAGGTGGGATTCGAACAGCCCGTGCCCGGCGCTTTGCGTCCCGCCGGGCAAAAATGCCCCGGTGGGGCATTTTTAGGGCGCGGGAGAATCCCACCGTCTGCGCCAAGTATCACTACTCAATTCTACATTGGGTAGTGATTTTTTATTGCTAGTTTGCAAAATCCCGTTGCTTTTCTTATAAACATCTCCCCTTTATTTTCAAGTAGTGATTTTCGGGTTCGGTACAAATCATACCAGCAATCGTGGCAAATAGCTATTCACAGAACTACACAAGATTCTTCCCGCAGCTTGGGTACAAATTAACAGCAAAAAAGGCGGCACCCGATTTCTCAGGTGCCGCCGCTGTTCAAATTACCACTTCTTTATGGGCTGTGCCTCCGGCAATGTCAGCGTGTTTGCCATCGTCCGGGCGCTCAGGTTCTTGGACTGCGAATCCAGATGCGCGTAAATGTTGGCTGTGGTGGAAATATCGCTGTGACCCAGCCACTCTTGAATCTGCTTCATCGGTACGCCCTCTTTCAGCAATAGGCTGGCGCAGGAGTGGCGCAAGTCGTGAAAGCGAATCCTGCGCAGACCATTCTCTTTCAACAACTGCGGAAAGCCTGTTGTCACGGAATCCGGCTGGATCAGATTTCCCATTGCATCCACAAATACATAGCCAAGGTACTCTTGATTATAGCAGTTGCCGCAGATTTTCTGGTTGTACTCCTGCTGCTCTTTGACGGCTTTTAAGCGCTCCGCAATCGGGTCTACCAGCGGCAAGGTGCGCAGACTGGATTTTGTTTTGGCGCGGTCAGCTTCTACCAAAATCTTCTTGCCATCAATACGGGTGCTGGTCACGATGTGGCGAATGGTCAGCGTCTTAGCTTCAAAGTCGATGGCCTCCCACCGCAGCCCCATCACCTCGGCACGGCGCAAGCCGTAAAAAGCTGCAAGCTGGATGATAAGTTCCAGCTTATGGCCTTGGGCGGCTTCAAAGAGCTTTTCCATTTCCTCGGCGCTGTAATAGCTTGCCATAAACGCCTGCGGCTTGGGGCGGTCCACCTTGTCCACCGGATTGCTGGCTATCAGGTCGATGCGCACGGCGTATTTCAGCGCTTTATGAAGATTGGTGTGGAATCGAAGGATAGAGGTATTTTTCAGCGTTTCCGCTTCGTGCAGATAAAAGCTCTGAATCTGGCGCGGCTGTAACCCTGCCAGCGTTACGCCCAGCGGTTCAAAGTAGGGAATGATGTGCTTTTCCACATTGAAGCAATAGGACGAGTAAGTAGTTTCCGTTACGGCTGTGCGCATCATTTTCAGCCAGTACCGCATATAGTCGCTGAATGCCATATCCGGGCTGAGTTCGGACACCTGACCCTTGGGAATCGTGAAATCCTTTCGCGTATCCGCCAGCATTTTTTCGGCGCGTTTTTTGTTGCCCTTGACGGGCAGCCCTGTGCCGATCCAAGGCTGACGGCGTTTGCCCGCCGAGTCCGTGTAACTCAGCACGATGTAATAAAATCCGTTTTTCTCCTGTAAGCGTCCTGCTACCATAGGCATCTCTCCTTTTTTTCAAGTTGTTGCATTTGGGGTTCGGTACAACGATACCAGCAATCCCGCCGGAAAGCTATTCACAGAATTGCACAAGAACCGTCCTGCACATTGGGTGCAAACTTACATCATTCGCGCTCCTGTTCCCGTCTGCGGCGGCGTGGTCTGGGATGTTGCGGCATTCTGTTTTCCCGGTCAATACGGTTGGATTCGCGTGTGCGTTGAATACGCTTGGTTGCTCCCTCTGCAATCTTGTCCTCTTTGCGGAGTTCCGCAATCTTGCAGGTCAATGCCATGCGTTGGTCAGCCAACTCCGGCGGAGCATCCTTTCGGCGCATCTGCTTGACGATTTCCGCCCGCTGTGCGTGAAGAGTTTCTACCTGTTGGGACAAGCCCTTGCGGTAGTCCACGATTGCTTGCAAAGAGGGAAACTTGTGGTCGTGGACAAAGGCGTGTTCTGCAAGGATTTTCTCGGTATCTTTCCAGATGCGCTCCAGTTCCGGGCGGTTGATGCGGGGCTGCTGTTTCTTGGGCAGGATACCCAGCTGATAACAGTAGTACAGATATAAGCGGTGCATCTGGGATTCCCCGAAGAATACCTCTAGGAAAATTTGGAGGATGCCTTTTCCTGCATAGGTATCCTTGGGGCGATACCGTTTCGGCGTATACTGCCGGGGCGGGTGTTTCCGTTCATACAACCCTGCCCCATACAGCAGATAGTTTTCCCGCAGTCTGTCATCGATGGCTGCAAGATCGTATTCTTCTCCCAGCCTATAAAGTCGCACGGCTCGACCACCATCCCGCGCCCGGATGGTTGCGTACCTGCGGTTAGGGTCACTGCCGAAAATATACCCTTGCCGATACAGCGCCCTGTGGAAGTCCTCGGCAGTGCTGGCATCCTCACAGGCTTGGTCGATGGCTTCGCGCATCCGGGCGTACCGTGCCGGTTCCTTGGCTTTGGGCTGCTCCACCACCGACAAGCCGTACTCACGGCACAGCTTGTCGGATGCTGCCCGGAACTCGGCATACTGGCTGCGGCGCTGCTCGTACTTCTTGCCGTCCACATACGATACGGAATTGATAACGAAGTGGTTATGCAGGTTATTCGTATTCATGTGAGTGGCGACCAGCACCTGAAAGCGCTTGCCCCAGACCTTGCGGGCCAGTGCCACGCCGATCTCATGGCATTGCTCCGGGGTGACCTCACCCTCGCGGAAGCTTTGGTAGGCGTGGAGCGCCACCACGCCGTCTGTTTTACCAAAGCGTTCCTGTACAGCCCGCATATCTTCCCACGCATGATTTGCCCTGCAATGGATGCCGGTGACAAGCTGGGCACTCTCGTTCAGCTTGGTCTTGGTATCATTTTCTGCATAGTGGAGAGTTTGGGCAAGAGCATCATATTCGGTCTTGTTCGGGTTGGCCGCATAGTCAAGGACGCGCTGCAGGCTGTCCTTGATTGCCCAAATCTTAGTTACCGCCAATGAGCAGATCCCTCATGCGGTCGGTCTGGGCGTTGATGGCTGCCCCTTCCCGTGCAGAACAGTTCTCTGCAATTTCATCCAGTTTATCCAACACATCAAATACCTCCTTGGGCGAGTGCCCACCCGGTTCATATCCCAGCGCCCGCTGGCGTAAGTATTCCGAGAGAGATAGCCCGCACCGTTTTGCCATCAGCGTCATTTTTCGTTTCTCTGTGACGCTGACGCGGACATTGATTCCAACGCTGCGCTTTCTCATGCGCCAGCAGCCTCACAGGGGTTCGGGGCTGTCCCCGTAGGCTTTTCGGCGGGTTGCCCTGTGGCAACACTTCGCCCATGCTTGCTCTCCTTACGCGACCTTTGTGACGCTAATGACGCTGATGACGCTGTTTGTGAGATATCCCATTTGAAAAGCTGGGTTATGTCAATTTCAGCGTCATTAGCGTCATCTGCGTCATTTCCGTCATGGGAGAACTTCATCTGCCGCGCCTGCGAGGTGCGGTGGGTTTCATAGCGGATACCTCTTGGCGTGAATACGGTATCGAAGTGTTCCACGATTTTCCGGGTCAGCTGATGGGGCAAAACGCCTTCAATATCGGCTGCAGAAAGCAGTTCGGTGGCTGTGCCTTGCCATGTTCCGACACTATCGATGTAGTCAGCCACTTTCCAAAGGTAACTCGGCACAGCTTTAGCGACAATTTGTTCGGTGCTTTCTTCCTCATCCAGCATCCAAACGCAATTTTCTTCGTGCAGACGCAGTGTTTTGTTGTCCATATCGCGCCCGGTCACCAAAATGCTGGCGGTCTGGCTCATACGCTTGCGCTGCATGACCCAGCTGGTATCGGACGCACCCATCAGACCGTTGGAGCCTGCAATCTGCTGGAACGGGTCGTCGGCGGCCTGTTTGCGCAGATGGTGAATCAGCAAAATGCAGACATTGTACTTATCAGCCAGTGCCTTCAATGCGCTGATTTCCTTGTAATCGCTGGCATACATACTGTTGTTCTGGTCGCTGGAACGCACCTTTTGCAAGGTGTCGATGACAATCAGCCCGGTGTCCGGATGCTGATAGAGGAAGCTGGTGAGCTGTTCTTCCAGCCCCTGCCCGATGCTGCTGCATTCCGTCTGCATGACCAGCCGTTCGGGGGCTTCTTCGCTGCCCACAAGCTGGAGAAGGCGCTTCTGCAGACGGTTGAAGGTGTCCTCCAGCGAGAGATAAAGCACGGTGTGCGGCTCTATTTCGCGTCCCCACATAGGCTTTCCCTGCGCCACCTGCAAGCACAGCCACAAGGTCAGCCAGCTTTTGCCCGCCTTGCTGGGACCTGCAAACAGTGCAAGACCGGCTGGGAGCAAATCGGGGATGATCCACTTGACCGGCGGCAGCGGCGTGGAGAGGAGTTCTTCGGCGTAGATCGTTTTCGGAAGTTTTTCATAATTCATTCGCATCGTCCTTTCTGTTTTGGTATATATCTATTATCTCATACTATCGTCTTTTTGTGTGTAGTAAGTTTTATTCTCCAGTGTTAAGTTGTACGGCTCACGCCGCCCCACAGCCCCACAAACGCGCCAAACGGCGGGCGCTTCGGCTGTTTCGTATCCGTGTGCTGCGTGTGGCATCTGCCCCACACAGGGCGGATTTGGGCGGTTACTGCGAGTGAATCAGAACTGATTCACTTGTATGCCTTGTCCTCTGAATAGTGAATCAAATCTGATTCACTTCCAATAAATTTCCCGAAAGTATACGGTTCTGATTCACTACTTTTACTGGGCTGGAAAAAGTGAATCCGTTCGGTACACTTTCGGGATAACATTTCGATTCACAGCTGCATTTGCCCACCTTGCCCCAGCTGTGGGGACGATTCGCAAGGCTGCCGTTCGGCTGCAACGGCATCATGGGTATTTTTACCCCAGCCAGGTTCTCTGCCTGCCGCCCTCATTGTGTGAACTGTGACTGGACGGAAGTATCTTTACGACCACATCTGTCATTGCGCTCCACTCCGCCACGGGGTGTTTATCAGAGATTGAATCGCTCGTGCCCGGTGGCAGTCATGGCGCGTACTCTGTCTGCGCTGCCGTACTCGTAAGTTGACGGCAATGTGGTGAATGTACCTTGCTTGTCGGATATGCAGTTTTCAAGGTGCCGAATCTATTTGAGACGGGGAGGTGCTCTTACCAGAATCAAGGCAGCTCCTACGCGCTCACGCGCTTCTGACCGCACGGACTTTTCAGAACATAATTGATCACATTGATTTTGGGGATTTTGTAAGCGTTTGCCAGCCGGATGCAGCTGATTTCGCCCTCCCCCAGCAGGTCATAGGCCGCATGACGGCTGATGCCCAGCATGGCTTGCAGATCCTTGACCGTTACAATGTCGGGGTACTCCGCAAACATGAGCTTGTACATTTCTCTGATTTCTTTACAATCCATTCGATCACCATCCTTACATCAGTATTTTGCCTTCGCTTGCAAGCGAAGTATACATATAAGATACTTCGCTCACGAGCGAATGTCAATAGAAGCCACAAAAAATTCATTTTTCGATTTTTCACTTGCGCTTTCATGTTATGGTGTGCTACAATAGAGAAAATTTATTGGAGGGCTTTTTTCATGGAAGTAGGTCAAAAAATCAAACTAGTACGACTTCATAGAGGTCTGACACAAAAACAACTGGGTGACCTTCTCAATCTTGGGGACGGCGGCGCGAATCGAATCGCACAATATGAAATAGGATACCGTGTTCCCAAGCCATCTCTACTGAAGGAAATCGCAAAAGTTTTGGATGTCAAGGAAGAAACATTTTTCGTAAGCGACAAGTTTCTTCCGGATATTCTGCGGACAATTATGTGGTATGATTTTGAACATAGAAGATCTTTCAAACTGGCTGAAACCACGCTTGATGCTTCGATTGCGCCGATAGAAAGTAAAACAATCGAACTGCGTGGCAACGCCTGCACCACATGGGGCGACTCAATCGCACCCGCAACCGTACTGTGGGTGAATGTACCACTCTTTAATGACCTCATGAAGGAGTGGCTTACCCGAAAGCAGGAACTTGCCTCCGGCACTATCACAAAATCCGAGTATCTCGAATGGTTGCTCCAATGGCCCGCTTCCTCCGATATGGCCGGGAAGCGCGAACCGAAAAGAAAATGGAGAAAAGCCAAATAAAGCGTAACACCACTTTACTATAGTTATCCATAAATTTATAACAAGAAAAGCACACACGACCAAATCCGCTGAAAAAATCAGATGGATTAGTATCGCGTGTGCTTTCCTTGGTTTTAGATGATTTTGTGTGAGGATCCTATTTGCGGCTGTTATTCATTTTCCGTTTTATAATATGTCTGCTGTTCCAACAGAACATCCAACATTTTATTTACGCTTACCGTGGGTGTGGCGCTGGCAAAGGCTTTAGGGTTTGAGGATGTAGCAGTTTTGTATCTGGATTCCGAACCCAAGCTGAATCAGGCGGGGCAGCAGCGTTTGGGGGAATACCGATCCATGCTGCTGCACACGGCAGCGTTTACCGAGAAACCGGAACCGACACTGCGATTGCTGCCGGTCTATTTACAGCCTGCCTCTGCCGGTACCGGTCAGTGGCTGGACGATGACGCCCAAGAGATGACCGAAGTGGACGAATTCGTACCCGCCAAGGCGGAGTTCGGTGTCCGCATCGCCGGTGACAGTATGGAGCCGCGCTTTGTGAACGGGCAGACCGTTTGGGTCAAGGCGGCACAAGATGCCAACAACGGCGATATTGTGCTTTGCACCTTGAACGACCAAGGCTATTGCAAAAAGCTGCGCAAGGACGAAAACGGCATTGCGCTAATCTCGCTGAATAAAAAATACGCCCCCATCCCTGTGAGGGAGGAGGACGAGTTCAGAATCGCCGGTATTGTAGTAGGATAAGGAAGGAGCGTCGCGTATGTGTGGACGGTATCAGTTTTCTGCCGATGAGTATAAAGAGATTCGCCAGATCGTGCGCGATGCACAGCGCCGCAGCGAGGGAAACGAACTCAATTTCCCAATGGCAGGAGATATTTGCCCCTCGCAGGTGGCACCGGTGCTGGTTTCACGCGGGGAGAAGATCGTGGGCGAGTTCCAGCAATGGGGGCTGCCCGGTTTTCGCGGCAGACAGCAAATCATCAATGCCCGCGCCGAAACGGTGACGGAAAAGCCGATGTTTCGCCGCAGTATTGCCTTCCAGCGCTGCGTGATCCCTGCCACCGGCTTTTATGAATGGGACGCCGCCAAGCACAAATATTTTTTTCAAATGCCGGGACAGCCGATTTACTTGGCGAGCATTTATGATACTATAAATGGTGTGAACTGCTTGATCATTCTGACCACTATTGACCTGCAGGCTCCATTCCGTGTTGCGCATCAGGTACTCGTTGTCGGAGTTGGCCGGCACGGTCAGTGTCTGGTAGCTGCCGTTGCTGCCCCAATACTTTTCAAAGCCGTAGAGTACGGAGATTTCTTCGTATCGGAACTGCAAACTGCCCAACTGAGTTTTGGCGCTGCTGACTGCCGCGTTTACGGCATTTTGCGCTTCTGCCTGCAATTCCGCAAGGGCAGCATCGCGGGCGCTGTTGGCGGCTTCGTCGGCAGCTTCCTGTGAGGTATACGGTCCGACTCGACCGTTGCGTGTGCCGGAGGTCTTAGTCACCGCGTAGTGCAGGCTCCAGCTTGCGGCTGCGTCGCCGCCGTTCTTCTGGTAGTTGTCATCGGCGGTATGCCCGCTGGTGGTTACGGTCTGTTTGCTTGCCGGGCTGACAGACCAGCTGCCGCCGTCAATGCTGCCGGATTTGGTGATGGGCTCGATCTCGATGGTCGCGCCGTCCACTTTCTCGGTGGTTTTGAGCTGCACCTTGTCGGTGATGATGCCGTAGTCAAAATCAAAGCTGCCGCTTGCGGTCTGCGCAGGGGCTTCCCAGTTGGCGTAAATTTCCTGCACGATGGGTTTGGGGTTCGGTTCGTCATCGGAGATTTCGGGGCCAATCACAGCCACAGTCTGCCAGCCCGCGCGGCCCGGCTGATAAATATAGGTATAGTAGCCGCGGGCGGATGCGTAAGCGTCTGTGCCCTCCAACAGCGTCTGCGCGGATCCAATAAGAATTTTGGCGGCAGTGCTGTCAGGATAATTCTCGATAATCTGCATCTGCGCATCTGTATAGATCGTGCGGCAGGAATCCAGCAAACTCGGCGCTTCTGCGGAGAGCGCAACCGGAGGGAGCTCCTGCATACCGAGAGAAAGCTGGGTCAAACCGCCCCAGATTCTGTACTGGTTGCCATAGTGGTCGCCGGGTACATACTGGTCTGCGCCAACCATAGAAGTATTGACATAAGTGTACGTTGGACAGTTCTTGGGCTGGCCGTCTGCGCCGGGGGTGCAGCAGTAGGCGGGTTCGCCGTTGAACCAGATCAGCCAAGTGCCGTTGACCTTGGCAACCTTGGTGATCTTGCCACTTGTCACCGCAGGGGTGGGGCGCTCGGCAAAGGCGGC
>OKUO01000776.1_pt1 | contig 9665 bp, 10 predicted proteins | sample 1606481 | NCBI WGS metagenome assembly OKUO01 (sample SAMEA3882503, study PRJEB24775) | human gut metagenome | biome: human-associated habitat; feature: intestine environment; material: feces | place: Netherlands | collected 2009/2010
CCCCTGCCCGGCCGTCGGGCAGAGGTCTTTTTTGCGCAGAACTTACTTCTTCTCGTAGCTCTGGCAGTAGTGCGGGATGTCCACCTGCTGAGAAGAGCAGGTGCAGCGCTCCGTCACCGTGATCTCGGGCAAGTCACACTTGCTGCTCCCCACGTTGTGGCGGCACTCGCAGACATCACAGCGGACACCTGTGTTTTCCATTCATTCATCACCTCTTTGTCCCTAGGTTGCCCCAAAGACGCGGGATGATGCAGGATGGGCCGATGTTATTTTTTACCAGTTGGCCAGATCAGCGCCCAGCTTGCGGCAGGCAGCCTGAACGTCGTCGTCGGGCGTCTCGTTGCAGACGAGGCCCTCGTCGCTGAACAGCTGTGCGCCGTCCTCTTTGGCGCGCTCGCACCAGTCGCGCATCCACTGGCCGTCGCCCCAGCCGTAGGAGCCGAACAGCGCCACGCGTTTGCCGCCAAGGCTGCGCTTGCAGGCATCGAACATGGGCTGGAACTCCATTTCCTCCAGCACCTCGCTGCCCATGGCGGGGCAGCCGAAGGCAATGGCACCGTAGGCGTTCAGATCGCCGGGCTGTACCTGATCCGGTGTGAGCAGCGCAGCCTCTGCGCCCGCGGCGGTCATGCCCTCGGCAACGGCCTGCGCCATCGCCTCCGTATTGCCTGTGCCGCTCCAATAAACAACAGCAGTTTTCATTTTCGTAAATTCCTTTCTTTTTGTGATGTTATATGATCAAACTGCAACGGCAAGCTGCTCCAGCTTCGAGCCGCTTTGCCAGAGTGCGCAGTAGATCTCCGTGCATTTTTGTATTTTGCGAGCAGCGAACGCGCCTTTTCCTCGTTGCCGTAGACCTTCCAGAGCCCCGCGCACTTAAAATCGTTCGCGCGGTGGGCGATGAAGCCCTTCACGTCCTCCGGCGGGTAGCTGAGAAACAGCCCCACCTCGTGCGGAAACTCTCCGCTCTCGCCTCCTTTGAACGTTTATTGGTTAGCATACTCTAACCATATAGCCCTTGAGAAGCCGCCCGAAGGCGGCTCTTCAAAGATCACCGCCTGCCGCCGCGCCCCAATGCCATGGTTCTCAACCAAGTAAGCCTCGGATGCAGACCGGAATTGCTGATGTCATCGCCGCCTTACTTTCTTCCCACCAGCAATGTTGAGCTGCGAAGCATCAAGCGTTTGGCCTCCTTCGGTGTCATGAAGCTGCCGTCGGTCGTGTCGATCAGCTCCACACGCTCATAGCCCATGTCCCTGAGCTTTTGGGCAAATGCCTGCATATCGCCGTATCTACCGGGCGACATCAGGTCGTGGATGGCAAACGTTCCGCCCTTTTTCAGAACCCGCAGTGTTTCCAGCAGAAGTGCCTGCTTGTCTGCCCCTGTGATATTGTGATAGACATAGTTGCTGGTCACCGCGTCGAAGCTCTCGTCGGGGAAATCCAGCTTCACGGCGCTTCCGCGCCGGAACGAAGCGTTTTTCACGCCCTCCGCAGCGGCGTTTTTTTCGCACAGCGGCAGGCTGAAGGAGGCGTATTCCTTGCCCCAGCGGTCAATGCCGACCATTTTCCCCTGGGGATTGCGCTTTGCGCAGGCGATGGTCAGCGCACCACTGCCGCAGCCGATGTCCAGTACCGTAGCGCCGGGGGTGACCACCTTTTCCAGCGTTTCCAGACACAGGCGGGTGGTGGGGTGCGACCCGGTGCCAAAGGCCAGGCCCGGCTCAATGTGCAGCACCTTGCGGCCGTCTGTGGGGTCTGCGTCCTCCCAGGTGGGGCGGATCAGCAGCTTGTCGCCTACCGGCATAGGGTGAAAATATTTTTTCCAGTTGTTTACCCAGTCCTCCATGGCGCACAGGTCCGTGCCCAGGGTGTAGGCGATACCGGCGCTTTGCAGCCGCTCCTCTAAGAAAGAAACGGCCTCTGCCGGGTTCTCCTCCGGGCTGATATAAATGTGGATAATGCCCTTGGTGCGGTCCTTTTGCAGCAGAGACGCCTCAATCAGATCAATATGGGCGATCTCCATGGTCTCCTCTTCCAGAGCGGAGTAATCCTCAATATAAATGCCGTAAGGCACCACCATATTGGCAATGTTGCCGGCGGTCTCAATGTCTTTTGTATCCACGGTGACGGTGATCTCCGTCCATTTTTCTTGCGTTACTTCCATTGCGTTATTCTCCTAAGTTAACCTTGTGCTCGGTGGTGGTGCGGCCGTGGTTAAACAGCTTGCGATTGTCCAGCGCCCACTGCCGGTCGGTAAATTTGCCCGGCTCCACCTTGGAGGTGGCAGCGTGAATTTCAAAAATTGTGGCGTCCAGTGCGTCCAGCTGAGAGAGAATTTCCGCCTCCAGGAACATGGGCCGCACGGGGGAGCCGTACTCTGGCTGACCGTGGTGGGACAATAGCATGTGTTCCAGCAGTGCCGCCTTTTCCGGTGCCACGCCCAGGTCGCGTGCCTTTTCATCAATATACATAGCGCCCTTGACCAAGTGACCGATCAGTTCACCTTCGGTGGTATAGCCCTTGACCAACCCCAGGTTGTTGGCCTCCAGTTCCCATGTCTTGGCCACATCGTGGAGAATGGCGCCGGAGAGCAGCAGTTCTTTATCCACATTGGGGTAAATCTGGCACAGGGATTCGGCCAGACGCACGATGGACACGGTGTGCAGCATCAACCCGCCCACTATGGCGTGATGCAGCCGCAGAGCGGCAGGATAGCGCACCAGTGCCTCCTTATGGTCCTCCATAATGCCGGACACAATGGCCTTAAAATCCGCGTCCTGAAAGGCATTTACCCGGCGCATCAGCATATCATAGATCTGGGCGCCGCCCACCTCGCTGGCGGGCACCAGATCGGACAGGTTGTAGTTGTCGCTGTCCGCTGCCGGGCGGATCTGAGAAATGCGGAATTGATCCCGACCGTTATACTGCTCCACAGTGCCCCGCACCTTGACCACCATATCCGGGGCAAACAGGCCGTCGTCCGTATAGTCCCACAGCTTGGCAGGCAACTCATCGCTTTTGTCTCCCAGTACAAGATCCAGGTAGGCGGAGCCGTTTTTGGTCTTTTTTACATCGCATTTTTTCAGCAGGGCAAAGCCCTCGCACATGCCGTTTGGCAACTGCTTAAAATTCATATTCAAAAACTCCTTCGGTTCATTTGTTCTGTACCCCTCATTATACACGAAAAGATGTGCGGTTTCAACCGGCGGGGTAGGGGATGTTTACCGATTGTTTACGAAAGTGCGGTTGACAAAAAATCAACCGGCTGTTATTATAAAACTGCTATAGTATAAGGTCTTGATTTGGAGGGATCTTTTTTGGAAAATACAGATCGACTGTGTATGAATTGTTTTGCGCCCCTGACCGCAGGCAGCGTTTGCCCCGGCTGCGGGTTTGATAACGATCAGGAGAACGACACCAGCTTTCTGCCCCTGCGCACGGTGCTTCAGGACCGGTATGTGCTGGGCCATGTGCAGGCTTGGGAGAGCGACGCTGCGGTGTATGCCGCCTATGATCGTACCTTGCAGGCGCCTTGTGTGGTGCGGGAGTTCCTGCCCAAGGGCATTGCCAATCGGTTGGAGGGCAACCGGGATGTGCATGTGCGGGAGCGTTTTCGTAAGAATTTTGACGGCTATAAGCGGTCTTTTACCACTTTGTGGCAGACCATGATGCAGTTGCGCACCCTGGCTGCGGCACTGCCGGTGTATGATGTGTTTCCTGCCAACGAGACGGTGTATGCCGTGTCTCAGCCGGTGGACGGCGTGCCCTTGCGGGAATTTTTGCTGCGCACCCCGGAGGGCTACATTTCTTGGGAGCAGGCGCGCATTATGTTTATGCCGGTGCTCACCACCCTGGAGGCACTCCATGACCGGGGCGTGATCCATGGTTCCATTACGCCGGACAATCTGCTGCTGTGCCCGGACGGTAAGGTGCGCCTCAAGGGCTTTTGTATCGCCCAGTGCAATACGGTGCAGTCGGATCTGGAATTTAATTTGAACGAGGGCTATACCGCCATTGAGCAGTACGACAATGACCGCAAAATGTGCCCGGCTACGGATATTTATGCCTTTTCCGCCTGCATTTACCGGGCACTGGTGGGTAGCAATCCGCCGGATGCTCCGTCCAGAGAGACCAATGACAAGCTGATGATTCCCAACAAGATCGCAGAGAGTATTCCCACCCATGTGATTCGTGCCCTTGGCGCCGGGTTGCAGATCTACCCGGAGAACCGGGCACAGAGCGCAGCACGTCTGCGGGAGCTGCTGAATGCGGCACCTTCTGTGGTGGCGCAAGCAGCGGAAGCAGCCCAGCCGCCCCAGCCGGAGCCAAAGCCTCAACCTGCACCTCAGCCGGATGTGCGCCACAGCGCCCCTCCGACAGAGAAGCCCAAGGGCGGCAAAAATAAGGCTGTCATTATTATTTTAGTGGTGCTGATTGTGGCTGCCGTGGCAGCGGGTATTTATGTGGTAAAGTTTTCCGGCCTGGTGGATGGCAGAGAGAACACCACGCAGACTGTCTCCTCTGTAAATTATACTGTGCCGGACTTTGTGTCTGCCGGGTACACCCAGAGTGACATTAAGAACAACGGCGCTTGGAACAAGCAGTTTTCCATCACCTATGACGCCCAGTATTCAGACAAAGCGGCGGAAGGCGTGATCATCGCGCAAAGCGTGAAGAAGGGCGAGAGTGTGGCCCAGGGAACCCAGATTGTGTTGACGGTGAGCAAGGGAATTCAGACAGAGGAAGTGCCGGATGTAGGCGGTCTGGATGTGGCAGAGGCCAAGAAGCAGTTGGAGGCAAAGGGCTTTAAGGTGACCACAGTGACTGTCTATAACGATGGCAGCTATAAAGAGGGCACCGTGAAGAGTGTGTACGGTATGACCCCGGACGCCAAAAGCACTGCTGCCGTGGGCAGCGAGGTGGTGCTTCAGGTGTACGGCGCCGAACAGACCACCACGGAGCCGGAAAGCACAACGAAGCCGGAGACCACCGTGCAGGAAGTGCAGTAATCAGATAAACGGAAAAAAGAATGCATACAATATGGCGGCGGTCTTTGGACTCCTCCGCGTGCATTTCATAAGCGCATCATCAACTTTAGCACCGTGCACTTGCCGTAGCGCCGCGTGCATTTAAGCGAGAACGCGGTGGGTTATCCCTTCCGGCCGCTCTCCGGGGGGATTACAACAAATGCTTCCCGGCGAATGCGCGACTGCGTCATTTGTACAAAAATGAAAAAACAGATGGCAAAACGAAACGCTTCGTTGCCAGCCAACTGTAAAAATTTTTCAGTTTTATTTGTCTTTGCAACACATACACTATTGGTGCAAACGCAAGTTTACGAAAAAGGAGTGTATTCGCAATGGCAAGCAACAAGAGTGTTGTGCCCGAGGCTAAGGAAGCCCTGAACCGTTTTAAGATGGAAGCTGCTTCTGAAGTGGGCGTAAATCTGAAGCAGGGCTACAACGGCGACCTGACTTCTAAGCAGGCTGGTTCCGTAGGCGGCCAGATGGTTAAGAAAATGATCAAGGCCTACGAAGAGTCCATGAAATAAGCGGACAAATGTAGAACTGAGCCGCGTGCAGGGCGGCTCCCGACGGCGTAAGCCGAAAAAAAGGCACGGAGGCGCCAAACGGTGCTTCCGTGTTCTTTTTTTATTATTATTCTGTTTTGGTTGCGGACTCTGCTTTGCGGCGAGCCCGGAGGGTGGCAAAGAAGTCGCTGAGCACACCGGCACATTCCTCTTGCAGCACACCGGACACCAGTTCCGGCTTGTGGTTATAGGGCAGGGAATTAAAGTCGATCACGGAGCCAAAGGACCCGGCCTTAGGGTCCGCGGTGCCGTAGATCACCCGGCGCAGGCGGGCATTGATGATGGCACCGGCGCACATGGGGCATGGTTCCAATGTGACATATAAGTCACATTGCCACAATCGCCAGCCGTTTAAGGCTTTGCAGGCAGCGTCAATGGCCTCTAATTCTGCATGGGACAGAGCGTTGCGGCTCTTCTCTCGCCGGTTGCGTCCCTCGCCAATGATCCGGCCGTCCAGCACCACCACGGCGCCAACGGGTACTTCACCCTCCAGCGCGGCCTGCCGAGCCAGTTCCAGCGCCCGGGACATAAATTTTTGATCCGTTGTCATAAAATCACAGCTTTTGAATGGAAAAGATGGTCAATACCACCAGCGGAATAAAGGATACGATCATACCCGGGGTGCCAAAAAACGCGCCCATGCACTGGCCAAAGGTTGGGGCTTCCGGGTTCGGCACCACTTGGCTTTTTGGGGCGTACAGCTGCTTTTTTACCAGTAGGTAAATGGTGGCGGCAGCGCCTACCAGCAGCCAAAACACATACATACCCACGGTGACGGAGTCGGCGGCCGTGTCGGTGGCAGCGTAGCGCACAATGCCGGCGACCACGGACATACCGTTATTCAGCGCGTGCACCAGGATCGCAGGCACAACGCTGTCGGTTTTGACGGTGATATAGCCTAAAATCAGACCCACCAAAAAGGCAAAGACAAATTGGATCACATTGCCATGGAGCAGGCCGAATACGATGCTGATGCTCAGCACCGCAAAGCCATTGCCGTATTTGCGCAGCAATTGCACGCAGCAGCATCGCATGGCGAATTCCTCGCAAATAGCCGGTACGATGGCCGTGCCGATTAAGGCAATCACGCAGGCAAAAACGGAGTTGGGATCACCGGCGCTGTTGGAGGTCAGCCCATAGCCAAAGGCCTTAAACAGCGGGATCACTCCAAAGGTGACCGCAAAGTTGGCACCCACGCAACACAGCATACCAAAACTGACCCATAACGCCATTTGACCGGTGCGCAGGGAGCGGGTGGGGATCACCGGACCGGTGTAGCGGCGGCGGTTGATCAGTGCCATTACGCCAAAGGGAACCGCCACGCTGCAAACGGAGATGAACAGCAGGCTAAAGCAGCTTTGAAAAACCGTTGAGCTTTCATAGATATCCTTCAGGTGCAATACAGATAGCAGCTGGGAAAACAGCAGCTGTAAGATGAAGTAGGCTAAAATCGCCAGTCCAATGCAGTTGCCAAAGCGGCGCAATTCCTGCTTTTGGGAGCGCAGCGCCAGGCGACGCCGGTTCTCCCGCTGAAAGTAGGCAGCCTGCCGAGGGTCCTGCCCATAGGTGCCGTACGGCGGTTGATAGCCGGTGCCCGGGGGCGGATAACCGCCGGGATTGTTGTAGTTATTGTAGGGGCTTTGACCGGGCGGCGTTTGACCGTTATTGGGCGGCACAGCGCCGTTTGTGGGTCTGCCGAACGGATCGTATTGTTGGTTCATGGTGTTGTCAGTCCTTTGTATCTGCGATCAGGGTCTTAAAGTAAGGCAGTTCCAACGCCCAGTCGCAATAGGTGTGCCACTCATCCAGCTTATGGCTGCGGCGGGCAAAATAAATATTGGCTAAGGTCTCATAGTTTAGCGTACAGGTGCGCATTTGGTTATAGGAGCTGGGTAGCAGCTGGATCATGGTGTACCAGGTTTGTTTGTCCTTGGTCTCCAGGTATTCCAGGCGCAGCTGCTCCAGGGTGCGGATCACCTTTTCCATTGCGTCCAGCCCCCGCTGATCCATGTGATCTACGGAGAAATCCGCCAGCTCAAAGGGTTTGGAGGCAATCTTATGCATGGTGGAGGTGGAATTGGCAACGGTACCCACCTTGTAGGTGTCATACTCTTTCCACCAGTACATGGGGGCGGTTACATCCACGGTGACAAAGATCATACGAATGAATTTGCGGTGGTCGGTGCCGGCCTTGCACAGGCGCTTGGCCAGGCTCAGATCGTTGGGACCAAAGACAAAGTTGCCGTCTTCGTCATAGTAGGAGTCGTAACGCCCCCAGGAGTTCATGGGATTGCGGGCACCGCGCATGGCATTGTCAAAATTGGTGACGGAAGTGCGTTCCAGTTTGATCATAAGTATTAAAGTTCCTTTGCTAAGTTCTTGATGTATTCTTTCAGGCGGGCACCGGTCTCCGGGTGCTGCAGACCCACCTCAATATTGGCCTGCAAAATGCCGAATTTGTTGCCCATATCGTAGCGGGTGCCGTTGTAGTCCACAGCCACTACGCCCTCTTGCCGCGCCAGGGTGCGCATGGCGTCCGTCAACTGCAATTCGCCGCCGGCGCCGTTAGGGGTGTGCTCCAAAATCTCAAAAATAGAGGGAGGCAGCACCACCCGGCCCAGAATGGAGTAGTTGCTCATTACCTGCTCCGGCCGGGGCTTTTCGATCATATCCGTGCAGGTAAAGCAGTTGCCCTCCAGCGGCGCAACCGCCAGGGAGCAGTATTTGGTAATATCCGCCGTGGGCACTTCCTTTACGCCCACAGCGCCCTTGCCGTATTTCTCATAGGCGCGGCAAAGCTGGCCGGTAACCGGGTCGTCGCTGATGATTACATCGTCCCCATACAGCACCGCAAAAGGCTCGTTACCTACAAAGTTCTTGGCGCACAGCACCGCGTGACCCAGACCCTTGGTCTCCTTTTGGCGGATAAAATAAATATTGCCCATTTGAGAGCATTGCAGCACATCTCGGTACAGATCCGCCTTGTTTGGATCCCCGGAGAGTTTGTGCTCCAGCTCCACCGCATGGTCAAAGTGGTCCTCAATGACCCCCTTGCCCCGGTTGGTGATGATCAGCACATCCTCGATCCCGGCGGCGAACGCCTCCTCTACAATGTACTGAATGGCGGGTTTATCCACAATGTTGAGCATTTCCTTGGGCACGGCCTTGGAAGCGGGGAGCACGCGCGTGCCCAGCCCTGCTGCGGGAATGATTGCTTTTTTAATTTTCATTTTTCTTTTCCTCGTTCGGTATTTTTACAATATGCTGGACAGCAGTCCGGAGATCATGTCCAAGATTAGAAACGCCATAATCGGCGCAAACACGCTGGTGCCGCCCATTTTGGACAGATACATGCGGCGCATTTCATCCTGGGTCAAACGCATTTGCTCCGGTAGCATGGGCGCTTGACGAAAGATGGCGCCGTCCTGCAGTCGATCATCCACCGTTTGTAGCACGGTAAATACTTTTCTGTGGTACAGCCGATTGGCAAACAGGGCGATCACCAGGTGGATCGCCAGCCCTACGCCCATCATGATGGCTACAGCCGGGTATAAGGGCTCCACCAGCGCTGCGTCCGGTTGTATTTTGCCCTGCATAAGGGCAGTGTAGTTGGTGCTCATAAAGTCGGTGAGTTTGGCAAATTGGCTGGCGTAGGCGCCCTGCACGATCAGTGACGCGGCAAAGCGAATGGCCAGCGCCGCCGTGCCCTCTTTATACATTTTGCGGAAGAACAGGTAGTAGGGGCCAAAGAGAAAGGCCGCCCAGTTCCATCCGACCTTTTTATTCCGTCTGAACCGGGAAAGGAAGTAGCCGGTGTTGGTGCGTACCACCGCCGCCACATCGGCGGCCGCTTCACCCTCAATGGTGCCCGGGTATTGGCTGGGATCCGGTGTCGTATCCTGCAGGATAGGCGGGCGATATTTTTCGCCGGCCCCCGGTTGTCGAGCGCCGCAGTGGGTGCAAAAGACGGCGTCTCCGTCCAGCTCCGCATCGCAGGCCACGCATTTCTTTTTTTGCTCCGGGGCAGCGGTGTGGGTATCGTCGGCAGGCGCACTTGATTTTTGCTCCGCAG
>OKUO01000777.1_pt1 | contig 9630 bp, 9 predicted proteins | sample 1606481 | NCBI WGS metagenome assembly OKUO01 (sample SAMEA3882503, study PRJEB24775) | human gut metagenome | biome: human-associated habitat; feature: intestine environment; material: feces | place: Netherlands | collected 2009/2010
TGGCCCAGATTTTGGAGCGCAGCACGCCGTTTTTCATCTGGGCCAACTACCCGCTGGAGCACACGGCAGCCGCCACCAGCACCACCGACCCGCTGAACCGCATGGACATGGTCATGCTGACCCCCACCCTGCTGCAGCAGGCCGGTCTGCCGCTGAGCGACTATTACAAATATCTGCTGGAAATGAAGCAGAACGCCCCCGTTGTGACCGCCGCCAACGACTACATGAAGGTGGACGGCAGCACAGCCGAGTACGGCGCAGACCCCGCGCTGGACGAGTGGGCCAAGGGGTATCTGATGCTGGAATACAACAACATCGGCGCGCACGCCAAGCGCGACCAGAGCATTTTTGACCCCGCCGAGTAAGAGGAGGAATCCCGTATGACTGGTCTGAAACGACCCCTGCGCAGCCGCCGCGGCTTTACGCTGGTGGAGCTGATGGTCGTTCTGGCTATCACGGCCATTCTGGCGGCGCTGGTCGGCGGCGGGCTGATGATTCTTTTGAGTGGGATAAAAGGGCTCGGCATTTTCGGCCGCTTGAGACTGCCCCGTATGCCCGGGACTTTATGAAGCTGTTGGCGTTAAAGCCTGGTGAATCGGTGCTTGATATGGGGTGTGGGGCTGGGTCGATTGCTATTCCGCTTGCTCAGGCTGGGCATCCTGTGATTGCTGCTGACTTTTCCCCTGCTATGTTGGGCACCCTTGATGCCGGCATTGAGTATTACGGGCTCGAGGATCTTATTACGCCGCTTGAGCTTGCTTGGGATGATGACTGGAATTTGGTTGGACCGGTCGCGAAAGCGGTAGATGTTGCCTTTGCCAGTCGCTCTGTCACCACGACCAACCTAAAAGGCGCGCTTGCCAAGCTTGATCGTACGGCTCGTCGGCGTTGTGCTGTCACGATGGTCGCCAACTCCAGCCCGCGCTATGACCTGCACCTGATGAACGCTATCGGTGCCTCGGTTACCCGCAGTAATGGCTTTGTGTATGCCTTCAATATCCTCATTCAGATGGGCGCCCTGCCGCAGGTTACGTACTTTGAATCGCCTCGTCGCGATACCTTCGATAGCCTTGAGGCGGGAGTGGCGGACTTCTCCCGCATGCTCGAGCACGGTAACGAGGATAAGATTGACCGTCTACGCGACTACGTCGCTCAGCATATGATTGAGAATCCCCATGCCGGCGAGCCAGGGTCCAAGGGCGTACCGCAGGGGCGTTACATGCTCGACCACGTCCGCAAGGTCCGTTGGGCGTTTATTGCATGGGAGCCGGTCTCCATACCCCGCCCGTAGCCCATCTAAAGCTTGCATCGTCTTCCCGCCCGGCATCCGCATTCTTTGCGAACTGGGCAAACGCGCTCCACACCGCGCCGTTCCTGCGCTATCGTGGGACAGCTCACGTAGATTAAGGCCCCATTGCGGGGCGCCCCATACATAGAAAGCGAGAACCCATGGCACTGACAGGAGCCCAGGTCAAGCAGCTTCGCAGCATGGCCCATCACCTCAACCCCGCCATCATCATCGGTAAGTCCGATGTCAACGAGGGCACCGTCGAGCAGACGGTTGCCTACCTGGAGAAGCACGAGCTCGTTAAGTGCTCCGTGCTGGACGGCTCCAGCCTTTCTGCCCGCGAGGCCGCCGAAGAGCTCGCTGAGCGCTGCCACGCCGAGGTCGTCCAGGTCATCGGCCGCAAGTTCTCGCTGTATCGCGAGTCCTCACGCAAGGACATCGAGAAGATCAAGCTCGTCTAAGAGCCAATGATCCGGCGAGCCAACACATAGCAAGCTTACGGGTGCCCAAGTACTTTGGGCGCCCGTTTTTTATCGCTCGACCAGCACGCGATTGAGCCGCCCCTCCACCAAGCGCTCGTATAGACGCCGCGTCTCGGGCTCGGGCACGCCATTGACCTGCTCCCTCAGATGGTGCATATGCCCGCTGTATAGCTCGACGATATCGCGCCGCCGCCCCGCCGCACTGTAGACGCGCATGGCGCAGCGCACCATATCCTCGCGCGCCGTTTCCTGCCGAAGCCCCGACTCCGCCAGCCAAATCGCCGACTGCAGATCGTTTTCTTCTAGAGCGGCATTGGCCCCCTTAATCATGCAATCGATGTACTTTGACTGCATAATGCGTCGCATACGCAAAAAGTAGGTGGGATTACAGCCATTGGGAACATACAGCGGTCCGGCATAAAGCTGCTCAATCTTAAGGCACAGTTCAACTAAATGGGGCCCGCGCGCACCCGTGCGATTTCCCAAAACCTCGCGGCTTATCTGGTCAAACAGCCGTACATCGGTCTTGACGTAGTCGCCGTTGAGTCCGATGCATTCATTTTGGATGAGCACGCACGACTTGCCGTCTGGCGTCGGCCCCAAGGCCGACCGCAAGCGCGATATCGTCGAGTACAGGTTGTTGCGGGCGCTATTGAACTCGGCATGGGGCCACAGCTCCATGGCCAGCGTCTCACGATCGACGAGCGCATCCATGCCCAGCGCAAGCCGCTCGGCAAGTGTCGCCGCCTTCTTGCGGCGCCACATTTTGTCCGTGATGGGAAACCCGTCGCGCTCGGCGCGAAACGCACCAAACATGCGAATCTCGATATGGTCGATGGTATCAACGGCTTCAACCTCGCCAGCCTGGAACAGACGCTCGCCCTCCCCTTCCAAATCGTCGCGCAGCGAGTACCGCGACAGCTCGCGCACGGGAAGCTTCTTGCGTATCCTGCCCGCCGGCTCGCCCAGACAATGCATGGCAAGGCGCGCAAAGAGCCGATACGATGGCTCTAGAATCCCCGCACGATTCATGGACATCCAGGCCGCAAGGTCGCTGTCTCGGCCCGCACAGGCCAAATGCAGCGCCACGACCCAGGCTTCTGAGCCACCGACCTGCGTCTTGCTAATATCGAGCAGCTCCGCCTCTTCGCGAACCGATACCAGCGACGTATTGCGCAGATACGCCACGCGCTCCAGCAGCAAAGCGTTTTCGCGCATGTACGTAATCGATTCGTCGGCGAGCTTGAGCACCTGGACCGCACGGAACTTTGCGTTGACTGGCCGCCCCTCCGCCAGCGATTGCCAGCCCTCCAGCAATAGCCCAAACAGCTGAATTTGATTGTCGCGAACACGCACCGCAAAGCGGTCGAGCTCGCCAAACGCCACATCGTCGGTCACGGGCAAGCCCGCGAGCAGGCGCCGCGCCGCCAGCACCATACGCAGCCAAATGGATGGCGCCTTAAGCCCGCGGATATCGAGCGCCTCGAGTATCTGCGCCATCTTGTCATCGCGCTCGTCGGGTTTAGCAAACGAGCCGTCGAACAGCTCCACCAGCATATGGTCGGCCTGTATGAGAATCCCCGCGATGTCGAGCTCGCAATCATAGGCTTTGCGCGCCTTGAGCTTCGCGAGAACATTGCCGTCTTTCGCTCGCTCGGTTAGGTGGCGCTTGACCTCGATATGCGCGGACAGCATGTCGAGCACCTCGCAGGATGTCTGTTCTTGCACAACAGGGTTGGCGGGAAGCCCCAGGTCATTGTCGCCGTAAAAGGCGATAGTGAGCGCCTGTGCTATTTTCCAGGTAGCGGGGTCGAGCTCGCGCGCCGCCTGATCGCCCGCACGTTCGATAACGGACGCCATATACCTTGCGAGCTTTGTATTGCACACGCTGACAGCCGCCAGATACACGCCGAGCGCCTCGGCGGGTGCCGGCTCTTTCTCCTGCTTTTCCGCATTGACCATCGCCGTCGCCGCGCGGCAAATGTCCCCTCCGTGCCCGGTCAGGGCAAGATCGGCCCCATACTGCCCGGCAAGTTCCAACACCACATGGCGGTCCAAGAACGCATCGGCCAGGTCCATAGCCAAATCGCATCGGCCCGCCTTAATCAAAATGCGAGCAGCCCGCGATACAAGTTCGGGACGGATCTCGGCAACGAGCTTTCGCAGCCTCAGGCGCGCGTTGTCCTTAGCGCCCAAACACCTAAAGGTGCGATCAGACGGATCCACGCCAAAAAACGGATAATCGCGCACAAAGATGGACTGGTCGATCATCGAAAGCCTTACACCGCACGCCTCTAGCTCCGCAATGCGACCCTCGCCCATCAGCACCATCAAGCAGGCAACGGTAAACAACAGGTTGTTCTCGAGCGATGCGAGATCTGCCAGCGCCGCACCGTACACGTTGACGATTTCGTTCTCGAGCAACCCGGCAACATCGCCCTGTCCATACATTCCCGTCTGCAGGGCAGATACCAGCTCTGGCACACCCTGCGTGAGCCGATAAAAATCGAGCGATGTACTGATCGAAAACGCCGTAGCCCATGACGAATACTCATAGGCGTGCACCTTGAGCATCTGCGCATTGACTTTTACAGAATCGCCCAACCCGTGGATAAGCAATCGGTTGGAGGGGCGGCAAGTAATAAAGACCCCCGTCCCCGTAGCACGTAAGCTGCGGATTCGATCGATGAGGTCCTCTGTTTCGCGCTGCTCGAGATTGGGCACGTTGTCGATCGCAACGAGCGAATGCGGTTTGTCCTTAAGCTCATCGGCGACAACCTCGAGCTGCATAAAGAGCTCGCGTCCAATCGCGCGGTCGGCCTCGATTATCCGAACCGGCCCTCGCGTGGGATCCGATTTAACTTCCTGCACGTATTGCAGCAATACCGACGTCTTACCAAACCCGTCGGGCGCGTAAAGCAGAACGATTCCTGCCTTGCGCCCTTTAACGATGAGCTCGTTCATCAAGCGATCGCGCCGCACCATATAGCCGCCGCCCGTCGGCATCAACTCGAGGTCGTCCGTATTGCCCAGATCGTTTACCATGCCTGCTCCTCAACTCGACCATATGGACACCGTAGCTGCAGGACCATATGAGCCACCCCGTGAATAGCGCGACTTAGAGTTTTTGGTTGTCTGCCGGTACGTGTTTGGCAAGTTTTTGTACAGCGAGGCCCGATGGTAATTTATCCCCCGACCAATAGGTCTTTGCGCAGGTCAATGCGCTTGCCAGCATGTCCCATCCAATTTGCAGTGTAGCGCAGTCGTCTGTTTTTATTTGAGTTGCGCAACTCGCCTATTCCTCGCTACCGCTTGCGACTCTATAGTGGCAAATGTGCATAGAATCTGGTACGGAATGAATCTCATGATTTAGAGCCCACTCGCCAAGCATGTGGCAAGGTTTCCGTCATGCACACATTACGGCCCGCATCCACTAAAAAGGCCCCCGCAAAGCGAGGGCCTTTTGGAAAGCTATGTAAGATCGCTTGGTCGCGTTACTCGCAGAGCGAAAGAGCGGCCTCGTCAGCAACGACGACGCAATTGGTGTGGAGCTGCAGGATCGAAGCGGGGCACTCGGGCGTAACCGGGCCATAGCACATATCGTGCACAGCCTGAGCCTTGGCCTCACCGTTGGCGACAACCAGGATCATGCGGGCATACATGATGGTCTGGGTGCCCATGGTGTAAGCCTGACGGGGCACATCATCGATGCTGTCGAACAGGCGGCTGTTGGCCTGAATGGTGCTCTCGGTGAGGTCCACGCAGTGCGTGCCCTTGGAGAAGTGGTCGTCGGGCTCGTTGAAGCCGATGTGGCCGTTGTTGCCGATGCCAAGGAGCTGCAGGTCAGGGTAGCCGGCGGCAGCGACCATGGCGTCGTACTCGGCGCAGGCGGCAGCGGCGTCGGGGTTGGCGCCGTCGGGCACGTGCGTGTTGTTGATGTCGATGTTGATGTGGTTGAAGAAGTTGTCGCGCATGAAGTAGTGGTAGCTCTGCGGGTCATCGTGGGAGAGGCCGCGGTACTCGTCCAGGTTGTAGGTGCTGACCTGCGAGAAGTCCACGTCGCCCTTCTGATACCACTCGGAGAGCTGCTTGTAGGCGCCAATCGGGGTGGAGCCGGTGGCAAGACCCAGTACGCAATCGGGCTTGAGGATAACCTGGGCCGAGATGATATTGGCGGCCTTACGGCTCATATCCTCGTAGTCTTTAGCTTTAATGATCTTCATTACGCGTCCTTTCTCGTACAAAAGAGGCAAGGCTCCCCTTACAAGCACTTGCCCGCGGCCCGCGTCGGCCGCAACCAACGTGTGCGGCCACCAGGGCGAGGTCGCGTAATGTATGTGTCTCGTGTCTAGCCGCGTCGAGGCCCCTGCCCGTCCACGGTGACCCAAAGCTGTTTAGCCTCGGACGTTTCCCATCTTGCCACGGAGGGCGTCCTCTTTCAAGGGCGCCCTCCGTAAACGTGTTTGAATTGTAGGCTAAAGGCCGAGCGCGCTCACTAGCGCTCGCGAGCGACGATGAGTTGGTCCATCTCCTCGACGTGCTCTCCAACGGAGCCCTTAATGCTCGAGAACTCAACGGAGTTGCACACCAAGATGGGAACCGTCACATCGTAGCCCTCGGCAGCAATTGCCTCGCGATCGAACTCGATGAGTACATCGCCCTTATGGACGATGTCACCCACTTGCGCATGTACGGTAAAGTGCTTGCCCTCGAGCTGAACAGTGTCCAAACCAACGTGAATAAGCACGTCCAAGCCATCGACCGTGTTAAGCGCAACGGCATGACCCGTGGGAAAAATCGCCTCGACCTTAGCATCCGCCGGCGCGATCACACGTGTGCCCGTGGGCTGAATCGCCACGCCCTGACCCAAAAGGCCAGTGGCAAACGTCTGGTCGTTTACCTCGGAAAGCGGAATGACATCGCCCGAGATGGGAGCATCCAGCGTAAGGACTCGACCACGCATACCAAAAGACCTTAGGACTTTAGTGAACATGCTCCCCCTCGGACATACCAATCAATCAAAATAGCCTTAACAGTTTACCACTTGGCACCCGTTTTTGACCATTAGGGAAGTTCGCGCTTGACAACCTCGACGATGTCGTCGACAACGCGCTGGGTCAGCTCGTGTGTCTCGGCCTCGGCCATAACGCGAACCAGCGGCTCGGTACCGCTCGGGCGCACCAGGATACGGCCGCGACCATTGAGCTCCTTCTCGGCGACAGCGACGGCGTCCCAAATGGGCTGACAATCGTCCAGGCCGGCCTTGTTGTCCGAATGCACGTTGACAAGCACCTGCGGGTACTTCTTCATGATGCCGGCAAGGTCGGTGAGGGTGCGGCCGGTGCGCTTAAGCACGGCCAGAAGCTGCAGGGCCGTCACCAAGCCGTCGCCGGTGGTGTTGTGCTCCAGGAAGATGATGTGGCCGGACTGCTCGCCGCCGATGACAGCGCCGTCCGCGAGCATGCGCTCCAAAACGTAGCGGTCGCCCACGGCGGTCTGCACCATCTCAAAGCCCTGCTCCTTCATGGCGATGGAGAAGCCCAGGTTGCACATAACGGTCGAGACGATCTCGGAGTTGGCGAGCTTGCCGCGAGCGGCCAGGTCAGAGCCGCAGATGGCCAGGATATAGTCGCCATCGATCTCGTTGCCCTCGCTGTCCACGAACAGCACGCGATCGGCGTCGCCATCGTGGGCCAGGCCGATGTCAGCGTGGGTACGCAGTACGAGCTCACGCAGGGGCTCAAGATGAGTGGAGCCGCACTCGACGTTAATGTCGGTGCCGCAGTAATCGGTGTTGATGGCATGGACCGTAGCACCCAGGCGCTGCAGCGCGGCGGGTGTAGTCTGGCAGGAAGCGCCGTGGCCGCAGTCGACGGCAACAACCAGACCGTCGAGTTTAAGGCCGTCGAGGGTGCTAATAGCATGGTCGACATATGCCTTGCGGGCGTCTTTCATCTTGATGATGTGGCCCACGCCGGCACCGGTCGGCAGCGTGTCGGCAGCCATGGCTTCCTCGGACATGACCCAGGCGCTGATCTCTTCCTCGACCGCATCGGGAAGCTTCATGCCCTTGCGGCTAAAGAACTTGATGCCGTTGAACTCCGGCGGATTATGCGAAGCAGAGATGACGATGCCGCCATCGAGCTCGTTCTGGACGGTGAGCAGCGCCACGGCAGGCGTGGGGATGACGCCGCAGCAGTGCGGGCGGCCGCCCTCGGCCATAATGCCGGCGGTCAGAGCGCTCTCGAGCATGGTGCCCGAAAGACGCGTGTCGCGGCCGATGCAGATGTCCGGACCAAGGAACTTGGTCGCCGCGCGGCCCAGGCGAAACGCGAGGTCGCACGAGAGGTCGGCATTGGCGACGCCACGGACGCCGTCGGTACCGAAGATGTTCTGGGGCATAGGATCGCTCCTTCCCTAGCAGGCGATATGCAACCGCCCACCCTAGTCGAAAAAGAAAAGCGGGACCCGCCGAGGAATCGGCAGGCCCCGCTTGTACATTGTATCTCGAAAGGAGATAAAACCTTAGCGCTTGGAGAACTGGGGAGCGCGGCGGGCCTTCTTGAGGCCGTACTTCTTGCGCTCGACCACGCGAGCATCGCGCGTAAGGAAACCGGCCTTCTTGAGGTCAGCACGGTAATCGCCAGCGTTCAGAAGAGCGCGAGCGATGCCCAGGCGCAGAGCGCCGGACTGACCGGAGATGCCGCCGCCATCGCACAGAGCGATAACGTCGAACTGACCGGCGGTGTCGGTCACCTTGAAGGGAGCAAGGGCGTTCTCAACGAGCTGATGACGGCCGAAATACTGCTCGGCGTCACGCTTGTTGATGGTCACCTTGCCGGTGCCGGGGACGAGACGGACGCGGGCGACGGCGTTCTTACGACGGCCGGTACCCTGGTAGACAACGGTGTTCTCAGCCATCTTTAAGCCTCCAGCTCAATCTTCGTGGGGTTCTGGGCAGCGTGCGGATGCTCGGCACCAGCGTAGACCTTAAGCTTGGTCATCTGGGCACGGCCGAGGGTGGTCTTGGGCAGCATACCGCGAACGGCGCGCTCGATGACCTTCTCCGGGTGCTTCTCCATAGCCTGGCGGAAGCTCTCAGCCTTGAGGCCGCCGTTGTAGCCGCTGTGGCGATAATAGGTCTTCGTGTCGGCCTTGTTACCGGTAAGCTGGACCTTATCGGCGTTGATGACGACAACGAAGTCGCCGCAGTCGCTGTTGGGCGTGAACTGGGGCTTGTTCTTACCGCGCAGGATGACAGCAGCCTTGGCAGCAACGCGGCCGAGGGGCTTGCCGGCGGCGTCGATCACATACCACTTGCGGTCAGCCATTTCAGCGGGCTTAGCGAGAGTCGTGCTCATAGTAGGAACCTCCATTGAGAAATTAACACGTCCGTCTAATAACGGTATTTAACAGCGCCCCGCAGGACGCTTTTTCGCGCAAGTGTGATTATAGCAGAAAAGGGCAGCAGAGTCAACGGGTTTTGGCAAGAATTTTAATTTATACTGTGTTTGCTCTTGAATTCTCTCAAATGCTCTTGTTTTCTCGTGTTTTCAAACTTTCTATTTTCAGAAAATTTTACGCAGCGGCGTGATGCGCTCCTTGCCTTCCCCCGCGGGGGAAGGTGTTATTGCAGCGCTGCCGGCGGTCTGTCATCCTCACTGCCGGGCTGGGTCAGCATATCCATCAGCTTGGGGTAGATGTCGCTGCCGTGGGCGATAAAGTTGTTTTTGATCATCTCGGCGGTCAGCTTGTCGGGCATGGCCAGCTCCATGCGGAACACATCGCTGCCCATATCGCCGATGGAGCAGACAACGCTGAACTTGCCGTCCGTTTCCTGCACAACGGCGCGGTTGGAGG
>OKUO01000778.1_pt1 | contig 9628 bp, 5 predicted proteins | sample 1606481 | NCBI WGS metagenome assembly OKUO01 (sample SAMEA3882503, study PRJEB24775) | human gut metagenome | biome: human-associated habitat; feature: intestine environment; material: feces | place: Netherlands | collected 2009/2010
AAAGTCGATGTAGAACAGGCCGTAACGTTTGTTATAGCCGTTGGTCCAGGAGAACTGATCCTGCAGCGACCACACAAAGTAGCCGTCGACGTTCACGCCGCCGTCGATTGCCTTGAGGATCCACGCGAGATGCTGACGCATGTAGTCGATGCGAGGGGCGTCGTCGATAAAGCCGTCCTCGAAGTCGTCCTTATAGCCCATGCCGTTCTCGGTGATGTAGATCTTCTTGTAGTTGGGGTAATCGTTCTTAATGCGCAGCAACAGGTCGTACAGACCCTCGGGATAGATAATCCAGTCCCAATCGGTGGTGGGTACGCCTTCGCGCACGCATGACTCGCCCACGCCCTTGAGGAACCAGCGCGAGGATCCCTTGTCGCCGGTGCCATTGTGGTTGATGTCGTTTTCGCCCTCGGCGGCACGCAGGAACTGGCACTTGTAGGTGTTGACGCCCAGGCAATCGTTGTAGGGGAGCGCGGCGGTCAGCGCGGCGATGTCCTCGTCACGGACGTCGAGCTCGCCGCCGGCGATATGGGCCAGCTTGGTTGCGGCTTCCATGGTGTCGGCTGCATAGTGGCCGCGGAAAGTGGCGTCGAGCACCCAGCGGTTGTTGATGACATCGGCCATGCGAGCTGCCTCGCAGTCGGCAGCACTGTTGGGATCGAGGGGATACTTGGGCTCCAGGTTCTGGACAATGCCGATCTCGCCCTCAAAGCCGCCCTCATGGAAGGCGACGACGGCCTTGGCGTGGGCCACCATCATGTTGTGCATGAGCTGGAAGGCCTTGTCCAGGCGATACTTCTCGCCGTGCGGCCAGTTGCCGACGATAAAGCTGCCCTCGGCGGTCGCGGGAATCTCGTTAAAGGTAAACCAGTGCTTGACCTCGGTGAACTCGGCAAAGCAGAACTTGGCGTACTCGACAAAGGCGTCGATCGTCGTGCGCGTCAGGAAGCCCTCGCCGCCGTTCTGGTAAAAGGCCTCGGGCGTATCGAAGTGATCGAGCGTGACATAGGGGATAACGCCGGCTTTGTTGCAGGTGGCAAAAAGCTCGTGATAGAAGGCGACGCCCTCGGGGTTAATCTCACCGGTGCCGTTGGGGAAGATGCGGCTCCAAGCGATGGAGACGCGGATACCGTTGATGCCGAAGCGCTGGCACAGGTCGATATCGACCGAATACTTGTTGTAGAAATCGCTTGCGGGGTCGGGGGAGAAGCGACCCTGAGCAGCCAGGAAATCGTCCCAGGGCACTTTGCCCTTGCCGTGTGTACGGGTCTCGCCCTCAACCTGGTAAGCGGCGGTGGCGCCGCCAAATACAAAGCCGTCGGGGAACTGCATGGGGTTGGTCATGAGTCATCCTTTCTGTGGGATACGAATAGGTAGAGGTGCCCGAACTGGGGATCCGGGCACCAACAGAGGGAAGAAGCTAGTCGAGGTTCTCGCGGAGCCACTTAATGGCGCCAGCGGGGTCGCGAGTAAGGTCGATATATTCCTTACCGCGCGGGGCGAGCAGCTTAATGCCCAGGCGATCGGTGTCGGCCTTCATGTCGTTGTAGTAGCTACGGACCTGCGGGGCAAGCACGATAACGTCGTACTGATCCATGATGGCAGTGTGCTGGCCATAGGCGCCTGCGGAGGAAGCGATGTTCTCGCCGGTCTGCGCGGCACCTTCCTTAATGGCGTTGGCGAGCATGGCGGAGGTGCCGGCGCCGGCGCACAGGACGAGGACCTTCAGGCCATCGACATCCTTCTTGGCGGATGCGTCGGCGGCGGGCTCGGGCTGATCGGCGACAGGCTTGCTGTCAGCGGCGGCGACGGTCGTCTCGACGGAAGCGGTGGCCTGCTCGACAGCGGGCGCAGAGGCGTTGGCGGCGATGGCAGCGGCACCATCGGACTCGAGACCCAGCTCGGCGGCGCGCTCGGCCTCCTGGTCGCAGAGCAGCTTATCGTATGCCTTCAAGAACGGCAGGTAGATGATGGCGTCCAGCAAGATGATGATCGCGACAAACACCAGGGCGATAAGCTGGAAGTTCGTGGTGATGAAGATGCCGATGGGGGCAGGGGTAGCCCAAGGCACCACGAAGGAGAAGCCGTTCATGCCCACGTTATCGATAAAGAACTTGGCAACGCTTACGTTGACGCAGCCGGCGGCAACAAAGGGGATGAGCATGTAGGGGTTAAGGATCATCGGCGCGCCAAAGAGCAGCGGTTCGTTGACGGCGAAGGCAACAGGAACAATCGAGGCCTTACCGACGGCTTTGAGCTGCTTGGACTTCATAAAGAGAATCAGCAGAAGCGGCACGATGAACGTGGCGCCGGTGCCGCCGAACTCACCCACGAGCGACATGTTAAAGGTGAGGGAGTGGGCGGGGTGACCACCGGCCAGCAGAACCTGCAGGTTCTCGGCCTGGTTGGCAAGACGGATGGGGTCGATGCCCGGCTGGACGATCGAGGGGCCGTGGACGCCGATGAACCAGAAGAACGCGGTGGCAGCCTGGATAAGGATAAGGCCAGGATAGGTTTCTGCAGCGGTAAAGAGCGGGGAGAGCAGTTTGATAAGCAGCTCGGAGAACGGAACGCCCATGAGGTTGCGTACGACGACATCGATGATGCCGCAGATAATGACGGCGCCGCCAAAGGGGATAATGTCGCGGAAGTTCTGAGCGATGGCGCCCGGGACCTCCTTGGGCAGCTTAATGGTCAGATCGCGCGAGACGCAGAACTTATAGACCCACACGGTAATGAACGCGGCGATATAGGCCGAGAACAGACCGCGCGTGCCCATGCTGGTGCAATCGAAGACCGAAAGCTCGGAGCCGTCGAACTTGGTGGTGAACTGCGTAACGGCGAGCAAAAGCATGCTGCACTGGGCGGCCACCATGGTGGAACCGTCGTTGAGCACTTTGCCGGCGGGCATGCGACGGTTCATGGATGCCGTGAAGTTCTTGGCAGTGGTGCCGGCAACCATGATGCCCATGACGCCCATGGTGAAGTTGTAGAGCTTGTTGCACCAGTCGATGAGCGGCTGGGGCAGCGTAATGCCAACTACGCCGGGAAGCGTGGCGATCAGCAGAAAGATCGAAGAGGTAAGGACGATGGGCATGCACCCAAGGAATCCGTCCTTGATGGCCTGGAGGTAGATGTTCCTCGAGATCTTCTCAAAGAACGGTTGATGCTTTTCGAGCATCTTTACGATGGCGTCCATAGAGCTCCTTTGCTGCTTGATGCGCGATGCATGTGGATGGAACTGGTCGTCGATGGATGGTCAGGACTGCCCGGAAGCCTTCCTGCTTAAGGAAGGCATTGCGAAATGACAACGTTGTCATTTCGTTAATGACAACGTAAGACATTTCTGGAAGAGCAACAAGGATATACGGGCGAGCGGTCGATATTGTCCGGTGAATGGTTGATTTGTCAGTCGGGCAGGTAGTGTATGCTAGAACGCAAAAAACAAGCGATGCAAAACCGACTGGGGAAGTAGTGGCAACGATGGACAAGAAAAATGTCTCAATGAACGATGTGGCAGTTGCCGCGGGCGTTTCTCTCAAGACAGTGTCGCGCGTGATCAACGAGCCCGATAGCGTGCGAGAGTCGACACGCGATAAGGTTCATTCGGCCATGGAGACGCTCGGGTTTCGAGCCAACTTTGCCGCGCGTTCACTCAAGTTGGGCCGTTACGGGTGCATCGGCGTGGTGCTGTTCCACTTGTCGGGCGGCGCCGTGGACATGATTGACGGTATCGCCGATGCCGCCGAAGAGCGAGGCTTTGCTCTCACGATGATTAAGAAGCGCGCAGGGGAGAAGATGACCCTTGCCGATGCGGCGCGCAGGATGTCGCAGCTGCCTGTTGATGGCATGATCTTCAACCTGCGTCAGATGGTCGATGACTTTGATACTTTTGAGGCACCGAAAGACCTCAAGACGGTGATTATCACACCGATGGAGCATCCTACCTGCTCCACCGTCAGTGACGATCAAGAGGGTGGCGCGCGCATGGCGTGCGAGTACTTCTTGGATCATGGTCACAAGAACGTGTATTTCGTTTCGGGTAAGAAAGAGTCGCTGTCGAGCCAGTGCCGTATGAAAGGTTGGCGTGCGGCACTCGAGGCGCGTGGCATTGAGCCGCCCGAGCCTCTGCAAGGCGATTGGAATGCGGATAGTGGCTATGCCGCGGGCCTTGTGCTTGCCGATAAACCCGATTGCACGGCGGTCCTCGCTGCTAACGACTGCATGGCAAACGGCGTGATGATGGCTCTACGTGACAAGGGTCTGAGTGTGCCCGACGACGTGTCCGTGATCGGCTTCGACGATGAGCTCTACAAGACGATTCCCAACTCGATTCTGACGTCGGTGAAGTTTCGCCACCGCGAGCTGGGCGTCCGTGCGCTCAACGAGGTCGTCGCGGGTCTGGAAGCTCCGAGCTCCAGAAGCCGTACGCTCGTCTCGGGCGTGTTGGTCGAGCGTTCCAGCGTAAAGGACTTGCGGGCGTAGACGTGCTCGGCCTATTCCGTTTGTCTCAATCTGTAACAGCTAGGACCCAAAAAACTCGGCTAGATGTTACGGATCGAGATTTTTGGCCCGGCTTATTCCGTTTGTCTCGATCTGTAACAACTAGACGGTCAAAAGTGGTCTGCATGTTACAGATTGAGATTTTCGGCTTGGCCTGTGCGTTCATCTCGATCTGTAACAGCTAGGACCGAAAAACTCGGCTAGATGTTACAGATTGAGATGAACAGGAGGACGGGTGCGGTCTAAACAAAATGGCCCGCGCATCACACATCGATGCACGGGCCATTTATTGTCTGCGAGCGGCAGGTGGTGTCAGCGTCTTATGCCTCGAGGTTTTCCTCGATCCAGGCGACGGCACCCTTGGGATCCTTAGTGAGGTCGATGTACTGTTTGCCCTTGGGCGACAGCAGCGTGATGCCCAGGCGGTCGGTGTCGGCCTTCATCTCGTTGTAATAGGTGCGAACCTGCGGAGCCAGGACGATGACGTTGTACTGGTCCATGATGGCGTAGTGACTGCCGTAGGCACCGGCGTTGGCGGTAATGTCGATGCCCAGCTCGTCGGCGCCTTCCTTAAGCGCGTTGGCGAGCAGTGCAGAGGTGCCGGCGCCAGCGCACAGAACCAGAACCCTCAGATCCTTGCCCTTAAGGGCGGACGGAGCTGCGGAGGCCTCAGTGGCAGAAGCGGTCTCGACAACAGGAGCCTCAACGGCGGGGGCGGCAGCGGTCTTGACGGCCTTGGTCTCCTCGGCCTCTTCTTCGGCCAGGGTCTCGGCCTCCTGCTTGCACAGGACGTTGTCGTAGGCCTTGCAGAACGGGTAGTAGATCAAGAAGTCAACGACCAGCAGGACGACAACCAGGACCAGAGAGATCGGCTGGAAGTTGGTGTCGATGAAGGTGCCGATCGGTCCGGGGAGTGCCCACGGCATGGCATAGATAAAGCCGTTCATGCCCAAAAAGTCGATGAAGAACTTACCAATGAGGACGTTGGCCACGGGGGCAAACAGGAACGGGATCAGGAAGTACGGGTTGAGGATGATGGGCGCGGCGAACAGCAGCGGCTCGTTGACGGCAAAGCAGACGGGGACGATGGCGGCCTTACCGACGGCGCGCATCTCCTGAGATTTGGCCAGGAAGCAGAACATAAAGACCAGGACGAGCGTGGCGCCGGTGCCGCCCATGCAGACGACGAAGTACTGGGCACCCTGGGTCAGGACAGCGGAAGCGTGCTGGCCAGCTTGGAACGCAGCCAGGTTGTCGGTCATGTTGGCAACGAGGGCGGCGGCGATGGCGGGCTCGACGATCGAGGGGCCGTGGACACCGACGAACCAGAAGAGGCTCATGGCGCCGTAGATCACAGCGAGGCCGATGTAGCCGTCGGCAGCGGTGAACAGGGGCTGGAACACCTGGATGACGCCCTGGGCAAAGCAGATGCCAAAAGCAGCGCGGAAGACGATGTCAAAGACCCAAAAGACGGTGATGCAGACGGAGAAGGGGATGATGTCCTTAAAGGTCTGCGAGATGTTGGGCGGAACTTGCTCGGGCATCTTGACGGTGATGTTGCGCTTGATAAAGAACTTGTAGATGACGCCGGTCACAAACGCAGCGATAAAGGCGGTCAGCAGGCCTTTGGAACCAAGGTAGGTGGTGTTGAAGCCGCTGGCAGCGTCCGTGGCGATCGTGTCGCTCGAAAGGAGCAAGAAGCCGATGATGGCCGCGCACATGCACGAGATGAAGTTGATCTGGTTGTTCTTGGGTAGATCGCGGTTCTGAGCGTCGGCGAAGTGCTTGGCTGTGGTGGCAGCGCAGGCGATGGCCAGGATGCCCATGGAGTAGTTGTAGCACTTCCACAGGGCGTTGTTGATGTCATCGGGCCAGTAGAAACCCCAGATGTTGGGGACCGAGGCTACGAGGCAGAAGATGGACGAGAAGATGATGATGGGGATGACGGAGATAAAGCCGTCGCGGATCGCCTTGAGGTACTTGTTGCGGGCGATCGCGTTGAAAAAGGGCTGGCCCTTTTCGATGATGGCGATGAGTTGCTCCATGCAATGCTCCTAAGAGTCGGTGGGTTAGCAACGATGGTAGCTTTTGACGTTCGGTTGCCAAAATGTTGACGTTGCCATTTTGTGACACAAAAAAAGACGCGAACCGGTGGTTCCTGTGCCTGCGAACCGTCGATTCCTTATGCGTAAACGTTTGAGCCGCCCGGTGGCTCTGTATTTGCGCAATGGCAACGTTAACATTTGGTCGACAAAAGCCGTTCGGGGAAGCAAAAATGTCGGTGAACGGTAGGTTTTGGGTGGTGAGCGTATGGTGGGGGAGGCGTTGGATATACTTGAAGGCGTTAAAAATGACTGCGCAAGGTGCCACCAATGGCATCGTTGACATAGAAAGATCGACCTATGGCCGCTGTTAAAAAATCGGTATCCGTCAAAGACGTAGCGCGCCTCGCGGGCGTCTCGGAGCAGACGGTCTCGCGCACCGTGCACGATTCGCCCAGCGTGCGCCCCGAGACCAAGGAACGCGTGCGTGCCGCCATGCGCGAGCTGGGGTATCGCCCCAATTTTGCCGGTCGATCGCTGCGCCGCGGCAAGTTTAAGACCGTCGGCGTCGCCATGTTCAACATTACCGGTACTGGCAACCTCGACCGTATGGAGGGCTTTGCCGCCGCCGCCGATAAGCACGGCTATGCCATCACCCTCACTAAAGTAGACGGGAATCCGTATACCCTCGAGAGCGCATCGTCACGCATGAGCGCACTGCCAGTGGACGGTATGGTTGTGATCATGAATCGCATGCCGGCGGATTTTGGCACTTTCGAGCCGCTGCCCGGCATGCAGACGGTGCTCGTTACGATGTTGGAGCACCCGCTCTGTTCAACGGTCGATAACGACCAGTTCGATTGCTCGCGCCAGGTGGTCGAGTACTTGCTGGAGCGGGGGCACAAGACCGTGCATTTTGTCTCGTGTCCCGAGCGCTCGCTTTCGGGCATGCGGCGCGAGGAAGGCTGGCGCGAGACATTGCGCGCGCATGGCATTGAGCCACCGCGACTTATCCGTGGCGATTGGACGGCGCAGAGCGGATATGCCGCAGGTCAGGCCCTGGCGGATGATCCGACCTGTACTGCCATCTATGCCTCCAACGACGCCATGGCCTACGGCTGCATTCGCGGACTCGAGTCGCGCGGAAAGCGCGTGCCCGAGGACGTGAGCGTGGCGGGTGTTGACGACAGCCTGGGCGATATCGTGCCCGATTGTCGCCTGACTACGGTGCGCTTTGACAACAAGCGCGTCGGCATGTGGGCGGTCGACAAGATTGCCGGCGCCGAGGGCGTTGCACCCGGTGTGGAGCACATGCTGTTTCCGGGCGTGCTCGTCGAGGGCGATACGGTGCGCGATGTACGCTAGGGCGCAGGTCTGTTTGGGTTGCCGCTAATTGTGTTCGATATTGTTCAGATTGGTTTAAAAACCGTTCACAGGCGAAAAGTGACCGTTCATAGCTCGAAATTACGTTTTGCGCTGTTCTTTTTTGTTTGAATGTTATTGTTTCTGTCATACACAACGCAGCGCGTATGCCCGGACGCGATGCTCTCCATTGGTTCATATGTGAAAGGAACGCAACATGGCAACCAAAGAAGAAATCTCGATGGTTGGATTCGAGATTGTCGCATACGCAGGTGACGCCCAGACCGATCTGCTTGCAGCGCTCGATGCTGCTCGCGAGGGTGACTTTGAGAAGGCCGAGCAGCTGCACAAGGATGCCAGCGATGCGCTCATCGGTGCCCACGACACGCAGACCAAGCTGCTTTCGCAGGAGGCCGGCGGCGGCGAGATGGAGATGACCTTCATCATGGCTCACGCTCAGGACACTCTCATGACCACCATGATCCTGGAGAAGCAGGCCCGCTTTACCATCGATGCCTACAAGCGCATCGCCGAGCTCGAGGCCAAGCTCGCCTAACGAGCCCGCACAACCAAGTCCCCTTCCAAAAGCCCTGCCGCAACCCGCGGCAGGGCTTTTTCTGTCCTCCTCCAAGTTGCGGTGAAATAGGGACTGAATAGGGGCTGGCGGGCGCAAAACAATCCCTATTCCACCGCAACTCATCCCGAGATAGTCATTGGGGACAGTCTTGATGCGCTCCGTTCGTCCTCCCGTTCGATTTTTGCTCGGTGGGTATACTTCCTTTCGCATTAAGCCCCGGACTGAGGAGGTATCCAAATGCCGGATAACGGGTCAATACAAAAAAGAGACGCGCACGAGATGGCTCATGGGCGTCCTGTCCAGATAACCGAGCACACGACGGTAACCGAGCTGCAGCCCAGCCTGTCCGATGTCGTGTGCGCAAACAAAAAGCTGCAGATTGGCTTTATCGTTGCGCTCGTGGTACTGGCGCTGCTGTCGGGCTTTGTAGCTCGTCCGCATTTCGCCGATACCAAAACTTGGGACTCCACCATTGAGGTTATCGATCAAAAGAAGGGCAACGTTTTGGCGCTCACGACCTCGTGCGTTGCCCTATCTGCAGGTATCACGGCGCTGCCGGGCGATACGGGAACGCCGGTTGCCGAGCAGCTCGCGCAGCTTTCGGGCAACCTAGGGATCGTGCTCGCTGTACTCTATCTCGAGAAATATCTGCTGACCATTTTGTGGTCGGTGGGTCTGGGTATCCTGATTCCGTTTGCGCTGGTGCTCTTTGCGGTCTCACTTGGCATTCACGGGCGCTGGAGCACGAGCGCCGTCTTGCGGCGCGTGGCGACGCGCGTGCTGGTGGTTGCCGTGATCGGCATGGCGTTGGTACCCTCGAGTGTATGGGTGTCGCAGAAGGTCGATGAAACGTATCGCGTAAGTATTGAGCAAGCTGAGCAAAAGGCTGCGGACGCTGCGGACGCGGCCGACACCACGGACAAGTCAGCCGAGACCAGCTCAAAATCGAACAAGAAAAAATCCGAGGCCACGGAGTCCAAAAACGTGCTCGAGCAGTTGACCGATGGGGCATCGAGCCTTGTTACGTCGGTGACCAGCGGCGCCAAGCAGATGACCGATGAGATCGTGCATCAGGTGACCGACCTCATCGAAGGCGTCATCGTGATGATCGTGACCTCGTGTGTGATTCCTCTACTGGTGCTCG
>OKUO01000800.1_pt1 | contig 9480 bp, 8 predicted proteins | sample 1606481 | NCBI WGS metagenome assembly OKUO01 (sample SAMEA3882503, study PRJEB24775) | human gut metagenome | biome: human-associated habitat; feature: intestine environment; material: feces | place: Netherlands | collected 2009/2010
GCGAACATGCACTGGAAGGCGACGAAAGCCATTTCCGGAATCGTCCCGTTTTCCAGGACAGCCATGCCGACGCCGGTAAGACCGACTTTATCAAGAGAACCGATGAAACCATTAATATCCGTACCGAAAGTCATGGCATAGCCGATGAGGATCCATTCTACGGAAATCATGGCGACGATGAAGAAGCTCTGCATAATCGTCGTCAAGACGTTCTTGTTGCGGACCATGCCGCCGTAGAAGAAGCCAAGGCCCGGCGTCATGATGAATACCAGGGCTGCGCTGATGAGGACCCAGGCCGTATCGCCTGTATCGATCGTCCCCGGATCGGAAGCGAAGGCTGCCGGCGCTGCCATGAGCAGACACGGGAGCAGCACTCCTAAACGTGACCATAATTTTTTCATAATTCCCAACCTCCTGACAAATAAAAAAGATGCCTTTCCTGATGGAACCATCAGGGAAAAGACATCATTGTCTACTGTCATATTTTATTATCGCCAGAATATACGAAAAGCCTGGAAAGATAGTTTATGCTCTCTCTTTCCAGGCTCCTTTGCCGCTGTTATTCTGTTGATGAAATTATTATATAAGTAAAAACGCGTCATGTCAATAACTTTTTTTGAAATTCTTTCAATAAAAGTTAGGATATATTGATTTTAATAACGAACAGATAAAAAGTATATCATTCAGACGAAAAGAATGTGCCCCAGGAAAATATAGAATGTCAGGGATACGGCGCTGAGGGCCGTCGTGTTCATGACGACCTGCGTGGCGTAATCGGGGTTGTTGTCGAACTCGATGGCAAATAAGGCCGTATTGACGGCCGTCGGGATGGCACAGTAGATGAGGAAGACCGTGGCACTGACGGCTGTGAACGTGCCGGGCCGGAAGGCATTGGCCAGGTAGATCATGGCCAGGCCGATGAGGGGCAGGGCCGTCATCTTGAGGATGCTGACAATCCAGACGTCCTTGTCGAGCCATTGGATCTTCGTCTGCGACAACTGGGCACCGATGCTGACCATGGCCAGGGGCAGGAGGGCCTTGCTGGCCATATCCATGATAGGCCACAGGAAGAAGTCCTTGGCGTCCCAGCCGACGTAGCGGGCGATGAGGGCCGCAGCCAGGACATAGAGCAGGGGCATGTGGAACATGACAGACAGTGTATCCCTGGCCGTCAGGCGGCCCCGGCCGGCCTGATAGAGGCCGAGTGTGTTGAGGGAGATGCTCTGGATCATGAAGATGATGATCTGTACGACCATAGCTTCGGCCAGATACGGCGTCTGGCCGTTGACGACGAAGGGGTCGTGGGAAAAGACGAGGATGATCAGGGCGACGCCGAGATTCCCCGTGTTGTTGAACATGAAGGCATTGCGGCACGATTCCAGCATGGCTGCATCGTAGTGGCGGATACGGCCGACGATGTTGGCGATGACGAAGCAGATGACCATGAAGATGGCGATGGCCGCGATGATGTTGATGCTCGTCGCCGGGAATTGCGTCGTATAGATATTGGTAAAGATGAAACTGGGGATGACCAGGAAAAACATGAGCTTCGACAAGGTCTTGACGTCGAGGTGGAATTTCTTATCGAGGAAATAACCGAGGACGACGAGAAAGAAAATGGGAAGCATCGTGTGTTCGATGATGAACCAGAAGACCATGAGGGGTATCACTCCTTTTTCAAGATGGATACCCCTCATTATACGCTCAATATGGAATTAGACAACAGGGAAGCTCAGGCATAACTTTCAAAGTAGTAGACGATGGTGAGCATCGTTTCGCACATGTACTTCAAGGCGTTGCTGTCCCAATGGAATTCCGGCGAATGGCCGATGACCGGTGCGTCGCTGTAGACGCCGACGTAGTAGAACGAGCTGGGCACGGCGGCGCTGAAATAAGCGAAATCTTCCGAGCCGGAGCCGCGCTTCAAGGGGACCAGGTCGACGCGATGGGAACAGTGGTCCTGGAGGATGTGGACGACCCGGTCGGTGACGCCGTCGTCGTTGACGCAGACTGGCGAGAAGGGGACGACGTCCAGGTCGAAGGTGCCGCCGTAAGTGGTAGTGACATTTTTCAGGATGGCCTGAATGGCGTCGAGGATGCGTTTCCGCTTTTCTTCGTTATATGTCCGCAGGGTCCCTTTCAGTTCAGCCGTTTCCGGGATGACGTTCGGGTTGTGGCCGGCCTGGAACTGGCCGAAGGTGAGGACGACGCCGTCGCCGTCGGCATGGCAGTTGTAGACGAAGTTCTGAATGGACTGGATGATGTCGATGCCCATCTGGATGGGGCTGGCCGCCGCGGCCGTGGAGGGTGATGGTGAAGTCGTCACAGGACGCTGAAATCTCACCGCGGCCGATGCCGACGTACCCCTTGGGCAGGCTGCCGGCGACGTGCAGGCCCAGGGCATAGTCGACGCGGGGGTTGTTGAGGATGCCGGCGTCGATCATGCGGGCGGCGCCGCCGTTGCCTTCTTCTGCCGGCTGGAAGGCCAGGCGGATCGTGCCGCGCAGGCAGTCTTTGTGCTTGTTGAGGATTTTGGCGACGCCCAGGAGATTGGCTGCATGGCCGTCATGGCCGCAGGCGTGCATGACGCCGTCGACGAGGGACGAATAAGGGCAGTCGAATTTTTCCGTCAGCGGCAGGGCGTCGATATCGGCCCGCAAGAGGATGACCGGACCGGGCAGGGCGCCGTGGATCAGGCCGGTGACGCCTGTGCCGGCGATGATTTTAACGTCTTCGATGCCCATGAGGGACAGTTCCTGGAAAATCGTCTTGCACGTATCGAATTCTTTTTCACTCAATTCCGGATGGGCATGGAAATATTCGCGCATTTCCATCATATAAGGTAAAGTCTTGCGCACGGCTTCGTGAATATTAAATGTCGGTGTGTATCTATCGTTCATAGGTCAGTCCTCCTTCATTGAGCCCGATGCATTTTCTATATATGTATATATTATTCTATAATAAAACAAAAAATCCTGCCACCAGGGCAGGACTTTTTTTTAGGCACTCTTTCGTCGGAACAGGCTGTGCTTTTCCATGAAGACGAAAAGAATCGGGATAATGACCAGTGTGAAGACTGTCGATGTCAGCAGGCCGCCGATGACGACGACGGCCATACTGGCCAGCGTTTCCGCCCCGGCCGTCATGGACAGGGCCGTAGGCAACATGCCGACGACCATGGTCAGGGTGGTCATGAAGATAGGACGCAGCCGGACGCGGCCGGCTTGGATGACGCGCTGCGCGGGTCCAGGCCCTGTTCGTGCATGAGGGTCAGCGTATAGTCCAGGAGGAGCGTCCCATTCTTGGCGACCAGGCCATCCATGACCAGGATGCCGATGAGGGAATAGAGGTTCAGCGTATTATTGGTCAAGAAGAGCAGGAACAGGGAGCCGATGAGGCCCAGGGGCAGCGAGAACATGCGGATGAATGGTGTCTTGACCGATTCATAGAGGATGGCCAGAATCATGAATATCAGGATGAGCGACAGGAGCAGGGCTTCGCCCAAGTCCGTGAAGGTCGTCGTCATCTGGTCGGCCTGGCCGGTGAAGCGGAAAGTCACGCCGTGCAGGTCCATGGCGTTCAGGTGATTCGTCACATCCTGGATGACCTCGTTCAGCGGCCGTCCCTGAGGCGAGCCGCCGAGAGTGATGCTCCGTTCCTTGTCGGTCCGGCGGATCGTCACCGGTCCTGTCCCGGCCTGGACCTTGGCTACGTCGGCGATGTAAATGATGTGGCCGTTGGCGTTGAGGGGAATCGTTTCCAAGTCGGACAGGCGGAAGGCGTCGGCCCCTTTGAGGCGGACGTAGATATCCGTGTCGTTGTTGTCGTTTTTGGCGTCATTGGCCAGGACGCCGGCCTTCTGGCCGCTGATGGCATTGGAAAAGGTGTCGTTCAGATCGCTCAGGGACGTGCCGTATTGTTTCAGCTTATTGCGGTCGACGACGAGCTGGTATTCGGGCATGCCGTCCTGGTAGGAGCTGCTGATGTCGCGCAGGCCGGCGATGTCGGTCTTCATCATCTGTTCGATAGCCCGTGACTGGGCCAGCAGGGCCTCGCTGTCCTTGCCGCGCAGTTCCAGGCGAAGGTTGCCGGAACCGCCGCCGAAGCCGCCTGTCGTCCCGGATACGGAAGCCTGGGCTTCTTTGACCCGGACGTCGCCGTCATAGATGTGGTCCGCAGCAAAGCGGCGCACGTCGTTGGTGACTTGCCATATCGTCCGCGACCGGTCGCGCCGGTCTTTCAGCGTTACCTGGATATTGGCCTGGTTCAGGCTCTTGCCGCCAATCATCGACGTATAGTACGTGACTTCCGGGACTGTCTTCAAATAGTCTTCGAGCTGGCGCGCTACTTTATCTGTCCGCGTCAGATTGGCATTGGTCGGCAGTTCGACGGTGATGCGGAAACTGCTTTCGTCAGTCTGGGGCATGAATTCCGAACCGACCAGGCCCGTCGGGATCAGGGCCGCTGCGGCGATGAACAGGACCAGGACGGGGATGACCAGCTTTTTGGCGTGATCCAGGCTCCAGGTCAGGATAGACGTATAGTGGTTGCGGGCGCTTTCTTCGATGGCGTCCATTTTATGCCAAATCGGTTTGTCCGGGATTTTCAGGCCCAGGCGGAACAGGCGCGATGCCAGCATCGGCATCAGCGTAAAGGAAACGAAGAGGGAAAAGAGTGTGGCAAAGACGATGGTCAGGCCGAACTGTTTGAAATACTGGCCGACCATGCCCGTCATGAAGGCAATAGGCAGGAAGACGACGACATCGCAGAGGGTGATGGCGACAGCAGCCATGCCGATTTCCGACCGGCCGTGAAGGGCTGCTGATTTTGGCGCTTCGCCCTGCATGAGGTGGCGGTGGATGTTTTCCAATACGACAATCGAGTCGTCGACGAGGATGCCGATGCACAGGGCCATACCCATGAGGGACATCATGTTAAAGGTGAAGCCGGCCAGGTACATGGCAAAAAAAGTAGAAATCAGGGATGTCGGAATGGCAATCATGACGGCCAGCGTCGACCGCCAGCCCCGGAGGAAGAAGAACAGGACCAGCCCTGTCGTGCACAGGCCTTCGATGAGGGTCTGCAAGGTATTGTGCAGGGAATTGCGGATATACGAAGCCGATTCATTGGTAATGGTAAAGGTATAGTCCGGATTGTCCTGGCGCAGTTCGTCCAGCTTTTTGGTCACATTGTCGACCGTGTTGACGACGTTGGCATCGCTGTTCTTGTAAATGGCCATGACGACAGCATCATCGCCGTTGACGCGGGCATAACGCGTGACCCGCTGGTCCTGGCGCTTGATGGAGGCGACAGCCGTAATGGGAATCTTGGCACCCTTGGCATTGGTGACCTGAATCTGGGACAGTTCGCTTTCATCGGCGTACTGGGCTTTGACGCGGACGTCCGTCGTCGTGCCTGACGAATAAATCGTCCCCGACGGCATGAGGACGTTTTCCGCTTTCAAGGCTTTGACGACTTCTGCCAGGGTCATATCGTAGTGGATGAGCTTGTCCTTGTCGATTTCGACGGCGATTTCCTTATCACGGCCGCCGTTGAGCTCGATTTCCGAGACGCCATCGGCCTGCTGGAGGACATCCTGGAAATCATTTTCTGTCTTGCTGTAGATATCGTCCAGGGAGTGGGAAGATTGGACGGCGACGTACATGATCGGCGTCGCGTTGACGTCGCGCTTGATGACGACTGGCTCGTCGATACCGTCAGGCAGGCTGCCGCGGATGGCATTGATTTTTTTCGTCGCGTCGATGGCTGCGGCGTCGGCATTGGCCGAAAAATCAAGCTCCAGCGTAATCCGGGCCTGGCCGTACGATGCCGTCGACGTCATATGTTTTAAATTAGACACAGAAGACAGAGCGTCTTCGGCAGGCTTGACGACCTGCTGTTCGACGGAATCGGCATTGGCACCGGGGTAGGAAATGGACACCGTGACGTACGGTGTGTTCAAGGCCGGCAGCAGTTCGACGCCGATGCGGTAGAAACTGAACAGGCCGAGGACAACAAAGAAGGCGATGACCATAGTGATGCCGATAGGGCGGTCGATAGAAAACTTAGTCAAATTCATGACGGTCACTGCCTTTCTTCGATGGATACGGTCGTACCGTCTTTGAGGCGGGCCAAGTTGGTCGTGGCGATGACGTCGCCGTCATCGAGGCCGTCCGTGATTTCGATATAATCGTCGTTGCGCAGGCCCGTCGTGACCGTGCGGAGTTCAATCGTATCGTCAGGCTTGATGATGCAGACCTGAGCCTTCCCATCCTGTTCCGTCAAGGCGTCTTTGGGGATGAACAGGGTATCCGGTTTCTGCAGGACGTCGATGGACGACTGGGCGAACATGCCGCCGCGCAGCTTCGCGTCCGGCTGGGCCAGGGTGATGCGGACGACGTAGGTCTTGGTCGTATCGTCCATAGCCGGGCTGACGTAGGTAATATAGCCGTCGTAGTCCTGGGCCAGGGACTCGATGGACACGCTGACGGGCATCCCCTGCTGGATGGCGGCGACGTCGGCTTCGGACAGGGAACAGTCGATGTACATGCCGCTCGTATCGGTAATGGTCAGGACTTTCGTGTTGGCTGCGGCCATGGCGCCGACTTCGGCATTGCGGTAGGTGACGACGCCGGCCCGCGGGGCCCGCAGGGTCATGTCGTCGAGCTGCTGAGTCAGGCTGTCGACGGTATAGCCGGCTTTGTCCTGGGCGGCATATTTACTGGCCACACTGGCCGGCACGTCGCCGACGTTCTGCGATTCCAGGTTGTCCAGGGCCGATTTGGCGACGATTAGGGCCTGATAAGCTGTATCCAGTTCCTGCTGGGAAATGGCGCCTTCGTTTTTCAGGACGGCATAGCGGTTGTAATTCATCTTGGCCGTATTCGACTTCTGCTTTTTGCAGGTCTGAGCCGAATTGCGATTCCGCAGCCTTGGAATCGGCGACGGCCTGTTCCAGGGCTGCTTTATCCTGATTGAGGGTCAGGTTCGTGTCGGCCGTATCCTGGATGAGCAGGACCTGGCCCGGCGCGACGACATCGCCGAGGTTGACGGCGACATCGGCGATTTTACCGGCGTATTTCGTGGAAATGTCGACCTGGGCGACGGGAACGGTCTGGCCGGACAGGGAAATCTTGCGCTTCATATCCTGGCGGGTCACGGTATACGCCGTGACCGACACGTTCTGGGCCGTGCCTTTTACTTTTGGGACGGCACTGGAATGGCTATAGAAATAAGTGGCTATACAAGTCAGGAGAAAGATGAGGCCAAAGGCGATGGCCTTGGCCCGCGGGCTTTTTGGGAAATGGAAATATGGCTGATTCATGGACAGGACTCCTATCGATGTGTTGTTTCTATCATAATGAGTCATTCTTTAAATAGCAACGATTTTTAGGAAATGCTTGCGAAAAATTTACGAAAACTTATATTTCGCCTTCTCTATAATACTATAATAGGGGATACCATCAGGAACCTGCGAAAGTTACGGGACTATGATATAATTTGGACATATGAATAGAAAGGATTGTGAAAGATATGCATGTCGATACACAGTTAGAAGCGGCTCTGCGGGCCCTCGACCATTGGCCTCGGTTCCGCCTGCGCCTTTTTTTTGAAGGCATCGTTGTCGGGATATTATCAGGAACGGTTATCAGCTTTTTTCGCTGGGGCCTGGAAATGGGGACGGTCTGGCGCCAATGGATCTATGCCAACGTCCTGGCCAGCGGCGGCGTACTCTTGAACCTGTCCTGGTTCGGCGTCTTATTGGCGGCGGCCCTGCTCTTATGGCGCCTGGGGATTTATGAACCCAATGCCGGCGGCAGCGGCATCCCCCAGGTAAAAGGCGTCATCTTAGGGGCCATCCGCATGCGCTGGCTGCGCATCCTCTGGGTCAAGCTCGTCGGTGGCATCGTCGGCATCGGCCTGGGCCTGTCCCTGGGCCGCGAAGGGCCGTCCATCCAGATCGGCGCCGTGACGGCCCAGGGCCTGAGCCGGGCCTTGGGGCGGACGCGCATGGAAGAACGCTACCTCATCACGGCCGGTGCCAGTGCCGGTCTGGCGGCGGCTTTCAATGCGCCCCTGGCCGGCGTCATGTTTGCCCTGGAAGAACTGCACCGCAATTTTTCCGGCGTCGTCCTGGCGCCGTCCATGGCAGCGGCCCTGCTGGCGACCATGGTCAGCCGCTACGTCTTCGGCCGGGCGCCGGTCTTCCATTTCGGCATGCTGCCGCCGTTTCCCCTGCGCTACATGTGGCTCGTGGTCATTCTGGGAATCATTATTGGCTTGGCCGGCGTCGTCTTCAACAAGGGCTTGCTGAATATTCATTATTTCTATGATTTACCTGTCTTTCGCAATAATTATATGCGCATTGCCTTTGCCTTGTGCATGGCCGGCATCTTGGGCTATGTCTTCCCGGAAGTCCTGGGCGGCGGCAACGACCTGGTCAACAGCCTCTATACCCTGCCCTTATCGCTGAAACTCTTTGCCGGCCTGCTCATCGGGAAGTTCCTCTTCACCCTGGTCAGCTATGGCTGCGGCGTCCCTGGCGGCTTTTTCCTGCCCATGCTGGTCCTGGGCGCGCTGACAGGCGGCATTACGGGCATCGTCTTTGTCCACTTGGGACTCATTTCTTCGTATTACTTGTCCAACATCGTCGTCATCTCCATGGCCGCCTTTTTTGCGGCCTCTGTTCAGTCACCGGTGACGGGAACCATTCTCATCATGGAAATGACCAGTTCTTATGAACACCTGCTTGTCCTCTGTACGGCGTCATTGGTCGCACTGGTCGTAGCTCAGCTCTGCCAGGGTGAACCGATTTATGAAGCTTTATTGCAGCGGAACCTGGCCAAGAATAAGCCCGTCTTATCGTCGGAAGAACGGCGTAATCTCCTGGAACTGACCGTATCCAGCGGCAGTCAGGCCGATGGGAAATATGTCGGCCGCATTGCCTGGCCGGCCCATACGGTCATCGTCGACATCAAGCGCGGCAGTGGAGATATCATCCCTGATGACGATACGTGTCTGCGGGCGGGAGACTTCATTTACGTCCTCACCGATTCCATAGAAGGGGCTGAATCCATAAGAAATATTGTGGAGAAGACGAAGAGCTAAAATAGGTAAAAATGCATAATAATTATAAAAAACTAGTACCAGGTACTAAAAAATACATCTCAAAGTTGAGCATTAACGGACATACGCTGTTTGAATGGTGTACAGAATGAAGAATAAATACGTCAAAAATGGATTATAATTATTAATTTTTTTGACTTATAGTGGGAAGTTTGTTATAATTCAGGACGTACTTGATATTGTGTTCGTTCAAAGAGGTGGTTTTTTGAGAAATCGTATACTGATATTAATGACAACAATCTGCATGTTCGCGTTTACATCCCTGGCTTGTGCCAGCGTTCAAATGGGTATGAGTGGCTCTGTCGTACAGAGCGTTCAATATATGCTTCAGGATACGGGCTATCTGTCCGGTAG
>OKUO01000803.1_pt1 | contig 9457 bp, 8 predicted proteins | sample 1606481 | NCBI WGS metagenome assembly OKUO01 (sample SAMEA3882503, study PRJEB24775) | human gut metagenome | biome: human-associated habitat; feature: intestine environment; material: feces | place: Netherlands | collected 2009/2010
CTTTGCACCGCCGAGGTCTTTTGTCATTTTTTCGGCATAATAGAGAAGTGACGGTCTGCCTGCGTATTCACGCATAAGTGTGTCGAGTTCTGCAACAAACTCGGGATCGTCCTTGTACCTGTTGTATGCCTCTTCAAATTCATTAATTGCATTCATCAGCGTTTCGGGAACGAACTGTCCGCCGTGAATACCGAATTTTCCTTTTGTCATCTTGATTCCCCTTAATTACTTTTATATCGTTCGTGTGTTTCACACACGGAGGGTTTCACCTATGAGAACTGCGTTTACTCCTGCGTTTTCAAGCACCTTGATGTCATCCCGTGTTTTAATTCCGCTTTCGGCAACAAAAATAATGTTGTCTGGAACAAGCTTACGGAGCTTTGTGCAGTTATTTATGTCCACCGTGAAGTCACGAAGATTTCGGTTGTTTACACCGATAACTCTTGCTCCTGCGGCAATTGCGGAATACACCTCATCGGCTGTGTGAGCCTCAACAAGTGCCGAAAGTCCGAGAGAGTCGCAAAGCTTAATCCATCTTCTGATTGTGTCCGTGTCAAGAAGCGAGCAGATAAGCAGTACGGCTGACGCACCGATTGTCTTTGCCTCATAAATCTGATATTCACACACGGTAAAATCTTTTCTCAAAAGCGGAATTTTTACATTCTTTGAAATCTCTTCAAGAAAAGCATTTTCGCCCTTGAACCACTTTGGTTCTGTCAAAACTGAAATTGCACTTGCGCCTGCATTTTCATAATCCTTGGCAATCTGAACATAGGGAAAATCCTCTGCGATAATTCCCTTTGACGGGGACGCTTTTTTGACCTCGCATATAAATGAAATGTCCTTGCCCGCAAGCGCCTTTTCAAACGGAAATTCATTGTCTGTTTCCATTGAAAGTGCTTTTTGCTTTATCACTTCAAGCGGAACTTGCTTTTCGATTTCTTCATATCTTACTCTGTTTGCATCTGCAATTGTTTCAAGTATCATTGTGTCACCTTTATTCGTTGGAAGCCTTTGCAAATTCTTCAATCTTTGCATAAGCCTTGCCGCTGTCGATAATTTCGTTTGCAAGCTTTATGCCGTCCTGAATTGAATCTGCCTTGCCGCCTGTGCAAAGTCCGAGTGCGGCATTGAGAACAACGATATCACGCTTTGCATCCTTTTCACCGACCAGTTGGAAAGAAAAATCGACCGCCTAGTCAACAAGATTGGCGTCAAGAAATTCACTTTGTATGTGAATCCTTACGTAGCTGCCTTCATCAACAAGGGCTTCATTTCTCTGAAGCGCAAATGGCAGTTTAAGTATGGTTTCGGCTTCAATGTGATTCCATCTCAGAAACTGGCATTCCTCCAGTATGAATTCTACGACAAGGACAACCAGTATCTGGATATGCAGGAAGAACAGGAAACAAAGTAAGTTTTTAATTCTCAGAAAAAAAGCTCCATTCGCCATTTCAGATGCGAATGGAGCTTTTATTATTTCAGTTTCTCTACACCTTATTATATATAAGGCATTTTAGTACTCTATCTCATTATTCACCATTTTCTCTGTGTCCCAAGGTGCAGGAGCACCGCCGAGATAGCGATGGAACCAGTCGAGGTGCGCATTGTAATAGAGCGGCATCGACTTCAGGTTGCTTGGCCAATGACCATCATACTTCAAGACAATCAGTCGAGAAGGAATGTTCAGGGTCTGCAATGCCGTGAAATACTGCAAGCTCTGTGTATAAGGTACACGATAGTCCAACTCGCCCGTCATCACGAGGGTTGGCGTAGAGAAGTTCTTGATGTATGAGGATGGCGACCACTTCTCGTAGAGATCGGAATTGTAAGGCTGTCCCTCCAGCTCAAAGTTAGGGAACCATACTTCCTCGGTACTGCCCCACATAGAGCGCAAGTCATATACGCCCATCATGGAAGCCAGACACTTGAATCGCTTGGTATGGCCCTGCAGCCAGTTCATCATATAGCCACCATACGACCATCCCATCGCTCCCATCCTGGTAGAGTCAACATATTCCAGGGTTGCCAATTTATCAGTAACCTTCATCACATCCTCAAATACCTTTCCGCCCCAGTCACCGGAAATGGCACGTGTAAAGGCCTGACCATATCCTGTAGAACCATGAGGATTAGGATAAGCCACCACATAACCGGCAGCAGGATAAACCTGCCAGTCGCCACGGAAGGAATTCATCCACTGCATCTGCGGGCCGCCATGCACATTGATGATAAGCGGATACTTCTTGCTGGCATCAAAGTTGTGTGGTTTCACGATGAACACCTGTACCTTGTCGCCGCCAGCGCCATCCACCCAGATGCTCTCAGATGGACGGATATCCACCTCATCCTCCAACTTCTGGTTGAGGAAGGTTATCTGCTGTTCCTTGCCGCGAGCCACAGGAGTTCCATTCCACTTTTTCATCTGCTGACGATACAGAGCCGATGGCTTGCCTGTCGTACTGTAAGTATAATACACCATCCCCTTATTGTCGAAATCAAACTCAGAGATAGCCTTGCCTGTCACTACTGGCGAAATGGTCTTTCTGGCAATGTCGAGCTTGTAGAGTGGTTGTGTGCCCCGTACCTCACCCAGGAAGAAAATACTCTTGCTGTCTGGTGCCCATTTATAATCATCCACCCAGTTGTCAAACTTCTCTGTCAGGATAGTAGATTTCCTTGCAGCACGGTCGTAGATGGCAAGACGGAAACGATCAGACTCATAGCCAGGTACTTGCTGCAAACGGTAAGCGATATACTTGCCATCGGGCGAATAGGTTGGAGTACCATCCCATGCCTTGTTTTCCTTCGTGATGCAGACTGGCTCTCCCCCATTCACAGATACCGTCCACAGGTCGGCATTGGTGCTAGCCTCTTGATGCTCATCGTGGTTGGAGACAAAACAGATCTCCTTGCTGTCTGGAGAAAAATCATAGGCAATTCCGCCACCGGCCATGAATATCAGTGAATAATTGCCCGGAGTCAGATCCCTGTAAGTCTTCGTCTGTGTATCGAAAAGGATGAGATGACTGCATCTGCCATCGCTATAGCTCGTCCAATGACGATAGAGCAACTTGTCGGCAATATGCGCCTGTACAGGTCCCTTGTCCTTCTTCTCCATCCGGGCTATGTTGGCCTTGGCATCAGCTCCCAGGTCTGGATATACCTCGGCTGTAAAGGCGATGTATCGCTCATCTGGAGAGATAACCGGATTATCTATACCCAACTCATAATCAGTTACTTGTTCCGCCTCGCAGGTAGCCAGATTCATGCGATAGACCTGAGCCGTCCCCTTCTCATAATTGGTAAAGAAGATACTCTTTCCATCCTTACTCCACACGGCAGAACTGCTTTTGCCATCTTCGGTGAAAGCCTTGGCATGAGAGCCATCTGCATTCATGATGTAGATGTCGGAGCTAGACTTCTGGTTCTTCAGGTCGGAAGAACTGGAGGTATAGCAGATAGTTTTACCATCTGGCGAAAGACTCACAGAATATACGCCCTTCACCTTGTACAAATCCTCGATGGTAAACGCCCTTTTCTGAGCGTTTGCCGAAAGCAGCGCCATCACAAGTGCTGCCGAAAACATCAATTTTTTGTTCATATAACCTATAAATATTAAACTTTCAATGCAAAAGTAACAAATATTTTTGGATTTCCTGCAACCTTTTGCTATCTTTTATCGTCTAATCTATAATTAATATTGATAATAGCATAAAAAGAAAGGAAAAGATTATGATTTTGAGTACAACTCCAACTATAGAAGGCCACCCTATCCGTGAATATCGTGGCGTAGTGACTGGCGAGACCATCATCGGTACCAACTTTGTGAAGGATTTCTTTGCCAGTGTTCGTGATGTAATCGGCGGAAGAAGCGGTTCTTACGAAAGCACCCTCCGTCAGGCTAAGGATACAGCCCTCAGAGAGATGACCGACCGTGCCGCATCCCTGGGCTGCAACGCCATCGTAGGCATCGACCTGGATTACGAAACCGTAGGCAACAGCGGTTCCATGCTGATGGTAACGTGCAGCGGAACAGCGGTGATTATCTAATATTATCATTTTATATTATATCATATGATTTCATTCGAAAGTGATTACAACAATGGTATGCTGCCAGAGATTCTAGAGGCTCTTGGCAAGACAAACAGTGAGAAAACATCCGGTTATGGTTTTGATACATACTCAGAATCTGCAAAAGAGAAAATCCGTAAAGCCGTGGACAATGAGAATGCTGAAGTGTTCTTCCTGGTAGGCGGTACACAAACCAACACCACCGTCATCGATTCCGTGCTCATGGGATGCGAAGGAGTAATCTGTGTGGAGACCGGTCATATCGAAGTACATGAATCTGGAGCAGTAGAAGCATTTGGTCATAAGGTCATTACGCTGCCAGGAGAGAACAGCAAGCTAACATCCAGCACCCTGTCAGCATATATGGATACTTTCCTTGCCGATGAAACGCATCCTCACATGGTGCAGCCAGGTATGGTTTATATCTCGATGCCGACAGAGTTCGGAATGGTCTACACCAGGGAAGAGTTGACTGCGCTATATACAACCTGTCAGAAATATAACCTCCGCCTCTTCATCGATGGTGCACGACTGGGATATGGTCTGGTTTCAGAGGCATGCGACTATGACTTGCCATACCTTGCCAAACATTGTGATGTGTTCTATATAGGCGGAACCAAGGTGGGTGCCATGATGGGCGAAGCTGTGGTATTTTCAGGCATGAAGGCACCAAAGTATTTCTTCACTAACATAAAGCGTCATTGAGCCTTGCTTGCCAAGGGCAGAATGCTAGGCATCCAGTTTGACACGCTGTTTACGGATAACCTCTATTTCAAGATATCGCGCCACGCCATCGCCATGGCTACCCGTATCCGCAGCATCTTCCAGAAGCATGGCATAGCTATCGCCTACGATTCTCCTACCAATCAGCAGTTTGTCGTACTTTCACCTTCCCTCTACGATGCTCTTTCCAAGAAAGTTGCATTCGAAATATGGGAAAGAAAGAGCGATACCGAAATCATTTGCCGATTTGTAACGAGTTGGGCAACAAAGGAGGAAGAACTTGATGAACTGGAACATATTCTTCAAACTCTATAGCCGGAGAAATGTTTTTGAAAAGACTTGAGCTAAAAAAAGCGGATCACCTGCAAAAGTGTGTGGCTACGCATAAATTCCAGTGAGCCTAAAAAGGAAGAACTTTCTGTCAATAATACCTCTCAATTGTGCTCTGAATTGCTTGATTTTAGCGTTAAGCGATTCAGCGGCAGCATTTGTAGAGCGATGGATAAAATAATTTAGAATTTCGTCTTCCTTGTCGTACATGGCAGCAGCGATGTCGTTGAAAGCTTTGTTGCCATGTAAAAGCAGCAATGGCTACTACTCCATTGCTGCTTATTTTATATTATTGTACAATCTTGAAGCGGATACGCAAAGAATGCGCATGCTCATCCCAATTGGTACCAAGCAATACGAACTTGCCAATCTGAGCTGTTGAGCGGACGTGCTTGCCAATACATGGACAAACATCATAATCGCCGATACGAACCAGACGCAAGGTTTCACTAGCATCATCAGGCAAACGATCGAGTTTCACCTCTGCTGGAATGTGGTCGCGATCCACAAACTCGTAAGTTACAGGCATATCAAGCTCTATCAGGCGATTCATCTCCGTTTCAATCTCCTTCTCCTCCTGGCGGGTAGGCTTGTGATCGACTACGAAGGTCATCTTACTCTTCTTGCGCTCAATATGTGCATTGCGGCTGCGCTCACAGCCAAACAGGCGAACCATCAACTGATTGAGCAGATGCTCAGCCGTATGAGCAGGAGGGAATTCCTCCTTATGATGCTCATTCAATATGATATCACTTTCCTCCATCTTAACATTGAATTTATAGATTCTTACTCCGTTAGCATCCATTGATATCGGGAATACGCCATCCCTCTTCAACTCTACCTTCTTCTTGCCTCCCGAGAACAATTCAGTTACCAGAACCTCCTCTTCCGTAATCTGGAAGAAATCGAAAGCATGACCAGGGATGCATACCTGCAGCTGGCGAGCCTCCTGGGCAAAGTTGAGCACGATGAGCATCACCTCATTATCTTTCTTGCGAAGAAAGGCAAAATTGGTACGTGGATCAAAGCCCTCTGAACCCGGATTCACATACATCAGGTCGAAGGTATCACCTTCGCGAAGCGCCTTCTCCTCATTGGCAAGACGGAGAAGCTGGCGATAGGTAGCAGCCAGATATTTCTGCTCTGCAGTATATGCTTCCTCCTCACCTTCCTGATAAGCATGGGTCAAGGTCTCCGGACTCCAGTAGTCGAATATCGTAGTACGGCCATCTCTGCCGCTAAATCCTTCCTTGTCCATACCCATCTCGCCAAACTCCTGTCCGCTGTAGAGCATGAAAGGATTCTTCTGGAAGAAGAGACTCATGGCTGCTGCAGGAATCGCCTTCATGGCGCTGCCGCAGAAGAAGTCGCTGGCTATGCGCTGCTCATCATGGTTTTCCAGGAAGTAGAGCATGTGATCGCGGATGTCATCCACCACCTGCCACTCGTGAGTGATACTGGCTGCCGGACGCTCACCACGAATCACACCGCGAAGACAATCATACATGCCCACCTTATCGTAGAGATAATCGAATCCCGCCTTCACATAGTTGCGATACTGGTTAGGATCATACACCTCACCGATAACAATGATATGAGGAAACTTGGACTTCAGAATCGCCGTAGCGTATGACCAGAATGCCGTAGGCACCATCTCTGCCATGTCGCAGCGGAATCCATCTACACCCTTGCTTGCCCAGTAGAGCAGGATATCCGTCATCTTACCCCAGGTGCTTGGCACCGGCTCGTAGTGATAGCTTCTGCCACCTGCATCGCAGTAATCCACACCATAGTTGAGCTTCACAGTCTCATACCAGTCGTTGCAACCCGGGCGGTTGTCGAAACGGTCATTTCCCGTAGCTCTTGCCGGACTCTCCTCGTATGGCTCATAGATTTTGGCATCCTTGGCATTATAAGCCTTGAACTCCGGTTTAGAGTAGCGAACTTCATTCAGGTCGAGATCGCCCCATGTATAATAGAAATTATTCTTCGTAGAGAAGTGCATATTGGTATCATCATCTTCTCCCAGATCCCGCACACCTGCCGGTTTGCAGATGGAATGATACTCACGAGCCACATGGTTCGGCACAAAGTCCATGATGACCTTCATACCAGCCTTGTGCGTACGCTCGATAAGAGTCTCCCACTCCTTCATTCTCAGGCTGACATTCACGGCCAAATCAGGGTCAATGTCATAATAGTCGGTAATGGCGTATGGCGATCCAGCCTTGCCCTTTACCACCTCAGCATGCTGAGTAGGAATACCATAAGATGAGTAGTTTGTCTGTGTAGCGTGACGGATCACACCTGTGAACCAGATATGAGTGAAACCCATGTCATGAATACGGGCCAACACCTCATCACTAAAGTTATTAAGCTTTCCGCAACCGTTTTCTTCAATGCTGCCATTCTCCTTACGGGTGGTATTCCTGTTACCAAACAATCGGGGGAGAACCTGGTAAATAACTATTTTTTCCTTCATTTAGCGGTCGTTACTTAAATGATAAAACGTTTTATCCTCCCGGCAACGCCTTTGCCGGAAAGATAAAACGCATGATTATTCTGATAGATGATTATGCAATACCGTGATTACCTACAGTCTTGTCGATGCGGCCAATCATACCCTGCAAAGCCTTGCCAGGACCACACTCTGTGAAATCGTCAGCACCATCAGCAATCATAGCCTGAACAGAAGCTGTCCAGCGTACTGAACTTGTGAGCTGAGCAATGAGGTTCTGCTGAATCTCAGCTGGATCTGTATGAGGCTTGCCATCTACATTCTGATAAACAGGGCACTTAGGAGCTGAGAAAGCAGTCTTCTCGATAGCTGCCTGAAGTTCGTCCTTTGCTGGCTGCATCAATGGAGAGTGGAAAGCACCACCTACCTTCAATGGCAGGGCACGCTTGGCACCGGCAGCCTTCAACTGCTCGCAGGCAGCATTGATAGCATCAACATTACCAGAGATAACGAGCTGACCAGGGCAGTTGTAGTTGGCAGCAACTACAACGTTGCCCTCTGTGCTAACCTGAGCGCAGATTTCCTCAACCTTCTCATCAGGCAAACCGATGATGGCAGCCATAGTTCCAGGATTAGCCTCGCAGGCCTTCTGCATAGCGTTGGCACGTGCAGCCACCAGCTTCAAGCCATCCTCGAAGGCCATAGCACCTGCAGCTACCAAGGCTGAGAACTCACCGAGAGAGTGACCAGCTACCATAGCAGGCTGGAACTCATCGCCCAGGCAAAGAGCAGAGATAACAGAGTGGAGGAATACTGCAGGCTGGGTAACCTTGGTTTCCTTCAACTGCTCGTCTGTACCAGCGAACATGATATCAGTAATCTTAAAGCCGAGAATTTCATCAGCCTTATCGAAAAGTTCTTTTGCCAATGCGTTGTTATCGTAGAGGTCCTTACCCATACCTACGAACTGAGAACCCTGACCAGGGAAAACAAATGCTTTCATTTTTATCTATTTTAAAAATTTATTATTAATAATTTCTTCTTTAAAAGCGAATTTCATCAATTCGGCTGCAAAGATACAATATTTTTCTGAGAATCGGGAGAGAATAAGCTAAAATAAAGTTATATATGTACTAAATTACCACTCTATTATACGATTTTACCCTGATATCGGAATGCAGAAACAAAAAATCCCTAATGCCTTTCGGCAAAAGGGATCTTTATATTAATTTGCTTTACAGTGCGAAAATTTTCGTACTTGTGTCGATTTGAGATTATTTTTTTTGAGGATTACTCAGCTGCTGGAGCCTCTTCCTCAGCTACAGCCTCAGCTGCAACCTCCTCAGCTGCAGGAGCTGCAACAGGAGCGTTCTCAGCAACAACGTTAACTGGAACCTTAACCTCAACCTCCTTGTGATAGTGTACAGTAGCCTCGTACTCGCCTACCTTCTTAGCATCCTTCATAGTGATGATCTTGCGATCAACCTCGACGCCCTTCTTAGCGAGCTCCTCAGCAACAGTAGCAGCGTTAACTGAACCGTAGAGCTGACCTGTAGCACTAACCTTAGCAGCGATAGTAAGAACGATGCCATTGAGAGCCTCGCCCTTCTTAACAGCCTCAGCCTTGATAGCCTCAAGCTTGTGAGCCTGCTGCTTCAAATCCTCAGCCAACTGCTTCTTAGCAGATGGAGAAGCGATAACAGCCTTACCTGTAGGGATAAGGAAGTTACGACCATAACCACTCTTTACATTTACGATATCGTTCTTGTATCCAAGACCGATAATATCTTGCTTCAAAATAATTTCCATTCTTCTTCTCCTCCTTAAATTACTTCATCAAATCGGTTACGTAAGGAAGCAAAGCGATCTGGC